>Ga0068857_100001067_pt1 | contig 21213 bp, 18 predicted proteins | sample KBSCornC72_FD_66591 | JGI IMG/M metagenome (GOLD analysis project Ga0068857, IMG submission 66591) | Corn rhizosphere microbial communities from Kellogg Biological Station, Michigan, USA - KBS Corn C7-2 | ecosystem: Host-associated > Plants > Roots > Rhizosphere > Soil ...
GCTGCCATTCATATCGAGCCATTTCAAATATTGGCGCGTCGACCGTCATCACTCTCGGTAATACCTTTGCCACGTCCTTAACATCATTCGTGGTGGAGAGTTCGTGAACCGTAAATGCTTCAAAGCCGCTAGATCGCCTGCATTCAATTGCCAGCATCGTTTTCAGGCCCTTGATTCGTGTCTGACGTTGTTCTTCCGCTCGCTCTTTGGCTTTCTTCTGCGCTTCACGTTCCAGTACGTCCTTCTGTTTCTCAGTATAACTCGCAACTAAATCCTTGATTTGGGCGTTCTCAGGAAAGAATTCAGAAGCGGACTTCAACTCTTCAAGTGCGGAACGGTAGTCAGTACCCTCGGCAAAGCCTTTTGCCCGCGCCAAATGGCCGCGTCCGACCGCTTCCTTCTTCAGTGACATTGCGACCGTATCCCCCACTTTATGTCGGAGCGCCTCATCAGCCGATCGCGCGGCTTGTTCATATTGTCCAGCCGCAAGGTAATCTCGCGCCAGTCGCACTTCAGCCGCGTATTGGTGACTTACTAGATTAGTCTGAAAATAGTTGCTTTGGTTCGCATATATCCAGACCGCTACGGTTAGAAGTTCATAACCCTCTCTTTCTACCCTAAACCGCCATGCTCCTTCAGGAAGTTCCGGAAGTGTGAGGGGCGTCTTTCCACGCTCCCTGCCATTGCTGTCAATCGCGGTTGCACCTGTCGGCTCTGTTTCCAAAGTCAAAGCGCCGTAATTGAATTTGACGACCATTTCATTTGTCCGCTCTGCGGTTATAGACACAGTCTCTAATTTACGTTCACCAAAACGCTCTGCTACAAGCTCATATTCCCCCATCGGCAAGTCATTCACCGTGAGAGGCAGCGTGCCATTCAAATTAATATAATTGTTCTTCCCACTGAGGCGGAAGCTCGTATCGGAGTGGCTCGATGTGAGATGGACGGCACCAAGCGGCGGAGCAATCCGAACGGTGGAAGCCGCCTTTGCCAAAACGACAGCGCTATTCCGTTCCCTTGAATATGCGAATTGCGCTTCAACATCATACGTGTCCGTCGGCACGACCCACGTTCCGCCGGAAGTGTCCTTCAAATCGAGCTTCCACTCCGGCCCCCGAATGGTGAGGTGCTTTGCCGGCCGATTGAGCGATACCTGCAATGTCCCTGTGGCTCTTTTGAGGTTAATTGTCCCAAAATCATGTCCTCCATACCATGTGAACAGATTTGTCGAGAAACCCTCGGCTTTGGGGTGCCCGAGTGTGAAAGTATGGGAGCCGAGGGAAATCTGCCTACCGCTCGATATTGGCTCTCCATCGAACCTCGCTACTGCTTCAAATTCAATCGGTCTTCCCTCAAGCGTCACATTGAACGCAAGCCTCGTCTTTTCCATCAAGCGTTCATGTGATCGAATGCCGAATAGAACCAGAACGAGGAGAAACCACCAATAGATGGGGCGCAGGACGCGACTAGAACGACGAAAATGGCTCCATAGAAGTGAAGCAGTGTGCTTTTGTGTATCGTTTGCCATACAACGCTTTAGCGTTGACCAACAGAGACTACTAACCCCACACTAGCGGCTAGATACCTGAGTATGGAGACTACTGATGACAAGTCAAGAAAAGGCGAAACTCTACGCGCCATATTTGATTTCATCTTTACGTTTGAAAACAAGAAGGGTGAGATTTTAGATCACTGGATAGCGTTTCTAGACACATTTAGCTACTCGCCAGATGAGTTCTATAAAGCTATAGAATGCGAAATAGCAGCGCGGAAGATTCCTAGTCTATCCATGTCTAGAGAAGTATTTTCCGAAGGCGGCTTTCTATCCGACCGTCGCATTTACCTGCGCCTCTTTCGCGAACGCCTGGCCCTTTACACCTGCGCCTCCCCATTTGGCACCGGATACTTCTTTTCGTGCCGAACCGTATATGTTCCCGCTCTTGTCCGGCTTTGGCACATTCTCGCGGCGCTGGCCTTTTTCAATCTCACATGGGCCCTTTTGGTTAGGCCCTTGGGTTTAACATTCGCCTGTGTTGCGGTGGGGACACTCATGTTTGCCTCTGCCGCAGTACTCCGAAATGCCGCTGCATCTGCTTTGGGTGATTTTGATACGTTTCTCCTCAAGATTCCCATCGTCGCCACCATATACGAAGATTGGTTTCGGGCTGAGACATATTGGCGCCACGATGCCCGGATGGTGTACTTGCAGCGCATTCCGGCAGTCATACGGGAACTGGCCGAAGAGATCACAGCAGCCAAGGGGGCGAAGCTTGTAAAGCAATATGAGCGCGCTCCCATCTTTGGCGAGCTATACAAACCTGTCCCACCCAGCCAAAAAGAAAAGCCGGCCTAAAGTATGGCCTCGGTCCATGAAGCGCTTTCCGCCCAATTCTACACCTGGGAGAAACGCGGACGCGGCTGGAGCGTATTTCCAGAACCCGTAGTTCCCGAACCTCCCTTTGTCCCCTTTAACGGACATTATCTCCCCGAAACGCCCGTTGCAGATGACGGTCGTAAGCGCACCTTCCTTAGTTCTTTTGTCCAGAAAGTCAGTCAGACACTCCGCACTCCCCCGATACAACCTCCATTAGTCTCACAGCCTGACCAAGAACCCGAGCCGATCCCGCTCATTCGAAGTGACCTCATTGAACTGCAAACCACCCTTCCTGCCGATCTTGATATCGAAGACGAAGCTCTCGGACAGTTCCTCCCAAATCTCTCTCTATGCCGCGAGCCAGTCGCATTTGAACTTCTTGGGGATTCTAAACGGGTAACTGCGCAATTTGTAGCTTCCGTGGATGACGCTCCGCTCGTTCAACGTCGCCTCCAGGCATATTTCACCGAAGTAGTCTTTCAGGCTCGGAGTAGCACTTTGGAAGAAACATGGAATACGTGTCCGGGAGAAGAAGAGTTGGTTGTTGAATTCGGCCTTTCCCGTGAGTTCATGTTCCCTATCCGATGCGGCAAACTCGATCCATTTATCGGCATCATTGATGCCTTGTCGCAGTTGCAAGCCGACGAACTTGCCCTGTTTCAAGTCATTTTCCAGAGAGCACATGAGCCGTGGGCGGACAGCATACTTTCATCTGTCTCTCATAGCGACGGCAAGCCGTTCTTTGTAAATGAGCCGGAGTTGACTAAAGCAGCCAAAGAGAAGGTCGAGCATCCCATATTCGCCGCCGTCGTGCGGATTGCCATCAAGGCCGCAATCTTCGACCGGGTGCTAGATATCGCCCAAGGCTTGGCCGGATCGCTGCGTGTCTTCGCCAATCCTCACGGCAATGAACTCATTCCCCTTCAAAACGAAGAATACCCGCACTTCGAGCACATTGAAGATGTCTGGCTTCGCCAATCTCGGCGCCCGGGCATGCTTCTTAACAGTGAAGAACTGATCGGTTTCGTACACCTGCCGTCGAGTGCCGTCCGTTCACAAGCGTTGGAACGTGAGACGGGCAAAACCAAAGCCGCCCCGGCCATTGTGGAGAATCCGACGGGCATATTGCTTGGGCAAAACGTCCACCACGGAAAAGCCATTCCAGTGAGACTCACGCCCGAACAGCGCGTTCGTCACTGCCACATCATTGGGGTAAGTGGCACGGGAAAATCGACGCTTCTTTTCAATCTCATTCGACAGGATATCGACAATGGCGAAGGCGTGGCTGTGCTTGATCCTCATGGTGATCTGGTGGATAAGATTTTGGGAATCATTCCCAAAGAACGAATCCAGGATGTCGTCCTCGTTGACCCGTCCGACGACCAATATTCGGTTGGCTTTAATATCCTCTCTGCCCATACCGAGCATGAAAAGACCCTGCTCGCGTCCGACCTCGTCTCGGTATTCCAACGGCTTTCCACCTCCTGGGGCGATCAAATGCACAGCGTGCTCCAAAACGCCGTGCGCGCATTTCTTGATAGCAGCCGTGGCGGAACACTGCCTGACCTCCGACGATTCTTAATTGAACCAGCCTTCCGCGCTGAGTTCTTGAAAAGCGTCTCCGACCCCGGCGTCCTCTACTATTGGCGCAAAGCCTTTACTCAACTTTCCGGCAACAAATCGATCGGCCCGATTCTCACCCGCCTGGATACGCTTCTCGGCAAGAAGCCAATCGAGCACATGGTGTCGCAGCCCGAAAACCGGCTCCATTTCGGCGAAATCATGGATACCGGAAAGATCTTTCTTGCCAAATTGCCGGAAGGATTGCTTGGGAAGGAAAACTCTCATCTGATTGGTGCATTGCTCGTTTCCAAGTTTCAGCAACTTGTGATGAGCCGTCAGGCCCAGCAGATGCAAGCACGTCGCGATTATTGGATCTATATCGACGAATTCGCCAATTTCATAACACCCACTATGGCCGAGATTCTCTCTGGAGCACGGAAATATCGAATCGGCCTCACGCTCGCCCACCATGAACTGCATCAGTTGCAACGTAATTCAGAGGTTGCGAGTGCCGTAATGGCCCATCCATTCACTCGCGTCGTATTCCGTGTCGGCGATGATGATGCACGGAAGCTCGCAGAAGGCTTTTCGTTTTTTGAAGCGCAGGATTTCAAGAACCTTGAAGCCGGCCAGGCAATTGCCCGGGTCGAACGAAGCACCTTTGATTTCAATCTGTCCGTTCCGTTGCCGGACGAGCCCGACCAGGTCGAAGCAGCACAACGACGACACGAGGTCATTACGGCTTCGAGAGAAAAATATGGAACACAACGAGCGGAAGTAGAAGCCTTGCTTCGCACATTGTGGCTGGAAGAAGAGCAGGAAACGAAGGCCATTTCCAAGAAGTCAACGCCTCCTCCAGAACCTCCCTCCGCACCCCGGTCCGTCACTAATCTGGCCCTTACGGAAACGAAGGCTCCCGACGCTCCAATAGAGCCTGTGGCGGCCATCGCCGCGCCAAAAGCAGCTTCTCCCCCACCGCTCGTTGGCCCTGTGTTGCTCCCTGCAATTTCAGAAGCGCGAGTATCTGACAGAGAAGCCAGCGAGAACACTGAATCGGGTGCAAAAACGATTGAGCCTCCGAAATCTATTCCCCAGCCCTCTCTCGAGCCTGTTACTAAGGCGGGCGCTCGTCGTGAACCAACGACGCCTAAAGAGCAAGGCAAAGGTGGAGCTCAGCATACTGCCATTCAGAAACGGATCAAGGAAGCAGCTCACGCAGTGGGCTTTCTGTGTAACATTGAGACGCAACTTCCTGGCCAGCAAAGCATAGATGTTGCTCTAGAAAAGGATGGTCAAAAAATTGCGTGTGAGATTTCCATCACGACCACCGTCGATCACGAAGTCCAGAATGTGAAGAAATGCCTCGCTGCGGGATTTTCGAAAGTGGCCGTTATCAGCGTCAGCGAAGATCGATTGGAGAAGATTGAGAAAGCGGTCGTGCGCAGTTTAGGACCCGACGTTGGTCACAAGGTCGGCTTCTACCTTCCCGACGAGTTCATCGCAGAGTTAAAAGCACTCCCGATGCCCGAACAAGCGCCGAAGACAGTGAGGGGGTACAAAATTAAGCGCTCCGCTGCCACGGTCACGCCGGAAGAGCAAAAGCAGCGAGAAGAAGTGGCGATTCGCTTGATCGCTGAATCCATGAAGAAAAAGACGTGAGCAGCCGTTTCCTATCCATATATATGGCTAAGATATTTTCACTGAGAAGTTCGTCAACCGTTGCCTTGCACAAACGCAAAAAGGAACTTCTTTCAGATCTGACGGTTCCCGAAGAGGCCCTGCGTGCATCATACGTTCGACAATATCTGACGTGCGGAAAAAAGAACTGTCGCTGCCGTCGTGGACACAAACATGGCCCGTTCTATTATCTCGTCCAATCATTGGAAGTCGGCGCTGTCCGAAAGTTCTTGCTCAAAACCGCCACTCAAAGGCAACAAGCTCGCGCGGCCATAACCGCTTACTCACAGTTTCAAAAGAACTTCGAAGAATTGTCTCAAATCAATACTGAAATCTTGCGTCGGGAAGAATGTGCATAATCGAGAATAGCCACGTGAGATTACATTTTCATTTGGGAGCGCAATTTCCAGTTGCAACCACAATTTGACAACAGTTCCTATTCGTGGTGGCCTGTACTTTTGCTTAATTTTGTGGTATAATTTAAAGCGCAAGAGGTCATCCAATTTACCACTCTAACCGGAGGCTTCTGCACAGAATTCATGTCGAAAGAAATAAAGCAATTCGACTTTCCAATTATCACCCTTCGTCGCGAAGACCTTGAGCTCATAGGTTTCGATGGAAGTAAACTCAACGATGAGACCATGAGAGTATTAGCAGAAAAACTCGGCGAAGGTTACTGGGAGCCGATGACTGAAGAATTGGAGCACCTGGCCTCCGATTTCAACGTTCCAAAATTAAGTCAATCGTGAGTTTCAATGGAACGTCACGCTCGCCGTTCCATTCGCCGAAAATTCGGCACATTTCTTAGCAGTCGTTAATAACTCAAATATCATGGGAATGTATGTTGTCTCAACAAAACCTGTTCGCAATCCACCGGCGCTCCTCTATAACTTGTTGGGCTGGTCAACGCTCATCCGCTACCTCAACCAGTGGGGCGTAAATACAAACGAGTTCAGTGAGTTCAATGAAGGAGAACGTATTAGTGCCGATACCTGTCGCAACGTAGCTGCCGCGATTGAGGCCAATTACAAAAAATTGCTGAAGGCAGACAGAAAGTGGCTCAGAGGTCATGCTAAAGTCTGGCGGCGTATGGCCAGGGCAGGAGGTTGCGAGCAGTGGTAGGACAGGCCTCTATCTAACTAGAACATGATGTTTCTAAATTGAACTGGACAGAGCACCACAAATCCCGCAGTCAAGACATCAGTGATTGCACAAATGCCAAGACGTGCACCCCTTTGCCGAACTAAATCGTTTGCTAACCTTCGCACTGGATGAAAACAACACATACTCCCTCCACCACAAAGAATGTGGGGATTTGGATTCGGGTCTCTACTGAAGACCAAGCAGACGGGGACAGCCCCAAGCATCACGAGCAACGAGCGCGTGAATACGCCAAGTTCAACAAGTGGACAGTCAAGGAAGTATATGACCTCGCTGGCGTTTCGGGTAAGTCCGTTATGGAACACTCCGAAGCCAAACGAATGCTGTCCGACATCAAGAACGGCCATATCACGGGTCTCATTTTCTCAAAGCTCGCCAGGCTCGCCAGGAATACCAAAGAGCTCCTCGAATTTGCGGAAATCTTTCGGCACTACAATGCCGATATGATTTCGATACAGGAGAAGATCGATACCTCAAGTCCTGCTGGGCGCCTCTTTTACACCATGATTGCCGCCATCTCCCAATGGGAACGGGAAGAAATCGCCGATCGTATCAGAGCCTCAGTTAAAATTCGGGCGAAGCTCGGCCAACCTCTGGGCGGCGCAGCGCCATTCGGATACATGTGGAAGGACAAGTGCCTGGTCGTGAATTCGACCGAGGCTCCAGTCCGCAAACTCATGTATGAATTGTTCGCCGAACAAAAACGGAACAAAAGCGTTGCCACAGAGCTTAACAAGCTCGGATATCGAACCAGAAGGGGCTCCAAATTCTCGGATACCACCGTGATGCGGCTCCTTCAGGATCCCACTGCCAAAGGCCTCTATCGCGCAAGTCACACCCATCGCGATAGCAGAGGCAAACTGGTTCTCAAACCTGAGTCCGAATGGATAATGACACCTGTCGAGCCAATCATTTCGGAAGATCTTTGGAACCAATGCAATGCCCTCATTGCCAAACGCAAAGCCGGGAAACCGCTCGGCCCTAAACCAGTCCATCTATTCGCCGGACTCCTCCATTGCGGTTGTGGGCAGAGAATGTATGTGTTCTCTCGCTCTCCCAAATACATTTGTCCCGAATGTCGGAATAAAATTCCCATGGAGGACATCGAAGCCGTCTTTCGGGAAGAACTCCGAAACTTCTTCATTTCGAAGGAAAAAGTGCTCGAACACCTCTCTAAAGCAAATGGCCACCTCTCTGACCTTAAATCGAGGCTCGGAGTCCATACCCAACAGCTTGAACGCGTCAGAAATGAAATGCGGAAGGTATATCAGCTCTATCAAACCGACCAGGTCTCCCCTGAAGGGTTTGGCAAGCTCTACCGCCCGCTTGAAGACCAGGAGCGCTCACTTACGGCAGAATTGCCTAAGCTTCAAGGGGAGGTCGACGCTGTTGAAATGCGGCAGCTATCCGCGACCGAAGTCGTAGCCGAAGCCGCCGACCTCTACAAGCGCTGGCCCACGTTCGAGTCCAAAGACAAGCGTCGCATCATCGACAGCATCATCGAAAAGATTGTTTTGACCGGTGACGAAATCGCTGTAACGCTTTGCTACACCCCTTCTTGTGAAGAACTCACAACAAGGCAACGAAACCTGTAACCTGCGGTAACTCACGGTAACCTACGGTAACCAAAAATGTATTCACCCTTCGTCGAAACAGCCACCAGCGCAAAATGAGCGGCCTCTCACCGTCGAGTACTTGGCCATTGGAATATGTTGTTGCCCCATTTAATCTCAGGCCGATGAACATTTTGGAAGAGTTGCAATGGCGCGGTTTGCTGGCGGATTGCACCGACTCACAGGCGCTCGCCGCTCGCATAGCGCAGCGGCCGCTGACCTTGTATGCGGGATTTGACCCGACTGCGGATAGTTTGCATGTGGGGAACCTGGTTCCATTGCTCGGGCTGCGCCGTTTCCAGTTGCAGGGGCATAGTCCGATTGCAGTCGCCGGTGGAGCTACGGGATCAATTGGAGATCCTAGCGGCAAAACGCAGGAGCGGCAGTTGCTCACAAAGGAGGTCCTTGCCGCCAACATCGCCAAGGTGAAAGAGCAGCTTAAGATGCTTCTCGATTTCGAAACGAAGAGCAATCCGGCGCGCTTACTGGATAATGCTTCCTGGACGGATTCGGTCAGTTACCTGGATTTTCTGCGCGATATCGGCAAGCACTTTTCGGTAAATCAAATGGTCGCCAAAGAGAGCGTTCGCGCGCGGATGGAAGATCGCGAGGTCGGCATCAGCTACACAGAATTCAGCTACATGCTCCTGCAGGCCTTCGACTTTTACGTTCTGAGCCGGGATTATGATTGCGAACTGCAAATCGGCGGGAGCGACCAATGGGGCAACATCACGGCCGGGATGGATTTGTGCCGAAAGAAATTGGGACGGACGGCATTTGGACTGACGTTACCACTTATAACGAAGGCCGATGGGACCAAATTTGGCAAGACCGAAGCAGGAACAGTCTGGCTCGATCCGAAGCGAACCAGTGTTTATCGCTTTTACCAGTTTTGGATTCAGACCGACGATCGCGATGTCATTTCCTATCTGAGGTATTTCACTTTTCTGACACAGGAGGAAATCACCGCCTTAGAGAAACAACATGGAGAGAACCCAGGCGCACGGGTAGCGCACAGGGCGTTAGCGAAAGCAGTGTCCGATCTCGTTCATGGTTCAAGTGCCACGGCGGAAGCTGTCCGGGCCAGCGAAATCCTGTTCGGCGGCAGCCTGGAAAATATTTCGGAAAGCACATTCAGCGAAATTGTCGGCGAGGTGCCGACGAAGGACATTGAGAAAAGCCAGTTGGATGGCACAGGCAAGCCCCTCGTGGAATTGATTGTTCACAGCGGACTTTGTCCGTCCAAAGGGCAGGCGCGAAAAGATATCGAAGGAGGCGGTGTTTACATAAATAACAATCGCGAAGGGAACATTCAGCGAGCTGTGACATCTAACGATCTGCTGTTTGGCAAGTACGTGTTGCTGCGCAAAGGCAAGCGGAACTATGTCGTGGTAACCGCACATTAAGATCATCCGTCTTGAGTTGCATAATGAAGTATTCCGGCGACCGTTTCGGGGATATAAGAAAGCTTGCCAAAACCCAATCAAATCCTTATATCAATCGTACCAAGCCGGTAAAAGGTATATCCGTGGGCATCGCAATGATTGAACGCAATACGAAAGCTTCCAGTCAAAGCTGGGAAGCCTGCGTCACCCGGCATGGGGCATTGTGTGATCTGATTGGGAAGAAATGGTTAGTTTGAGAATCTGGCGGGCCAGAATGAGCGAAAGATTTATTTTGACAGGGGTTCGGATACTCCTTAAAAATTTGCAACTTTTACTCATGGCACTGCTTTTCAGGGTGTGGTGAAGCAAAAAACTTTATGAAAAAAATTGTTGCCTCTGTCGGTTTGGCCGCTCTCGGCGCTTCTGGTCTTCATTCCGCTCCAATACCTGGCCTTACCGAAGAAGGCGGCAAAAATTGGACTGCGTCTCTGACGCTGCGGGGGTTCTATGATGATAATTTGAACACCATCAAAGATCCCAAAAATGACACGTTTGGTATCGAGATAAGTCCATCGATTGCAGCAGGTTTTAAACTCTCACCCACCACAACGTTATCGCTTGGGTACGTGTTCTCGTTTAAATACTACGATGATCGCCCCCTACTTAACAGCGAGAAATATGACCAGAGCCATATCTTCAATGCTTCACTGGACCATGCTTTCAGCGAGCGCTACAAAATCAGCGCGACGGAATCGTTCGTCATCGGACAAGAACCGGACATTCTGCGAACGGACAATTCAATGTCAACTTTCCAGCGATTGTCGGGCGATAATATCCGAAACGATTTCCGGGTCGCTTTTGATGGCCAATTGACGCGTCTGTTCGGCTTCGAGATTGGATACGAAAATGCATTCTGGGATTATGCGCAAAAAGGGGAGGACTTTGGGGATATTGATCCTATTACTGGAGCGGCCACCATTATTCCCAGTGCCTCCGGACTTCTCGACCGCGATGAAAACTCCGTTCACCTTGACAGCCGTTGGATGATCTTTCCCGAGACTGTGGGCGTTTTCGGCTATAAGTTCAAGGATGTCGCCTACACTGGCAACGAAGAAATTGGCACCACCACTGTCTTACCCTTTATTGTTAGAAGCGGCGATCGAAATTTCCGGGAGCATTCAATCTATGTGGGTGCCGAGCAGACGTTCCGTCCCGACCTAACGGGTGCTGTTCGAGTTGGGGCCAGCTACTTGGATTACTATAATGATTTTACTGACAGCGGCGATAGTTGGGCGCCATATGCCGTAGCCAATTTGCGCTACACGTACCAGCCTGACAGTTTTGTAGAGGTTGGATTGAGCCAGGACGTTAATGCAACCGACGTGGCGCAGAGTTTTGGGACTTCAGGTAACCACTTTACCTTGAGCGAAGAATCCACCGTTGTTTACGGGAAAGTTAGTCACCATATCACCCCGCAGTTGGTTGGAAGTGTCCTAGGCCAATTCCAGTATTCCAGCGTCAGCGGAAATAGCGATGTCTCGGAAAAAGATTATCAGATTGGGGTCAATCTCAGCTATCAATTTGCTCCCCATTTTTCAACTGAGATCGGGTATAACTACGACCGGTTAGACTCGGATATCAGTGGCCGAGATTTTGATAGAAACAGGGTTTACATTGGGGTCACAGGTAGCTATTAATATACCCTGAATAATTGACGGGGGGCTGGGCCTTTACCGACTAGCCCCTCTTTTTTTTGACTTATGGATCCATTAAGAGTGCCCGCGCCACAGGAAACCAAACTGCATTTCCTCGATTATTGGCGCATCATCCGCATCCGCAAGACCGTCATCCTGGCGGTATTCTTGCTCGTCGTTATCACCGCTACGCTGGTGACTTTCATTTTGCCAGAGTCGTATTCGAGCATGGCCCGAATCAAAGTCGAGCGCGATCAATCCGACGTTTCATTCCTGACTGATCCGCGCATGGGAGGCCCCCAATACGACCCATATTTTATTCAAAACGAATTTGAGACGATCAAATCTGAGCGCGTGTTGAGCAATGTCGTCGCCACTCTAAACCTCAATGAAGAGTGGGGGAAGAAATACAATGGCGGGCTTCCTTTCAAGACTCATGAATCTATCGCCCGCATCAAGCAGATGATGGATTTGCAACCCGAGCGCAATACGAGCTTCATCGATATCAAGGTTTATAGCGAGAAGCCCGAAGAGGCCGCTCGACTGGCCAATGAAATTGCAAATGCGTATCGAAGCTATCGGTGGGAAACGCGCAAACTCTTGAGCATGGGAGGCATCGACGCCTTGGAAGAGCGTATGAAAGAGGCCGAAGCCAAAGTTCATGCCGCCCAGACGAACGTGGACGGCCTGCGTGAACGATACCAGATTTCAGATGCCATGGCGTCCGCCGACGCCCCGACGATGCTGATGACCGCCGAAACACTTAGAAGGATGGAGGCCAATCGAATTGAAATAGAAGGGCAATTCATGCAACAAGAGATGTTGCTGGAAAAGCTGCAGAGCATGCCTCGCGAGAAATTAATTTATGCGCTGCCAACAGCCTCGCCGGACCCAATTTTGACGTCGCTATTGGAACAAAGGACCCTTGCAGAGCAGGGGCTCATCGTTAAGCAAAAGGATTTTGGCGAGCAGCATCCGGAAGTGGTCAAACTCCGCAGTCAGGTCGAAGACATTAAGATGAAAATTAACGACCAGGTGGACGGCATTTTGCTCGGTCTCGATAGCCGGGTGTCTGCAGTCAGAGAACAGTTGAAAAAGCTCAAGGAGGAAGTGGAAAAGGCCAAAGCCAATGACATTGCTACTGCCAGCAAAACCCAGCCTTATTGGGAAGCCAAACGCAAACTAGAGGAACTGCAGCGCTTCAATCAGGTCCTGGCAATGAAAATTGCCTCGGAAAAAATTGAGGTTTCGTTGCCGAAAACCACCATGGTCGAGGTGATGGACCCGGCATTGCCTGGCATTCGGCCAGTCAAACCAAATAAACCTCTAAATATCGCGTTGGGAATTATCATCGGTCTGGTTGTTGGTGTTGGCCTCGCGTTCTTCATCGAATACCTCGATACCAGTGTTAAGACCATCGACGATGTCGAACGTTCACTGCAATCGCCGGTTCTCGGGGTTATTCCGCAGAATGTCGGATTGGTTCTCGAGGAAGGTGTGGATAGCCCGCATGCTGAAGCTTATCGCGTCCTGCGCACAAATATCCTGTTTTCGCGGAAGGATGAAAAACTCAACACCATCGCCGTCGTCAGCGCCGGTGCAGGCGAGGGCAAGTCCACCACGGTTTTCAATCTCGCTTCGGTTTTTGCCCAGAGCAAACAGCGTGTATTGATTGTCGATTCCGACCTTCGCCGTCCGACTCTCCACAAGATGTTGGGGATTAGCAACGGCCTTGGATTGACAAACTACTTGATGAAGCAAAATACGTTGGAAGAAGTTATTCAGACGACTGATTTGCCGACACTGGATTTTCTTGCCAGCGGCAAACTGCCAAGCAGTTCGCTCGGAATTCTCAGCTCGGCTCAGATGAAGGATTTGATCAACGAATTGAAACGCCGTTACGATTTCGTATTCTTCGACTCTCCACCTATCATGGGCGTCAGCGACGCTTCCATTCTCGCCAGCGAAGTTGATATGACTTTGCAGGTGATTCAGTATCGCCGCTATCCGCAGCCGATGAATATCCGCGCCAAGCAGCTTATCGAAAAAGTTGGCGGCAACCTCGTTGGAATCGTCCTGAACAACATCAACATGTCTCAAGACGAGAGCTACTACTACTACAGCGGCTATTACCACGATTATTACTCACGCAATGACGACGAGGATGCTGCTGGCCGTTCTGAGGGCAAGGCTGGTCATGGCGAGACGAAAGCTTGAAAAGGGTTAAGGGCTTCATGGATATATCCAAATTAGGGCAAGGGGCGCGTGTTTGCGCAGTGTCTTGTCTGCTGCTGACGGGGCTGCTTTTTTCGGGATGCCAAACGAATAAAGCAGATTCCGGTTTTTCGGAAGTGCCGGGAATGCCCGAGGGCACTGCATCAGTGGCAACTCCAACTTCCAGTAAAGCGGCAGCAATCATACCGCCCGCAACTTCAAATTCAGAATTCGCAACGAACAGAGAAAGTTCGGAAATCATCAAACTTGGCGATGTTCTGTTAATTACGTTCGGTGATTTGCCTGATATCGCCAAATTGCCCGCATTCGATCAAAGAGTGAAAGATAACGGGACCATCACCCTTATTTACAACCAGATTTTTCAGGCGGCTGGAAAAAGAACGGGAGACCTCGAAAGGGAGATTCGGGCTTTTTACGTGCCCGACTATTTCAGGAACCTCACGGTTACGGTTCGTATCTCATACGAAACTCGTTTTTATTATGTCGAAGGAGAAGTCAGGCTGCAAGGTAAGCTTCCGTATACTGGTTCGCTCACTGTAACGAAGGCAATCGCCGCCGCGGGCGGATTCACTGATTTCGCCAACAAACGAAAGGTCAAGCTGATCCGTCCCGATGGGCGCAAGCAGACCATAAATTGCAATAAAGTGCTGGATCATCCAGAGTTGGACCCGCAGGTCTTGCCTGACGACAAAATTCACGTACCGCGCCGGTTGTTCTGGTAATGGTTCAACTGAAGGTTTTGACTGGAAAAAAGGCGGGCACCGTGTGGGTGACCCGCCGTTTTCCTGTACGGATTGGCCGTTCGCCGGGAATTGATTTGCAACTGGAGGAAGACGGTGTTTGGGATCAGCATTTTCAACTCGAATTCCGTCCTCCGGATGGTTTCCTTCTCTCAGGCCATCCCGACGCAAGGACGAGTATCAACGGTGAGCCGGTTCAACGAACTTTGCTCCGCAACGGCGACATAATTGAAATCGGAGCGGCTAAAATTCAATTCGGGCTTAGTGAATCAACTCAGGGCGGATTGCGATTTCGCGAGTGGCTGACCTGGGGAGCGATTGCGGCGATTTCCCTCGGACAAATCGGCGTAATCTACCTGCTGCTTCGATAGATGCATCAATGCCGAAAATGCCGCAAGCCGGTAAAGGCCATTGCGACATCGCGCTCGTTAGCAGCAGCGATGACTTCAGCATCCCGCATCGAGCCACCCGGCTGAATCGCTGCCGTTGCGCCTGCCTCTGCCGCTGCGATCAGGCCATCCGCAAAAGGAAAGAACGCATCGCTGCAAACGACACTTCCCTTGAGTGACAATTTTGCTTCGCCGGCTTTCCAAACCGCGATGCGACTGGCGTCCACGCGGCTCATCTGGCCTGCGCCGATGCCCAGCGTCCGGCCATCTTCGACGAACACAATTGCATTCGATTTGACGTGCTTTACCACTTTCCAGCCGAACAACATTGCTCTGAGTTCCGATTCCGATGGGCGGCGTTGTGTGACAAAATTGAGATCGCCGTCACCGGTCACTTTTAAATCTCGCTGCTGCACCAGGAAGGAATCTGCGCCTACGCTGCGCACATCCATTGACTGTCCAGATGCGATCGGTTTCAAGTTTTTGAGCAGTCGTAAATTTTTCTTCTTCTGCAAAATTCCCATCGCTTCGGCGGTGAAATCAGGCGCGATAATCACCTCGCTGAAAATTTCAGCGATGGCTTCGGCACATGCGGCGTCCAGTTGCCGGTTCACCGCGATGATTCCGCCGAACGGCGCCTGTCGATCGGTCGCAAATGCCTTATCCCAGGCCTCGCGCAAATTGTCCCCCTGCCCCACACCGCAAGGGTTCGTATGTTTCAAGATCGCAAGCGTTGGATTCTCATTCGTGAATTCCGCGATGAGGTTTGCTGCGGCGGTCAGGTCCAGGATGTTGTTGTATGAAAGTTCTTTGCCGTGGAGTTGTTGGAGATAATCGTGAAATCTGCCGTAAAGTGCCGCCGCCTGATGCGGGTTTTCACCATAGCGCAAGGATTGGGCTAAAGGAGCCTGGATCGCTAAGCGATCCGGCAATCCAGTCAAGGACGATATGCCGAATTCCTGGCTAAGATGCTGGGCGATTGCAGCGTCATAAGTCGAAGTTCGCGCGTACACCTTGGCCGCAAGTTTGCGGCGCAATTCGAGCGTCGTCTCACCGGACTGCTTAACCTGTTCAGCTACGGCCGCGTAATCCGTGGGATCGACCACGACGGTGACACTTTCGTGATTTTTGGCGGCGCTTCGAAGCATCGATGGCCCGCCAATGTCAATGTTCTCAATTGCTTCTTCAATTGTGACGCCTTGTCGAGCCACCGTCTGTTCAAACGGGTAAAGATTCACCACGACGAGGTCGATTGGCTGAATACCGTGGCTTCTGACGGCGCTTTCATGGTGCTCATTGCCGCGGATGTAAAGCAGTCCTCCGTGAACCTTCGGGTGCAAAGTTTTGACGCGACCATCGAGCATTTCGGGAAAGCCTGTGTAATTGCTGAGATCGATTACTTGTAATCCCGCTTCGCGTAAGGCTTTGGCGGTGCCACCGGTCGAGATGAGTTCAACGCCTGCACCAGCAAGCGTTTGGGCCAATGGAACGAGGCCAGATTTGTCTGAAACCGAAAGTAATGCGCGCTGAATTTTTGCCATGTCGGGCGCTACGTTCCTCCAGAGGAACCGGTTACGTCAATCGGCAAAACAGAATTCGTTAGCGAAAACGCACTTGCCAACGCATATTGCAGTTTGCGAGTCTGACCGTCTGTCGGATGCGCGGTTAGCTCAGTGGTAGAGCACTTCCTTGACACGGAAGGGGTCACAGGTTCGAACCCTGTATCGCGCACCATCTTATTTCTTCACCGAAAACCGATAGATGATCGTATTGTGATATTCCTGGCCGGGTTTGAGCACAACGGAAGGGAACTCAGGATGGTTCGGCGAATCGGGATAGTGTTGCGGTTCCATGCAAAAAGCGCTTCGCGCTGTATAAACCCAACCACCTTTTCCGGTGATTTTACCATTTAGAAAATTGCCGGTGTAAAACTGCATTCCCGGTTCCGTTGAAAGGACTTCAAGCACGCGGCCGGTGGTTGACTCATGCACCCTCGCCATCAAGCCCAATTTACCGGCCGATTTATCAATGACCCAATTCTGGTCATATCCACCGGCCGTTTTCAATTGTACATCGTCCTGGTTTATTCGTGCGCCAATGGCTGTGGGTTTTCGGAAATCGAAAGGCGTGCCTTTTACCGGTCTGAGTTCACCCGTGGGAATCAGATTCTTATCAGTGGGTGTAAACTTGTCTGCGTTAATCATTACTTCGTGATTCAACACGTCGCCTTTGCCGGCCAAATTGAAATAGGAATGGTGTGTGAGGTTGACGACAGTGTCCTTATCAGTAGTCGCAGTGTATTCAATCTTCAGGCCATTGTCGTCTGTAAGGGTGTACACAGTCGTGACGGAAAGCTTCCCCGGGAATCCTTCCTCACCATCTTTGCTGACATAAGTGAGTTCCAAAGCGGGGCCTTCCGCAGTGGCGAGGCTTTTGCCTTCCCAAATGACTTTATCGAAACCTTTGAGACCGCCATGCAAAGAATTAAGGCCGTTGTTTGCCGCCAGTTTGTATTCCCTGCCATTTAGTGCGAACTTCGCGTTTGCAATTCGGTTGCCATATCGACCCACCAGAGCGCCAAAATAAGGAGTTTCCTTCAGATACCCTTCCAGATTGTCGTAGCCGAGCGTGACATCGGCAAACTGGCCATTCTTGTCGGGAACGCTGATTGAAACGACGATGCCGCCATAGTTGGAGATTTTGACTTCCATTCCGTGGCGATTGACCAAAGTGTAAAGATCCACAGCTGTGCCGTCCGGCAGTTTGCCGAACGGTTTCTTGCCGATTTGGCCACCGGCAGCAGAGCTGGTCGTTGGCATAGCGCAGGCGACGAGGCAAATCGCGGAAAGACCGGTGGAGAATAGCGTTAGCCAGTGATAATCAAGGTGCATAATTACCGAGGAGGGCAAGAGTGAGAGTATGAGAAAATTAGGGTTCAGTGGTGGTGATAGACATCCCAACCAAGATAAGTGCCGAGGGCGTCTTCGATTGCATCGGCTACTGCGGCCTTGGTTGCGGCAACGTGATGCTCGTAACCATTCTTGCAGATAAAATGGAGTAATCTTTGGAAATTCGGCACTTCAATGACTCCGTAGCCGCCAAACGTATCGAGTTTATCCTCGGTAAAACGGCCTTCGCCGAGGTACGATGAAATCTTTCCACAAAGGTCATCGGTCGAAATGCGGCAGTAGGTGAAGGGCCCGGGACTGATGCGCCCGACGATCGTGCCATACGTATTCTCTTTGCCGACTGTGCCCGCGATGATCTCCTGATAATCCATCTTCTGCTCCCCAAAGAATGCCTTGGGCAAATTGGAGCAATGGAATACGACTCCCTTATTCGGGTCGGTGCTGAAATTGTTGTTCCAATCCAACAATGCGGCGGGGCTGCCCGACGCCGCTTGCAGCACATACATGCCGAGCAGGCCCGCGATGTCCGTTTCGCAAGCGCTGGGCAAGAGATTGTTGGACATCATGCTCATCAAGGTGCAAGGCACGACTCCGTAGAATTCCTCCAGGGCGGTCCAGCATTGAATCGCGGTGGCTGAAAGCTGTTTGTCCTTCACCCATCGATCAATAGCCACGCCCAGCTTGGCCATTTTCATGAGGCTCTCTTTGGGAATTCCGGCTACGGTGGTGTAGGCCTGAATAGCGCCCAGCTTGTCCTGCACATCACGTTCATCGTCCTTCATCTTCCGAACCCAGCCGAGCGCTTCCGATAGGTCCAAGGTTTCGACTGTGATACCGCTTGCTTCGAGCAGTTTCTCACTGTAGCGGACGGTATTAAAAGCTGCCGGCCTGGCGCCAATGGCTCCAATTCGGGCATTTTTGAGTCGGCGAACGATGTTGCAGGTGGCTGCGAAACGGCGCAGGTCGGCGCGAAATTCCGGAGTGTCGGGAGCCATCGTATGCAAACGCGTAAGCGAATAGTGAATACCGTACTGACGCAAGTTGTTGCAGACGGACATTTTGCCGCAAAAGCTGTCGCGCCGGTCGCGAATCGTCATTTTTCCCGCATCGTCATTGAATGCATGGACGAGGACCGGCACATCCAGTTTGGCCCAACGCAGAGTATTTGCGACCGCGCGCTCATCTCCGAAATTTGGGAGGGTGACGAGCACGCCATCGATTTCGTCGCGGTGCGCTTTGAACAAATCGGCGCATTTCTGAGCGTCTGAGAGGGATTCCACCGCGCCGAACCTGGTCGCGTCTGGTGGCAGTGCGACGGTTTTGATGCCTTCCTGTTCGAGAATGCGCAAGATGTCGCGCCGGCCTGATTCACACAAATGCGCCGGGAAAAATCCACGGTTTCCAACAATGATGCCTAACATAGCGTTTGGTCGTACGGGTTCACGAAATTGGCGTTCAACGGCGGCCAAATTCGCTGGTGAGACTAATACAGCGGGTTCGACAAGCAAAGGGGTTTTGCAGGTGAGATCGTATGACTGCCAAATTTCAGGTCATGCGAGTGACCGAAAATCTGGAGTCAAAGCTTTGAATTCGACGCAAGGGAAACGATTAAGGCAACTTGAAGAATTGTTGCGTGTCTGATTCCCCAACATTGTTATCCTGTTGCGCATCAGCGGCGGAACCCCGGGACGCTAAATAGGATCGTCTCCAATTCTTGATGATCTTCCGAAGTTCGTCTGGATTTTGGGGTTTGCCGACGTATTCCTTGACACCTAAACCACGCGCCCGAGCGACGTTCTTGTCATAAACGGTGCCGGACCACATTACGACCGGTGTTCCTTTGAGTTCTTTATCGGTGCGCATCCAGGTAACGACGGAAAATCCGTCCACTTTGGGTTCCATGGAATCCAAAATAACGAGAGCTGGTTTGGGGTGGGATTTGTCCTCCAAATATCGCATTGCTTCCTCGCCGCTTCGCACGAAATCGACTCGAATATCAGGACACCATTTTTGAAATCCCCAACCCACATAAACCCGGTCCATCACATCGTCATCGCCGACTAAAACCCGAATTTCCTCACTCATACTGCACCTCACGAATTAATATCTAACGGGCTGAATACCGCATGAACCGGGCCAATGTTGATGTAATTATTTGAGACATTTGTCTGATTTGAGTGAACTAGGCGGGCCTTAGAAGGGTTTGAAGCGCGGGGTAAATTTAGTTTGGTTAAGCACGTATAGGTAGCACCTTGCCCCGCGAGGATAGCACCTGCTAAGTTCAGGCCGATGCTGAACGGCGCGGCCAAACAGGAGATCGAAAGGCTTTTCGACACTTGGCAACTTCCAGACCTTGGCCCCGGTCCACGCCCAGGCATCAAATCCGAAGTCGAATTGAAAAAGTGCCTCGACAAAGCGCTGGCCAATTCGGATGCCAGTACCGAACAACGGGAACTCATCAGCGCGCTCGCGTTGCTTTGGCACGATCATCTCGATGCCGCGCACGAAATCGCGCAAGAGGTCGCCAACCCAACAGGTTCCTTCGTCCACGGCATCATGCACCGTCGCGAACCGGATTACGGAAATGCAGCCTATTGGTTTCGACGCGTTGGCAAACATCCAGCGTTCGAAGAAATCGCCAATCGCGCCGAAAAAACGCTTGCCACAAAAGGTGAGGCCGACCTGGCGAAAAAATTAATCCCGGGTGGCGAATGGGATCCCTTCGCATTCATTAGCGCGTACGAGGGAGCGATGCGGAATTCGAGCGGTAGCAAACAGAAAGATTTGCTTCGGGAACTGCAAGGGATCGAATCCACTGCCCTTTTCGATTGGATCTGCAGTTCCGAAAAATGATTTGATCAATTATTCCGGAAGAGCGACTTCGGTTCCAGTTCCGGCAATTTTTCGGAGCATCACCACGTTTTCAATTTTTCCTTCGAACGCGTCATCATGGGAAACGACGATCAGTTGTTCAAGTGAGGCGGCTTTTTGCGCTTCGAGAATGGCATCGGCAAGTTTCTGGCGGCTATCGGCATCGACGGCATAAGTCGGTTCGTCAAAGACTGCAAATCGAAGACCGCTGAATTCTTGAATCATTGCGAGCGTCATTGCAAGGGCGAGTTTGGTTTGCTCGCCGCCCGAGAGCATGGCAAAACGACGGTCCCCGGGAACGACTCTCAAGCTGTATTGCGGTTCGGCCTTCCATTCAAGTTCGATGGGCTCCTGGTTGATCTGATTGAAAATCCTCTGCGCGTTGGCCGCAATTCTGCCGCAGAGATGTTGAGCGACGGCGGGCGCAGCGTTCTTCAGCACCTTTCCGGCGAGACGCGCCAGTTCGCTCGCCGCTTTCAAACGGCCGATTTCGCCATCGATACGCTCACGCTCCTCGGAAGCTTCCTTCCACTGTTTAAGCCTTTCTCTTTCCTGCTTGAGCTCGCGTTGAGCGCTTTGCAAATCCTTCTCATCGTTGTTCA
>Ga0068857_100001068_pt1 | contig 21210 bp, 12 predicted proteins | sample KBSCornC72_FD_66591 | JGI IMG/M metagenome (GOLD analysis project Ga0068857, IMG submission 66591) | Corn rhizosphere microbial communities from Kellogg Biological Station, Michigan, USA - KBS Corn C7-2 | ecosystem: Host-associated > Plants > Roots > Rhizosphere > Soil ...
GTGCCGAAATTTTTCTTCAACTGGGGATCGAGATAGGATTTGATCGCAGCCGGTATCTTGCTTTCAATTACCTTCGGGTCGGTGCCGCTCCTCAGCAAAATATACGTATAATAGGTATTGTCCACCCATACCTGCGATTGATTCCAGGGGTCGGATACATTGGAGAAGATGATCTTGTAGTGAAAGTGGGCATTGGCGGGGACATCCTCGGTAATACCCGTAATCTTACAGGGAAATTTGCCCCAGCCGCCGAATGTAAGGTTAAGGGCCTTGCCTGGAATCTCCCCATTGCGGAAAGCTTCCTCTCCAAAATATTTTATAGCTGTGGACTTTGTGACAACCACCGTAAATGGCCTGGTCATCGATTGACCAGGATCGCCCTGCAGCATCTTGAAGTTAAATATCTGAAAGAAGGACGAATCTGCCTGGTATACTTCTTCATTGAATATTTTGTCTTTCCTTCCATTCTCCTCATTGCTGACATGCAGGTTATTGTACTTCCAGATCCGGGTGGCCGCCAGCACTTCCGGAAACTCTTTCCTCAGCAGGTCCGCCAGCGGGGGAGGGGCCATCGAAGAAGTGAAATTGTTCCCATTCACCAATATCTTTGGATACACCCGGTAAATGTTCTCAGCACCGTCAACGGCCCTGTCGAAGCTCAGCTGATAATGTATCCAGACAAAAATGAGCATGCATGCAGCCAGGCTGATGGACAGTCCCGCCAGATTGATGAATGCCAGTGTTCTATGCTTCGCAAGATTGCGATACGTGGTTTTTAAGTAGTTTCTGAACATATGAAATGGCTTCATTAAACATCCAGCCTTATTAAATGTGAATATGATACAGTTTTCCTTTTTGCGTTTCAAACCTTATCACATACCCGCCATTTGTCTTTCGTGACCTCCCCTTAACGCCTTCCACGGATACAGGCACACCGGTCCTTACCGTGCAGGTCCCGCCATTCAGGGATTGGATGGTGGCCGATGACAAAGCACTATTTTCCCACCGCATGCTTACCTCAAAACCACCCCGCGCCTTTAACCCAGCTATCGATCCGGCTTTCCCCATTTGCCGTAAATCGTACGGTGGCAATGGCTCTCCTCAGATCCAGATCGCGATAGTAGGCGGAAGGGCTTGCTCCCTCAAAGTCTTGCCGGATGATCAGGTCTCCAAGGGGCATATACGACTCGGTATATAAACCCTGCATTTTTCTTGTCAGCACATCGGCCTTGCCATAATCCTCTTCTTCCAGCAGCGCCTCCCTGACCTTCGGCAGGTATAGATGCGCTTCCGGATTGATATTCGTTTTCACCGGCCCCCCGCTATACAGGGTGCTTTCATTAAGCTGGATCAGCTCGTCTTCAACCCCTCCAAAAACCATCCCCCCGATACTCCCATTGCCCACCGGCAGGGCCTCCACCCACTGCGCAGCCGGCTTCTTATACCAAAGCTTGAGCGCGGGCTGGGCATGCAGGGCAAAAGACATCCCCAAAAAGAGGATAAAAGGAATATACCGTCTCATGGATGCTCTACAAGGTTTTCAGGAATATGATAAATTCCAAGCTCGCTGATCAGGGGAACAGCCTTGCTGTCTTTGACGATGATCCGGACGGAACGGGCATGCTGCGAAGGAAAGGTAATGATCCTCTTGTGCCCGATGGTAGTGCCCCCGGCCTCGAAGAGCGCCCCATCCTCATTGGTCACCTGGATGCTGAAAGCTTTGACCCGCTGTCCCAGCTGGATGGGCTCCTGCAACACAATACAGTTGAGGACGGCAGTCTGTGCAAACCTGACTTCTATGGACTTGTCCTCACCCAGCGCGACAAAGCTCCTGCTATTCCCATCGGAAAGCTGGAGGCCTCCGGCTCCCGCTACGTTCACCTTGGTTCCTTTCTGATGCAGCAGCGAAGTGCGAAAGGCTTCATCCCGCAGGCGTTTGAAACCCATGAGGGCCGCCGAGTCGAATTCAGTGAAAAGGCCCCTTCTGTCCGGCGGAACATTGAGAAGCAGATTGGCGCCACGGCCCACCGACTTCAGATAGAGCTCGAACAGCTTCTCCGGCGTCTTGACGGCGGTATCCTGGTCCTTATGATAGAACCAGCCCGGCCGGATGCTCACATCGCATTCCGCCGGCAGCCAGAGATGACCATTTACATTGCCCTGGTTCAGCGTGTCGGTAGGCGGAGCCCCCTCCCCTCGCGAAAAGCCGGCCGTATCCAGCAGGTCCCAATTGGTGGCGCCGGCAATGCCGTTCTCATTCCCCACCCACCGGATGTCCGGACCGATATCGCTGAAGATGGGCGTATTCGGCGCGATGGTGCGCATGGTCTGCTGAAATCGGTGCCAGTCATATACCTGTTTCTTCCCGTTGGGCCCTTCCCCATTGGCGCCATCCCACCAGAACTCGAACAGGGGGCCATAACGGGCGACCACCTCCTTCATCATGTTAATAAATACCTCGTTGTATTCCGACGTCCCGTATTTAGGATGGTTGCGGTCCCAGGGCGACAGGTAGATGCCAAGCCCCAGACCGTACTCGCGACAGGCATCGGACAGCTGCTTGAGCACATCTCCTTTGCCGTTCTTCCATTTGCTTTGCGCCACCGTATGAGTGGAGTATTTGCTGGGCCAGAGACAGAACCCGTCGTGGTGCTTGGCCGTGATGATAATGCCTTTGGCGCCGGCGGCTTTGGCAATGCGACACCACTGACGGCAGTCCAGGTGGGTAGGATTGAATACCTCCTCCTTTTCCGTCCCCTTGCCCCATTCGAGGTCCGTAAAGGTATTGGGTCCGAAATGCGTGAAGAGATAGAATTCCTTGTCCTCCCATGCCAGCTGCCGGGACGTAGGCAGAGGGCCTGATGGCGACTGCGCTGCAACGGCTGCGGCGACGATCAGCCCGATGAGTAAGCTAATGGACTTGTTCAACATATCTGCTATTTTTGTTTGGTCTTCTTTTATGAGTGTTTTGCGGGGCATTTCCCCTTACTCCCATGCTAAAAGCATTGAAAATTTCGGATCACCGGCTCCCCTGCCCAACGGGTTATGTCAAGCTTCAACGCCGCATACTTCCCCGCGCGAATAGTTTCAATCCGTTTGTGACCGATGCTCATACCGCCCCCCACCAGGACCCAGACCCCATTTTGTTTACCGTACAGCTTATATTCCCGTACACGCTGACCCAGCGATATATTCTCTTCCATCACCGCTTCTTTAACGGTTTGTGATGAATCCAGATCGATAACAAACGAGTTCCCCCTTCCGCTGGTGCTGCCCAATGGATGGTTAAACCGTTCACTCAGCTCTTTCCCAAATGCGGCAAGACACTCCGCATCACGATCCGGGACCAGCCCCCGGTTGTCGACCACTACGCCTATCAGCATGTTGGTATTCCGGCCTACGGTCTCGTCATATCGATTGTGCAGGTCGGCAACGGTCCGCACTTTGTCGTCCTCACCCTTTGCCCAGAACCAGCCTCCTTCAAACGATGCATTGTCACGAAGAGGGAAGTCGGATTCACCCGGACACCAGAACGCCCCATCCGGATTCCCCTCCAGCCCCTTTATTTCGATCGTACCGGTGGCAGAAGTCGTCGAATCGGCACGGCACCAGCAGGGATAAGGAGCTACGCCGTTTTCGTTGCCCACCCATCGGATATTATTCTTATAGCCATACGGGCCCTGAAAGGCAATGGCGCCCGGCTGATATTTCTTTATAAGGGACAACATGTCGATACCACCCTTGTCTGCCGGAAGCACGCCACCATCAAACCATATCTCGAACAATGGGCCATATTGGGACCAAAGCTCCGTCAATTGCGTTTGTAGCACCTGTTGGTATTTTTCCTGGTCAGCCGCCTTCCCTGAGATCACTCTTCCAGGATTATCTACCTTCATAAACCCATTGGTGGACGCGCTGGCATAGATGCCCGGCTTTATGCCGTATTTTTTGCAGGAGGCAATGAAATCTTTGACAATATCGCCCTTTCCATTCCTCCAGGGAGTGTTCTTCACGCTATAGCCGTGCGCTTTCGTCGGCCACAAGCTAAATCCGCTGCCATGTTTCGCTACCAGTATAGCGTACTTCGCCCCCGCTGATTTAGCTGCGCGGATCCATTGATCGGTACTCAGCTCCCTGGGATTGAATTTCGACAGGGGCGGATGATAATTCCAGTTGGCGCGAAAATTATAGGTGGGCTCAAAGACCTGCATGTCCAGGTGGAATAGCACCCCTATTTCCGCATCGCTCCATTGTATTTGAGCCGGCGTCGGCAAAGTATCCCGGGGGGATTGGGCATTCACCGCCCTCGTCATAAATACCCAGCTAACCTCTTTCGCATAGCCATAAGGCTTCCCCGCCGGCGGATCGCTCAGACTGCCCGCCAAACCCCCATTCCCGTCACGCTGAACACGCAGCGTAACAAAAGAATACGCCCCCTTCTCATAATCATAGCTCACCCCATCATCATCATACAGCACAAAGCTCCCATCGGCGCTCCCATAATGACGGATGATCAACGGAATCACCTGCCCGGGCTTCGGAGCCTGCCGCTGCGCCGGCATCATGGGTATGATCCCTCCATCCCTCACAAACAGCGGGATCTTATCCAGCCCCGGCGTGATAGTGATCGTTTCATGCTCACCCGCCAGCTCACCTGTATAGAAATCATACCACTTCCCCGCGGGCAGCCATACCTTCCTTGTTTTCTCTCCGGTGAACATGGGCGCCACCAGGATATTGTCCCCCATCATATACTGGTCTTTAAGCTCAGCAGTCTCCGATCCTTCCACCAGGTTTATAGCCCGGAACGGCGGCTTGCCCTCAAACCGGTACTGCGCATACACGCTGTAGATATACGGTATCAATTGCATCCGCAGGCTCGCCACCTCCTTTACCGCCCCCTCCACCTCCGGGAAGCTCCAGGGCTTCGTGCCATCCGCCCAAGCATTCAGCATCGCCATGGGTGAAAAACAAACGCTCTGCATCCTCCTCACCCACTCCTCTGCGCTCTTCGAGGCCCGCACCTCCGGTGTCCATAGCACCCCTGCAAAACTGCTGTTGACCAGTGCCGTTATAAAATCCTTGTGGCTATAATAATCGTCATATATGACATAAGGGAACGAGCTGGCGCCCGCATTCGACGCACGGATCAGCCCATAGGTCCGCTGGTTTTTTTCTTTGAACCACCCCGTCGTCATACGCTGCGCCAGCAGCCCATATACCTGCCGCATCTGCTCCCCGCTGTAGCCAGAGGGGAATGTAGCCACATCCGGCCAGAGCCAGTTATCGTATCCATCGATCTCATCGATCTTATACCCGCTGACGCCGATATTGATATGTTCCTTTAAAAAATGCTCTTTCAGCAATTTTCTGGCCGCAGGTAAGCTCAGGTCCGGCACAAGTCCATTCCACACGGTATGCGAACCCGACAGCGCCTTCATAGCCGGATAGAGCGAAGCTTTGGGCGATATATAGGGATTCGTCCATAAATTGGCCCGGACCCCATGCGCCGACAGCTCTTTTATAAAACCCGCCGGATCGGGAAATCGCGATTTGTCCCACTCGAAAGTGCAGGGATAAGCCATGCTCTGCCAGCCGGGCTCCACGCCAATAACGTCCAACGGGAAATCATGCTGCTCGAACAACTTTACCTCACCCACGATATCCGTCTGGCTGGACAACGTGGGCATCCGCTCCGTAAAACCCAGCCCCCATTTGGGTGGCAGACAGCCGCCGCCATTCATAAGGTTGTAACGCTGTACGGCATTCATTGGCGACGGACCGCCAAAGACGTATACTTCCACTCCCTGGGCCGGCACCAGCACCTCCACCGCATCCGAATAAGGCTGCGCCTCCCAGCCCTTGTCGGTATTCCGGTCATGCACTAATGGCGGGTGCTCCGAATCAACCCTTACAGCTGTACCCACATACACGGTCATATACCTGGCCGCATCCACCAGCACGCCATATCCACTGGAGCTGACATAAAAAGGCGCCGGCGCATGCGTCCGGCCATTGTCCTTTCCTCCATAATGATCGACATGTAAATGCAGGACCCGCCCCCGCTGGTTCACCGTTTGAAAATTCAGACCAAAGCCAAATATCTTCTCCTCCTTTTGTAAAGGCAGTCGCAGGTATATCTTTCCATCCCGCTGCCTCGCCACGATCAGTTTCCTGTCCAACGGGAAGCCAGCGGCAGGCAACGAAGCAAACCCCTTCTCATAGGCGCTCACCCCAGCGGCTTTCAGCAGACTGATGGCTTCCGGCTTCCCGATCACCGCCTTCCAAACGCCAGGATGCACCTCCGTCCATTTAACGGCTACCTGCGCATGGACAAATAGAACATGGAACAGTATCAGAAGGGCCAGGACGGCCCTTACAAAAGCTTTGTTCATTTTGCAACGATTAGGAGGACTGTCTATTTAAGTATTATCTCTATCACCGGTATCGCCACATTGGGCTTTCGCTCCGGCAGCATCAGCGTAACATCATCTCCCTCGATCTTCGACTTGATCTCCGAAGCGTCATGCAGGAACTGCACATAACGGATCTTATCCGCATACCCCGGCAGCACCAGTGTATGCGTGCTGGGATACTCCATCAGATGCACATACAGCCGCCGGGTGGTTTTGTTATAGGTAAGTCTCGTATTCTCCGGGACCTTGTATTCCTCGGGCGCATAGGTACAGTTATAGATCGCCCTGCTGTTGGCATGCATCCAGTAAGAGAGGCTGTCCAGCGCATTCTTCGCCCGGTAGTCGAACTCACCCCGCGCCGTCGGACCGACATTCAGGATCAGGTTGCCCCCATTGGCCGTCGAAGTGATCAGCAGATCCAGCAGCTGGTGATCCGTCTTCCAGGAATTCTCATCCCTGTAATAACCCCACGATCCCGAAAAGGTCTGACAGGTCTCCCATGTCTTGCCCCTGTATTTAGCCAGCTCCGCCGTCGACACCTGCTCAGGCGTCACAAAATCGCCCCCATCCTCATAGTCATCAAGTCCCAGCCGGTTGTTCACCAGGATGCCCGGCTGCAGCTTCTTCACCAGCTTTATCAGCTCCAGGGCGCCCCAATCCTCCGCATGCTTGCCACGCTTGTCACCCTTGTTCCAGGTCCAGTCCAGCCAGAGGATGTCGATCTTGCCATAGTTCGTCAGCAGCTCGGTGATCTGGTCCCGCAGGTACTGCCTGTATTTACGCATATCCCGCCCTTTGTTGAGGCGGTCGTAATTCGCCTGGCTTGTATCCGTTTGCGTCAGCGGATGAACGTCGTCCATCGTATAGTCCGGATGATGCCAGTCCAGCAATGAATAATAAAAGCCGATTTTTAACCCCTGCGCCCGGAAGGCATTGACATATTCCCGCACCAGGTCGCGATGGGCCGGTGTATTGGTGGCCTTATAATCGGTAAATTTCGAGTCGAAAAGACAAAACCCGTCGTGGTGCTTGGTGGTAAGTACCGCGTATTTCATACCCGCCGCCTTGGCCTGTTTGGCCCAGGTGGTCGGATCGAACTGGTCAGGATTGAAAAAGTCAAAGTACTTCTGGTACTCCTCATTGGTCATATGCTCGTTATGCTTCACCCACTCATGCCTTGCCGCCATGGAGTAAATACCCCAGTGAATGAACATCCCGAATCTGTCGTTGGTCCACCAGGCCATACGTTGCTCCTTTGCAGCGGCGGATTCATTAAATATCCTTTTGGTCTGGGCCTGCAGCAGCGACACAGAAAAGAATGATGCGAACAGTGCTATCCTTACCTTATTCATGCAGTAGAATTTTGTTTAAACATCCGAATGATTCGGCATTCCTCCTGCTTCGCAATTACCCTTTTTTTCTTTAATTTTACCCTGGACCCTTGCCAGGGGCTTCACCATATGAGAATCATAAGAACAGAGATCACCCTTCTGCACAACAGCAGGTTGTCCATCATCGACAGGAACGAGGATGCGTTCAACCCTGCCTTTCACTTTCATCCCGAGCTGGAGCTGGTTCTGATCAAGGAAGGCCACGGCCGGCGCATCATCGGCAACAGGATCGATCCCTTCGAAAAAGGAGACATGGTCTTCATCGGATCCAATCTTCCCCATATCTGGCTGAATGACGATACAGCCAGCGGACACAGGGCCCGCTCCGTAGTAGTGCATTTCCGCAAGGAAATATTCAGCGACGAATTTTATGAGCTGAAAGAATCCCGGGATCTGGCCCGCTTCTTCGATCTGGCCGCCAGGGGCATACAGGTCACGGGCGCCACCCGGGACAAAGTCGGCAGAAAGCTCGACATATTGGTCACACAGCGGGGATTCCGGCGGATCTTGCTGCTGCTGGAGATCCTGCACATCCTGTCCACCTCCTCCGACTGCCGGTACATTACAGACGACGTCTACAATCCGGATAGTAAGGAAGAAGCCCCCGACAGGCTCAGCGAGATCTACAGGTATGTGCAAACTAATTTCCACAAGGACATCTCCCTGAAAGATATTGCCGGCGTCGCAGGACTTACCCCTCAAAGCTTTTGCAGATGGTTTAAGAAGAGCACCGGCAAGCATTTCTTCGACTACCTGAATGAGGTTCGGATCTTCAATGCCTGCGAAATGCTCATTGGCTCCGCAACCTCCGTTGCCGGCGTCGCTTATCACTGCGGATATAATACCATCTCCAATTTCAATAAGCTATTCAAAGACGCCACCGGCCTGACCCCCGGTCAGTTCAGAAAAAGAGGCGCCCCCGAACAGAAGCTTTCCCATCCCCGGTCTTATGCCGGCAATCAATAAGACCGCCGCAACAACCCCCTTATCTTTTCAACTTCTACCTGTACCGCGGGTCTGAACGCATCCCCACTCATATAGCTCATCAGGCTGAACAATAACTGCCGGGCCTCGGGACGGGCCTGCCTGTCCGTAAGCAGGTCGGCCCCGGAGACAAGCAGCTTTCCCCTTCCAACTTTACATTCAAAGATCAACCCAAGCGAGTTGGCGGTGACCCAGTCATCGATGACCCTGACAATGGGCTTGAGGCCGGCGGCTACCGAATCCAGCCTGATGGCATTGCCATGGCTCATAGCATCCCACCACTGAAAATTGGAATAATATTCCGTCGGGAAATGATCGAGTGCCGGGTGCCGCGGATTACATAGGATGCCCAGGGTTACAGGTGGCTGTCCCTTGGTCCACGCTGTATTCCAAAATATGGATGAAAAGCCCATAGCTATATCACCACCAGCTTCCGGCCGTAACGCCCCCTTCTTCAGCGTTAACAACACCTTTCCACCCTTATTCAATACCTCCATGGCATGTGCATCCATCTTCGAGGTCACCAGGATATCCTTGACGACAGGCAGGGAGTCTGGATAAACGAATATTTCCCAGCTATTCGAATGCCCCGTCACGCTCACCTGAACAGTCAGTTTGGATGCCTTCCGGACCTCATGCAGCGGTACTGAGATCTTTCCAACCTGTATGCCGTTCCCAATGGGAATATCCCTCACCGGCAGGCGGCCCTGAAACAGCAACTGCCCCGAGTCAGTACGAATATCCCATCTGATCGCTGCATTTTTTAAAGGCGCCGCTCCAAAATTAGCCAGCTCTACAGGCACGATCAACTGCTCGGCATTGGTGTACACCATTTTGGGAAACCTCGCCAGTGGAACAACGGCATTGCACCACCGGCTGAATTGCTGAGCATCCGTGTATCCCTTCCCTCGCCAGAACGCGTTCACAACTCCCACCAGGGCGGTACCCTGACCGGGAAAATCACTTAGCCCAAGCAGCTGAAATCCGCCAAACCCTTTGGTTCGCAATGCCGCCTCGATGTCAGCCTTATAACAAAGCACCTGTAGTTTACCGGATGCCATCAAAAAGCTGTCTGCCAGCCCGCTCATCCCATGATCGCGCAAGGTTTCTTTGAATATCTCGAAATTTTTGGCCTTTAGGATCCCGCGATAGCTGTTGATCTCTGAAAAGTCGGGATACACGCACCACTGCCCGATCTCGTGGCTGACAGTGGGTTGCGGCCATTGGGAAATGATACTACCCCAGTCGTAGCCGGTCTGGGGAGGCCGGCCGTTGATGATACTATTCAGACCCTCGCCCCAATGCTGGATACGCGGGTCCGGCGTGCTGTTATAATCGTTTTCAGGAATGACAGGCCAGCCTGCGCCAGAGGTATATAATCTGCGGGTATCCTTCGCCTTCCAATATTTCACAAAACCAGCCAGGTAGTCTGACAAGTGACGGCCGGCCGGCTCATTGCCATAGGTCATCATACAGAACGATGGGTGATTGCCGTACGCCTTGACGATGCGATTGCTTTCATCATAAATAAATTGGTCCAGCGGCAGTCCGTCGCCAATGGTGGCTCCCTGGTTGGCCCAGGCGCAGCATTCTATCTGCAGATACAAACCCAGCCGGTCGGCAGCTTCGAACGCGGCTTCCGGAGGACACCAGGAATGAAATCGGATATGATTCAGACCGTAAGATTTGCAGACGGAAAGTACCCGTGCCCATGAAAGAACATCTGTTGAAGGATAGCCTGTCAGAGGCCATACGGCGCATTCCAGCGTACCCCGGAGAAAAATGACCCGCCCGTTGATGGTAAACTGAGTACCGGAGGTAGAGAACTTACGCATGCCAAACGAAACATGCTTAATATCCTGCTTGCCCTGACTGGTTACACTTACATCCATCGTGTAAAGATTAGGATGGAACTCGTCCCACAACAACGGATGGCCACCCATCGGATAAGTAATGGTCACCGTCTCACTGTCCTTTATGGTACAGGTTCGTATCACCGCAGGCAGCCTGACGGGCGAACCCGCATCACCGGAACAACGCAAATTGATACTTACCTGCCCCTGCTTCCCGGTCTCATTCTTCACATGGACGACCGCGACCACCTGCTTATGCTCGATATCCGGGAACAACTGGACATCATCGAGATGTATCGCCGGCCTTGCCATCAGCCACAGCTTGCCAATAACGCCATTCCAGTTTGTTTGTGTATGATCGGTAATGCTGTGCGCGTTCTCTCCGGGGTTCACATCCTGTACCCTGTTGTCTACACAGATGGTAATGGTATGCTTCCCTGGCGCGAGATAAGTTCCCGGATCATATATATGCGGAGTTGCCAGGCTGTTTTGCGAACCCAGATAGTGGTCATCCACCCAAACGATGGTTTTCCAGTGACAGCGCTCCAGCAAAAGACTTATATGCTTCCCCTTCCAGGAGTCCGGCACTACCACCTCCTTTTTATACCACGCGGCGCCCTTGTAATATTTCACAGGCTGTAGCCAGAAAGGCACTTTAATATTTCCTGCCCGCCTGTATGCAGCATATTGCGGGGCAAAAAACCACGAAGAATCCACGATACTGCCTGTCCAGGGCGTCTGAACAGTAACCTCATTGCCTTTGTTGTTGGTGGTCATCGAGCCGGGAAGCACAATGACATCATCCATCGGCTTGCTATACCATTGCTCCTCCACGCCCCTGTCGAATGGATCCATCTTGAATTCCCATTTTCCTGAAAGGTCGATTCGCTGCACCTGTGCATGCGCATTCAGCATCCCTGACAGGGACAACACCATCCAAAATAAAGATTGTTTGCTCATATCGTTGGCAAGTCCTGGATTAGACAGGAAAAACAAATCTAGCGTGCCCAACCCTCACTTTGATGGAGTGAATGATGAAAAAGATGGATTATTTTACTGCTGACTGATGATCTGCCACTGCTGGTTGGTTCCATTGTTGCGGTAAGGCCACTGTATCGCAGTATCCCCCTGGGCAGTAGATCCACCAGCCATGTCTATGACCATCCCGCTGTTTCGATTGGTAAAGGTATAGATCCCGCTCCCAACCCTTGAGATCGTCCACATCTGGTTATTCCCTCCCAGCCAGGGCCATTGAATAATGGAAGCTCCCTTCGTAGTGGAGGCGCCCTTGACATCCACCACCTGGCTGCTGTTGCGATTCGTCAATGAATAATAACCGCTGCCCGCATCCGCGATCTGCCATTGCTGCTCATTACCGCCCAGCCAGGGCCATTGAATCAGCGTTACTCCCTGCGTGGTGGAGGCGCTGGGAACAGCCAGCACCTGCCCGCTGTTGACATTGACCAGCTTATACGATGCCCCAGGATCAAAAGGGGTCTGCCCTCTGCGGATGACCACATTCCGGATATTGAAAAGCGCATCGGGCGCCTGGCTCTGCGCGGTCATCTGTCCATCGATGATCAGCCAGAAGGGAGCATTGGCAAAGTTATTCCCTACCTGCACCGACGTGATGACCCCATCGATGAAATATTGACATTCCACGTTGTTCGACCATGTCCCATTCGTATTCTTCAGCAGGTTGTACACCGCCTTATAATGATGCCAGACCGTAGCGGCATTGCCTACAGTCGTCAGCTTGGTCTCCCAGCTTCCATCATAGGTATTTTGCCAGATTGAAGTATTCCCTTTCACCTCCACAATATCGCTCTCAGGCGGCCAGGTATTGACACCCGTTATCCAAAATGCCGGCCATGTGCCGGAGGAAGTAGGCGTCTGAAGGTCTACGCTCACCTCCCAGTAGGGGTAAGTCGTATTGATCAATATCTGCTGCTTGGCATAGACAGTGCCCGAATGAAAATAAATAGGCAGATACGGGTCCTTGGTGCTGGGATTGCTGTCCGGATGATAGGTGGCTTTGAGAGTCAGCGAACCGTCCCCGTTGAGATAGATCTGGCTATGGTCGGTGCTGCTCCCATACATACGGGCAGTCCCATTGTGGTCGGAGCCCCAGGGATAGAGATAATTCCAGCTGGCCTCGAAGCTGGTGTAGTCGCTAAAAGAGCTCCCATCCAATAACGTTTCCCAGGTGCTGGTCACCGTCCTTGGAGAGGACATAGTTCCGGCAGTGTTGTCTTTGTTCGAAACAGGCTGTTTGCTGCAGGAAAATAACAGCAAGCCAATAACCGAAAAGGTTGTTGTTTTTTTCATAAAATGTTTAAGTTTAAGATTAGCCGGTCCTGTTAAGGACCGGCTGGAAAAAGCTATTTGACAATAGGCACAGGCGCCCAATAATAAGTATGGTTGGCATCGGAAGGCTGATTGATCAACGGCGCCTCCGAAGCATCGCGAAGCGCATTCGCCTTTTGCACCGTCTCCGTTCTCACCAGGTCGAACCACCGTATACCCAGCTCGCCCGTAAATTCCCAACCTCTCTCCGCCACGACGGAATCCCTGAAATCTGTCTGGGACAGCCCGGCAGTCAAAGCAGGCAGCCCGGCTCTCGCGCGCACCTGCCGGATAGCCTCGTACGCACCGGCGTCAGGACCCGCAGACATAGCCTCCGCCTCCGCATAGGTCAACAGCACCTCGGAATAGCGGATAAGGAAAGTGGTAGCGCTGCTCCACCAGTTATTCGCCTTATGCGTCGACCAGTCATACGCATAATCATCGCGGTATTTCAAAAAATAAGGATGTTTTTGTAACGTATGCTGCCAGTCCACCACATTGTTGGAATCGTTCTTTACGAAATAATCCTTTTGATACGAAGCATCCTTTCTGGGTCCGGCCGGAAATCTGTTGTAAAAGGAAATATCCCCCATCCCGTCTTCCCATCCTCCTTCCTCATAGTCCGGCGCATAAGGGTTCGGCGCCAGCATATTCCCATTCTCCCAGCTCCACGCCGGTATCTGGTTGTTATAATAGCAGGCAACGACAGCTTCTTTATTGAATCGGTTCCCGATCTTCCATATATCCGCAAAATTCGTCATCAGATCATATCCCCATGTACCCTTCCCATCGATCACCTCCTTTGCCTTGGCCGCCGCCATCGCGTATTTGTCCGTCTGTTTCAGCGGCCATCCCGCCATCGTCAGATACACATTGGCCAGCAGCGCCTTCGCAGATCCCCGCGTCGGGAATATATCGATCCCATTCTGGTTCGCAGGGCTGGACCAGTGATCAGGCAGCATCGTCTCCGCCTTTTGCAGGTCCGCCACGATCAGATCATAGATCTCCTGCACCTTCGCATTGGGCCGGTTGTCTACGATAGTAGCATCCACAGGCATCGGCACCTCGCCCCAGGTCCTGGTCAGATAAAAATAGCTGATAGCCCGCATGAAATAGGCATAGCCCCCGGCATTATTTCGTTGGTCATCCGACGCCTGTGTCGCATCGGGATATTTGGCAAGCAGGGAGTTCGCCGACTTGATGGTAGCATAAAAATAATTCCACCAGTTCGTCATCCGGCTGTTCGAAGAGTTGGCATTGAACACATCGAAGTCCGACATGTCGATCTTATTCCCCGACCTTTTCGAGACGATATCATCCCCTCCATAATAAGAGGACCCGATCTGGTTGAAAGCCCCATTGAGCTGCAGGGCAAGCGCTGCCTCCGCCATTTGAAGATCGTTGGCTGTCTTATAAAAGCTCACGGGAGTAATGCTCCCTTTCGGCGTCTCGTCCAAAAAACTTTTGTTACAGGCCGTGGCAGCCATCGCCAGAGCCCCGGCACAAATAATATATTGAAGATATCTTTTCATGTTAATGACTTTAGGAAGTAATTAAAATTTCAATTGCACACCCACGGTGACTGTCTTGGGAGAGGGATAAGCCCCCAGTTCGATCCCCGCATCGACATCGCTGCCAGCCGGCATGGTGGAAGCCTCCGGATCAAATCCCTTGTACTTCGTAATGGTCGCAATGTTTTGAGCGCTGACATAGATCTTCGCCGACAGCACCTTCAACAGGCTCTTGCCAAGCGTATACGACAGGCTCACATTCTTAAGACGCACATAGCTTCCATCCTGCAGGAATTGCGTGGACTCCACCCAGCTCTTATTCTTGCTTGCCGGGTTTGCCCAGGTGCTTCCGGTGTTGGAAGGCGTCCAATAATTGGCGGCGTCGGCCAGGTTGATGAACTTCACATCACTGGTAGGCACAGCCGTAGAAGCATAGGTGGCATTGAATATCTTATTACCCTGCGACCCCTGTATGAAAATATTCAGCTCAAAATTCTTATAGGAGAAATTGTTGTTAAAGCCCCAGGTAAATTTGGGCATGGCGCTTCCGGAAATAACCCTGTCCTCGAAGCCTACGGAACCATTGCCATCCACATCCCTGTATTTGGCATCGCCCGCTTTATAGATCCCTTTGTCAGACTGATACACTCCCTGCCAGGGTATCAGGTAAAAAGCACCCATCGGCTGCCCGACCTTTACTACCTGTATCGGCGCCGATATAAGCCCTCCGCCGGTGAGCAGGGGCCTTTCCAGCAGAGAATCCTTACCAAGATTTATGACCTTGTTCTGATTCCACGCGCCGTTAAATGCGGTGGACCAGGTAAAGTTCCCTTCTTTATAAAGCGTTCCCTCGATGAGGAATTCCCAACCCTTGTTATTTACCTTCCCGATATTTTTCAGATAATTACCTCCGCCGTCATAATTGGCGATCCGGGTCAAAAGCAGCAGGTCGCTGGTATTCTTGTTGTAATAGTCGGCAGTAATATTGAGCCTGCCGCCCAGGAGTCCCACGTCGAGTCCGATGTCCGTCTGTTTCGAAGTCTCCCACTTGACATTGGGTGTGGCAGGATTCCCCAAGGTATAACCCTGGTACACGGATGCAGTACCGTAGGAATAGATCACGCCATTCAACAGACCCAGCGTGCTGTATGGGCCTATTGCCTGGTTGCCGGTTACTCCCCATCCCGCTCTTAACTTAAGATTTGAAAAAACACCCAGCGCCTGGATGAATTTCTCATTGGACAATTTCCATCCCGCACTAAAGGAGGGAAAACTGCTCCACTTGTTATTCCCCTGGAACTTGGAAGACCCATCCCTTCTGATAGTAGCTGTCAAAAGATACTTATCATTATAGCTATATGCCGCACGACCCATAAAGGACAGCAACGACCAGTTGGAATAGCCGGAAGCAATGGATTGCGAAGTGTTCAGACCCAGATTATAGTATCCATTGGAGATGGAGCTCAGCCCCGAGCCGGAGGCGCTGAAACTAGTGTACTTATTGGAAGTAGCCTCTTCCAGGGCAGTGACGGTAAGGTCATGATCCCCGAACGACCTATGGAAAGTAAGGACATTGCTGTTCTGAAAGGTATAGTTCTCCGAAGAGCTTTGTCCCGACCCCGGATTGCCAGGGCTGATCCAATCGTTGTTAAGATAGGCGTATTTCGAAATATTCATATCCAGCCCCCCATTGACGGTCAATGTCAGCCAGTCGGTGATCGCATATCTGAATCTCCCGTTGAAAACGCCCACATTGGAATAGTTGTCACCATCCCTTTCTTTGATAGTCATATAAGGATTCGCCCAGATGGGTGATATCCCAAATCTGTTGTATTGACCCGGCGCATCATAGACTTGCTCCGTAGGCGCCCAGGTAAGCGCCGACGTGACAGGATTACCCTTGGAGCCCATATCGCCATTGTTATGGGAATTGAGCCTGCCGGCATAGACATTGATCCCAAGATCTATTTTTTTACTCAGCTTCATGTCCAGGTTGCTCCGGAGGCCGAATCTCTTTTGATTGCTGTTCACCAGTAATCCACCCTGGTCGATGTAGAAGCCGGATATATAATACTTCGTACCTTCTTTCCCTCCCGCCACGGATACTTGATGGCTCTGTGTGGTGGAATTGGCAAAGATCAGGTCTTGCCAGTCCGTACCCTTGCCGGCAAAAGACTGAGGGTCCGCAAACACGCTGGCTCCAGCCGTAAGATTGGCGGTCTTGGCATAGGTAACGGCATCCATCAGGTCGTATTTCTTCATTGGCTTGTTGAAGCTGACAAAGCTGTTATACTCGACGCGCGGTATGCCTGATTTACCGCTCTTGGTGGTAATGAGGATGACGCCGTTGGCGCCCCGCGATCCGTACACCGCCGTGGCAGATGCATCCTTCAGCACCTCCATGGATTCGATATCATTTACATTCAGATCGCCGAGCCCGATGCTGCTGAGCGCGATCCCATCCACCACATACAACGGATCGTTATTGGCATTGATGGAATTGGCGCCCCGGATCCGTATCTTCACCGAGCCACCCGGCGCTCCGGAATTATTCGTTACGGCAACCCCCGCCACCCTGCCCTGGAGGGCGGAAGAAGCATTCACGACGGGCTGATCCTTATACGACTCATTGGACAGCGTAGCTATCGAGCCCGTAAGATCACGACGCCGGGCTGTACCATAACCGATTACTACGATCTCCTCTGTCTTGTTATCCTCCAGGCTTAGCTTCACCGATATTTCCCCGCTTTTGTTCACCGGTATTTCCTGCACCCTGTATCCTACATAAGAGATGATGAGTATACCCCCTTTGCCAGGAATGGAAAAGGTGAATTCACCTTTGTCATCAGTGCTGGTGCCGCCTTGTGCTCCCTTTAGCTTAATGGAAGCGCCCGCCAGCGGTTTGCCGGCCTCATCCGTCACCCGGCCCGATATCTGGATGGGAGGCAGCGGCTCCTCTTCACTACGATCCCCCGCCTGATTCACGACAGGCGGTTTGGGACTTATAACGATATAATTGTCGGAGATCTTAAAATCCAGCGGCTGATCATGAAAGATCAGCTCAAGCACCTTGACCAGCGGCTCGTTTTTAACATTGACATTCACCCGCCTTGCCGAATTGATCAGCTCTCTCCCATAAATAAAGCTGAACCCGCTTTGCTTTTTTATCTCGCCAAACACCCTTTCCAGCGGTTTGTTTTTGGCAGCTAAAGTGATCGTCTGACCTTCCGTGCGGGCGGACACTTGAAGGCAGGCAGTCAATAATAGTATGGCAGTCAGTCTCATAACCCTTATAAATTTAAGAGCCCCACCCCTATGGCCCACAGGGTGATAATTTGCAGTCAAATGCATAACTTCGCATTGTTTGGTTAAGTAATAAAGGTCTCTTCACCTTGTTTGTTATTTATCCGAATCTGGCTCCTGTTCTCAGCAGGAGCTTTTTATTTGGCAACCGTTATTTTATTCCCCTCGATGACAAACTTTATTTGCTTCGTCATCTCTAGTAAGGCAAGAAGCTTTGAAACGGGCAGATCCCTTCTGATATCCGCCACAAACGTTTCGTTTATTTTATCTTTATAAACTATATCCAGGTTGTACCAGCGCGAAAGCTGATCCATGATCTGCTCGACACTACATCCGTTGAATTGGAATCGGCCCTCCTTCCAGGCCATCACCTCATCCACATCCACGGCCTCCACCAGCCTAGCCATACCGCCATTACTGTCATCAGCTCTCGCCTGCTGCCCGGCCTTGTTTAAAATGACTGGAACGGTATTTTTCCCAACCACTTTCACCGAACCCTCCACCAAAGTGGTTTGCAGGTCCGTCCGGTTGTAAGAGTTGATATTGAAATGAGTTCCCAGCACTTCGACGACCTGGTTCCCGCAGCGCACCTTGAACGGCCGGCGTACATCTTTAGCCACTTCAAAATAAGCCTGGCCCGTTATCTCCACGACCCGCTCATCCCGCGGGAAGCTGGTAGGGAATTTAACGGAAGACAGCGCATCCAGCCATACACCGGTGCCGTCAGCCAGCTGCAAGTGAAAGGTCCTGCCTTTCTCCGTGGTCAGCGTATTATACACAATTTTGGAAGCATGGTCCCCCAGAAGGGCGAGGGAGCCCGTTTGCTTGATAGCCCGCGTATTCCCCTGCAACGACATCGTGCCGGATGAAATACTGTCCATCACCTGGGTAGAACCATCCGATAAAGTAAGGAGGACCCGTTGATTGGCAGGCGATATATCGTTCTTAAATCGCTCTTGCTGCGGCCGGCCGGCCAGTCCGTTGTCATGCGCCCGACCCCGCCCGCTATAAGTAAAGAAGTAAGCCCCTGTTCCAAGTACCAGCAGCAGCGAAGCCGCAACCCACCAATACGCGGGTCTTAAAAAAAGCACCCGGCGGACCTCTCCCCGGTCCTGAGAATTGATCTTCTCCAGTAAGCGCCTTTTCATGGCTTGCTGAAGCTGCATTCTTTCCTCGTCGCTCCACTGCCATTCACCCGTAGCCACAAGCTGGGCCCACCATTGTTCCACAATCCGCTTTTCCTCCGGCGTGGATTCACCGGCGCGGTACTTCTCGAGAATGGCCTTGGCCTGGTTTGCGTTCATACATAGTACTGTCCGCCGGCAGCAACCCAGGGAGTAATCGGCCAAAAAATTTTTTACGCCAGCAAAAAGAAGATCAGGATAGAGACGGCAGTAGTATGGTAGTTCAGGGCGGTCTTGAGAAGCTGCACCGCACGCTGACTATGCTTTTTCACCGTTTTCACAGAGATACCCATCTTTTCGGCTATCTCTCTATGACTCAAATGCTCACGGCGGCTCAGATGATACACCTCCTGCATCTTGGGCGGCATCCTGGCCACGGTTTCCAGGATGGCCTCCTGCACTTCCTTTAATTGTAATTGAATGTCTGCCGAAGGTGGTATGGCATTGATAGCGATCTCAGTAAGTAACTCCAGGTAATCGCGGCGGTGAATGTTCCTTTCTATGTAGTGAATGGCCTTATACCGGATACAGGTATGTAAATAGGCCGATAAAGACTCCTCTATAACGAGGTCCTTCCTCCGGCGCCAGAGCGAGAAAAAAACGTCCTGCACCACGTCCTCCGCCTCCGTCCTGCTACGCAGCGCCTTTACAGCGGTAATAAACAGGTCCTGCCAATACCGGTCATAGATCATGGTAAACGCTTCCTGATCATCACCGCTCATAAGCTGTAACAGGTCCTCGTCGGTATAGTTTGGTGTAAGAGACATGCAAAGCAATCGTCTCTCAAAGATAATAAATTTATAATACCAAACTGTTAATGCCCCGCTGCCCATGCCGGGCCGCCAATGCCAGGCCGCCGACGTCAGTGACCCAGCACCACCCTGATCCACTTCCGCGCAATCAGCTCATGTCCCCCGGGCATCGGATGTATCCCATCCCATATCCAATAGTCGGGCGGCGCTTTTTCACAGGCTTTATCAAATTCCTCCTGCAAAGGAACAAAAGTAGCATTGAATCGCGCAGCCAGCTCCCTCACAATGGTCTGTCGCACTTTCATCTCCGCAGACCATGCCTTCCACTGATCTTTCACCCTGCCCACCGGCAATAAAAAAGGCTCGCACAGCACGATCCTGATACCCGGCAATCGCTCTCTGGTCCTTGTCAGCAGGCCCGCATATACTTCCCGGTAGACATCCGCCGTAACAGCCCCATCATGTGTGAACATACTGTTCGCATCATTGACGCCGACGAGAATGCTAAGCAGCTGCGGCTTGATGTCCAGCGTATCCTGTTGCCAGCGCGCCGCCAGATCAGTGACTTTATTGCCGCTAACGCCGCGGTTGAAAAAATGGAAACCCTTCGACGGATGGTCGCACCATAGCCTGCTTGCAATGAGATACACATAACCATGCCCCAGCACATGGTTCCAGTCCAGGTTACGGCTCCGGTTCCCATCGGTAATAGAATCCCCCTGGAAGAGGAACGTAAAATTCTCCTCCAGGGGAACCCAGCCAGCGACATGTCGGGCGGCAATACCCGACAACATGATTTTCTTTACTAAAGCTCTTCTTGTCAGTATCATCACTCAATATCCATCATTTTGCACTAACGCCGGCTTATTCCGGTCTATTTCTGTCTGTGGTATCGGCCAATATTGATAAGCATCCTTATAAACATAGGTCACCTGCGGTGTCACGGGGTTCGGATGAAAACCGTTGAGCTTTTGCGTGGCAATCCCCCACCGCCGGAGGTCGAAATACCGCAGTCCCTCCATAGCGAACTCCACTCTCCGCTCATGCCGGATCTTCTGCCGCATCTGATCCTGCGTAAGCCCCGCCGCCAGCGGAGCCATATTCACACCGGGCCTCGCCCGTACGTCATTCACCTGCTGATAGACGGAGGCATCCGGGCCCACAGCTTCATTTTGCGCCTCGGCATACATTAGCTTGATGTCGGCATATCGAAGTAATACAATATCATTGTCATCCAGCGTCCCGTAATTGGGATTGACCAGCCCGGGCGTCAGCCATTTCTTCACGGCATAATAGCCTACGATCCAGCTGTCGCTGCCAGGTGTGGCCACGCCGCCATTGTTCGTGAACGGCCATCCCTGCGCCGCCCCATCCCCCGGGAAGAAAAATGTCATCGTCTTCCTCGGATCGCCGGATTCGTATTCATCGATCAGGTCCTGGGTCGCCAACTCGCCTTTCCAGTATTGAAGA
>Ga0068857_100001069_pt1 | contig 21190 bp, 17 predicted proteins | sample KBSCornC72_FD_66591 | JGI IMG/M metagenome (GOLD analysis project Ga0068857, IMG submission 66591) | Corn rhizosphere microbial communities from Kellogg Biological Station, Michigan, USA - KBS Corn C7-2 | ecosystem: Host-associated > Plants > Roots > Rhizosphere > Soil ...
CAGCTAGCGGCACCGTTGATTGAGTAGAAACCTGTCCATTGCCTCCGGCGGATGGTGAGCCGGGCGCGCTACCGTTGCCCTGATCTGGGCCGGGCTGCTTCGTCGCGTTTGTTTGCTTATCGGGTGCAGGCTGAGCAGGTGCGGGCGGCATTTTGCCGCTCGCGCGTTTGCCACGCGGCGTCTGCGTCTTGCCCATCGCCCTGGGCGTCGCTGGTGGGGCATTGGGGAAAGCGATAATATTCACCGATCCCTGATTCTCTGCCGGAAGTTTGCCGGGTGTGTTACGACGCGGCGAACCGGTCGGAGTCGCGCTGCCCTGAGCAATCGGCGCGGGCGCGTTGCCTTGCGTGGATGGCGTATAGAGCGCGTCATCGTCATCCTCCAGGCCGCTTGTGGGCGGAAACTTCGGCTGCGCGCCCGGCTTACCCTGAGAACCATTTTTCGGCTGCGCGCCGCCCGGCTGACCAGAGGGAGCCTTGGGCGAAGCACCACTGGCTGGACTATTGTCCGTAGACTTCGATGCGCCGATATTTTGCGCGGGCGCGGCCTGAGATGGCTGTGGACCACGCGGAGTCACCGGGAGCGTGGGCATGTTTGCTTGCTCCGCGGCTGCGGACTGCTGCGGTGTCACAGGAATGTTGGCCTGCGCGGACGGACGTGGTGTGGTTGGCATCACCAGAGGCGCGGGCGCATCTGACGAGCGCGGTGTTGACGGCGCGGGTGCATCTTCATCTCGCTCTTTGCCAAAGCCAAGAATGCCCGCGCGTTTGGGACCGCCCGGACGCGACTTGACACGCGGATTCGCCTGGGGAATGCCCTCACTGAGCAGCGCGGTCTTGAAATTGTCGAGTGAAGAATAGACCGCAAACCGGCGCTGGCGAGCAAATTCAGCCGGACCAGGACCGGAAGGCGCGATAAAAATGATCTGCGCCTGGAGCTGGCGGCGCATCTTCTTCAAACCCTCAAAATCGAACGGTTGGCGGAAAGCCTGGCCCTGTTCGGGCAGAACAATCGCGATCTGCTTACGCCCCTGCAACTCCTGTGTATTGATCGCGGTCAGGACCTCCTGCCTGTTATCCCTGGGGTCCACATAGAGAATGCCAATCTCCGCGTTGCGCGGATCGCCTGGACCCAGCAAGTCTGAACCGTCGCCCTGTCTCATCCTAAGAAATCCCCCTCACTGCTTGCTTTCTAACGTTTTCCTCGTGCAGTCCCCATTTTACACTATCTTGCCAATGCCGACTAGCCCCTACACCGCCAGGTTTTGGGATGAGCGCCCCAACATCCGCCTATCCGAGCACACACCAGCTTGCAAAGCCTTTCCCTCCGTTCTATCCTCTAAACATGGAGAAAGGACAAACCGATGAGCGTTGACAAACCTCCACTGACACCGCAACAATATGAAGTATTACATGGTGGCGGTGCGGAAGCGGCGGAGATTGCTAAAACCAGGCTATCGCGCCGACGTTTTTTGCGCCGTTCGATGCTCGTGATCTGGGGGCTTTCCGCGACCGCAGCCGTCGCTGGCTCACTCTATATGCTCTACCCCAACCTGACTGGCCAATTTGGCGGGTCACTGGATGTTGGCAAGAAGTCCGATTTTACGGCTGCCGTGCCAAAAGATTTCAAGCTGGACCAGGCCGGGGTCTTTTATCGCGAGCCAGCTAAAACCTATGTCATCCATCTCGCGGCAAGCACGCCTTTTTTGCTCTCTGGGACCAATTTCTCCGACACGCTTGAGGCCGCGACGATCACGAAAGATAGCGATGGGACGTACTGGATCACGCTCTATCAACGTTGTGTCCATCTGGGCTGCACCGTCCCGTACCGCAACGATTGTGACAGCTTCCAATGCCCCTGCCACGGCTCCCATTACAACGTCGATGGCGAATACCTCGGAGGGCCAGCTCCCCGCAGCCTCGACCGTTTCCAACACTCATTCAGTGGCGGGGACCTGATCGTCAATACCGGAGACCTCAACAACAAAGTACCACATCCCGACCAGCATACCAGGCTGATCCCGGTGCCAGAAGTGCCGTGTAGCGCGTAATAACCAGTCATCGCCCGATACGAGCCACAATCACCTCGACGCCAGTACCAGCCGCATACGCGAGACTGGTACCGGCGTCATGCTATAGTGCGCGTACGTATCACCGCCTGTTTGTTGTTTTTTTCGCAAATATCAGTATTATATTCACATATACATAAAAATAAGTTGAGAGGGACTGGTGTTAATGGGCAAATATGATCGTGCAATGAAACTACTTGTCACTGGTGATCCAAAAGCGCTGGTGGAATTCGTGTTGCAGCGAGCGCGAAGCAAACATGGTATGGTCATGCGCGTTAAATACATCGAGATACCTGCTGAGCTGAGTACAGAATTTCCAGGAATTGATGCTGAGGCTGATGGCTTGCTTCTGATAACAACTGAGGATGGTCGGCGCTTCCTGGTACATATCGAGTTTCAGAGCAAAAATGATCCACTCATGGCGGATCGGCTGCTCGATTACTGCTTACGGGCACGCCACAAACATAGTCCAAAGGAAGGACCGCCGTTGCCTATCATTTCCTGCGTCATCTACTTGCGCGAATGTGGTCAGGTTCCAGAGCCACCGCTAGTCTGGGAACTTTTCGATGATGAGAAGAATCTGGTCTTTGACTACATCAGCATCAAGCTCCACGAACTGCCCCGCGAAGAGCTTCTGGCACTCAACGAGCCGGGCCTCTTGCCGCTTTCACTGCTGACAGCAGGAGAAATGAATCGTACAATAGTAAGAGAGATGTTTGAAGAGTTACTGGCGCGCAAGCTCTATGATTTGTTGCCAATAGGACAAACCATTGCCACCTGGGTGCTGGGCGCTACCGATGTGGCATGGCTCAAAAGGGAGTATAATCGAATGCTCGACTTTTTCAAAGACTCACCTGCCTACGAGTGGATGACAGAAGATGGGCGCAAAGAGGGCCTTGAACAAGGTCTTACTCAAGGTCGCCGAGAAGGAATTGAACAAGGTCGTCAAGAAGGAATTGAACAAGCCCGTCAAGAAGCAGTGGAGGGCTACCGACAGACAATTGTTACATTGGTCGCCAAGCGTTCTCCCAAATTGGAACGTCTGGCGAAAAAGCAGGTGCGTGCAACTGACGATATAGAGTTGCTACAAAACGCCATTATCCACATCAGTCTGGCACAAGACTCGACTGATGTGGAAATCGTACTGCTTGATCTTGATAAGGAATAAGCAGCGTCAGCTACTCTCCTGCCAGCCGTTCCGCGAGATATTTCAGGCTCAGCGGATAGCGGTACTCGATCGCGGAGTGAGTGCCATCGAATAACTCGAAGAAGACATCGGTGACGCCGATGGCTGCCAGCGCGCGTCTGAACGCTTCCGCGCCGAGATCGAGGAAGAATTGGTCCCGTCTGCCCGCGTCGATGTAGATAGCACGCATGGAGCGCAAGGAGGCGGCATGGACCGGAACCATGCGCACCGGGTCCCAGGCCAGCCAGCGTGCCCAGATATCGGGCAACAGTTCGCCGGTGGCAAGATCAAAGGGCAGATGCACGGTCCCATCTTCGTCGGCTGAATAGCAGGCGGCCATGCCCCAGGCGTTGATGAGCACTTCGTCGCCGTGGCGCGAAAGGGACGGGCGGCTGCGAAAACTCTCCCAGAACTTGTCGAACGAACCATCGTAATACGTGCGTAACAGGCGCACACATTCGCGGAACTCCGGCAGATAGCAGGTTTCAAAGAGCGCGTCTCCGGCGTGGGTCGCCAGGCCCCCCCATAGATCGGGCCGCAACATAGGCGTAATCATCGCGCCATAGCCACCGCTCGACTTGCCCGCGATGCCCCGATGTTCGCGACTCGCCAGCGTCCGATAGTGCTCGTCCACCCAGGGCACAACCTCGTCACAGAGATAACTATGATAGCGGCCAGTCGCGGGTGAATCCACGAACTGACTGCCTCCAAGCGAGGTCCAGCAATCGACCCAGACCACGATGCAGGGCGGCGCTTCCCTCCTGGCAAACAACTCATCGGTCAGTTCGGGGAAATTCTTGCGAAACGGTACGCGATTGCGCCACATATCGAGCTGACCGGTAAAGCCCTGAATCATATAGACGCTGGGATAGCGCTTCGTTGGATCATCGTCGTAACCGGGCGGCAGATAAATCCAGAGCGGGCGGTGCGACGGATCGCCCAGAGGATTGTCCTTTAGCAGTTCACTTTCAAAGACCACTTCATCAAAGCGGCCAGCCAGTTCAATCGACCAGGGACCCATGCATATACCTCTTTCTCGCGGTCGCGGCGCGCGCTGCCTGTTCCATCCCCCGGATGTGGCTGGAGCGCCGCTACATTCACAGAAAATTTATCTCCACTCTTGATAGAGCTTCAAAAAGGATACTTTGGTTTTCGTTGGTTCTCTCAATATTCTACCATATTCCACCCTAAATACTCAGACTCGCAACCCCCAGCGTGGCAAGATCGGCGAAAAAGTGCGGGTAGCTCTTGGCGATGTGCTGAGCGTCGTGGATCGTGACCGGCTCGCGGCTGCCCAGCGCAGCGATGGCGAGGGCCTGGATTAAACGATGATCGGCGTGCGCCTCAACCGCAACTCCGCCACGGATCGCGCCCGGCTCAACCGGATCAATCCTGATGGCATCGGGCAGCGGTGTGACGCGGCAACCGAGCTTATTCAATTCGTCGGCCAGGTCTTGAATACGATCACTCTCTTTGAAGTGCAGGTTGGCCACGTTATAGATATGGCTGGGAGTACGAGCTAAGCAGGCAGCGGCGGCAATGACCGGCACACTATCGATGATGCGATTGCCGTCCAGAACGGCACCCCGCAACGGCTTCGTTACTCGCGCGGTCAGTTCCTGGCCCTGGCGGGTAATCTCCACGCCCAGCGCCGTGAACGCGGCAAGGACTGCTTCACCCGCCGGATCGTTCTCAGGTAAGTTACGCAGCGTGATCTCGCCGCCAGCGACCGCCAACGCAGCCAACAGCGCTGCCGCTGAGGGATAGTCGCCGGGAACAGTATAGACGCCCGCGCGATATTGTTGACCGCCGGGAATCTGATAATATTGGTGTTGAGTGAGTGTATGAATGGTAATTCCGGCACTGGCCAGAATATCGATGGTCAGATCGACAAAGGAGGCTGAGGTCAGGCCATCAAGCACTTCAATTTCCAGACCCTCTTTCAGCAATGGCCCCAGGAAAAGCAGCGCGCTGAGATATTGTGAACTGGTATTTCCGGAGACGCTCACGGGACCGCCATGCAGGCGCGGGCCAGAGATAGTCACGGGCAGCGTTCCCTCCAGCCCTTCGCGCGTAATATCCGCGCCCAATGCAAACAGCGCCTCCAGAAGATCGACGTTGGGACGACGGCCTAGCGATTCGGTGCGTTGCGTGGTCAGCGTTATCGGCTCCGGTGAAAGCGCGCAAATGCCCAGCAGCAGCCGCGTGACCGCTCCGGCGTTACCCATATCGAGCGTATGGCTGGCGGGAGCACGTAACACACCACCAGTCCCTTGCACGCGCAGGATTAGTCGTCCATCTTCCTGCTCCTGCTCTTCAATACGCGCCCCCAGATCGCGGCAGGCGCGCACCAACACATCGGAATCATCGCTCAGAGCGGGATATTTGACCACGCTCGCGCCCTCAGCCAGAAACGCCGAGAGAATGTAACGCAAGGTGTGATATTTGGAGGACGGCGGCAGGAGCGTGCCACGCAAGCCCTCGCAGGGCTGCACCTGGATCGTTGATGCTAATTCTTGGGGACTATGCACCGTTTTTCCTTTCGTTTCTCCGCGCTCTCAAGGCATTGACTTTGCTGCTATAGTCTAGCACATCAAGGAATATCTCACATTCGCGAGGGAAATTTTCTGGGTTTCCTCACCACGAGGGAATTTGCGTCGATCAGCCCCCATTGCAAACCGAGCCACGCGCCTCTTTCGGCGCGTGGCTCGGTTTGCAATGGGGATGGATTTACGCCTGCACGTATTCGCGCAGGCCATAGTAGCGTTCGGGATAGCGCAGCTTGCGCAGGGCCTTGACCTCGATCTGGCGAATACGCTCGCGGGTCAGCTTGAATTCTGCGCTCACCTCGTCCAGCGTGTGATAATGCCCATCCTGCAAACCATAGCGCATCTCGATGATGGTGCGCTCGCGGGGATTGAGAATCGTCATCGCCTGTTCAAGATTATCGCGCAAGACCTGGTGCGAAACGTGATCGGCGGGCGCAACCATGCTGGTATCCTCAAGCGTATCGGCCAGGTGATACTGCTCGTCATCAGCCATCGGCGCGTCCAGCGAAACCGGTTGATCGGAGACATTGAGCAATTCCACGACGCGTTCTTTGGTCAGGCCCACCTCGGCGGCCAATTGCTCCGGCAGAGCCTCGACCCCCTGCTCTTGATAAATACGGCGGGCAATGCGCTTGATCTTATAAATGAGTTCAACCACGTGAACAGGAATATGAATCGTGCGCGAATGTTCAGCGATTGCGCGGCTGATCGCCTGACGAATCCACCAGGTCGCGTAGGTGCTGAAGCGGAAACCGCGCTTATAATCGAACTTCTGGGCCGCGCGCATCAGGCCAATATTGCCCTCTTGAATCATATCGAGCAACGGCAAACCCTGATTAGAATAGCGTTTCGCAATGCTTACCACCAGGCGCAGATTCGCTTCAATTAACTTTTTGCGTGCCAGACTATCGCCACGTGCCACTCGCTCGGCCAGAGATAGCTCCTGCTCGGCGGTGAGCAAGGGATATGAACCGATTTCTTTCAAATATTGCTTCACAGCGTCATCGGCTGCACCTTTTTGTTTCTCTTCAGCCTGTTCCTCCCACTCATCTTCCTTCTCCTCCACATATGCCTCAGCCCCATCTGGCTCAGCATAGAAATCGTTCAGCCCATACGTCGAGCGATCTTTACTATGACCTTTTTTCCCGTTCCCGTTGGAAAATTCTCCTGCCGAACGATCGGCACTACACACCTTAACAACTTGCTTTCCCATACCAGTAACTCCTTCTAAACCGAAACACTCTAAAGCAAATTGATGAATTCGCAGGGAGCCAGATGTTCTCCCTCGACCCATGCAATGATCTTGTCTTTTTGTTCAGAAATGCTCTCCTACTGGTAGAGAGAGCAATAATCGTGCCAAACGCCCCGCAGGCTGAAAACTCGGCTTACCTGGAGGCCGTCGCGGAAGAACTGGCAGCAACTATCAGAGACATTAAGAGGATTTTCTCCCCCCTATAAAAATCGACAGGAGGAGAGCGATCTTAAGAGAAAATCAGTAGCGGAAATCCACTCAGCGATGAACAGATTTCCATATCCTGCGGAAATTTCCCCAGATCTGGAGGGCGGACATACATATAAGTACATGAAAGCTTGACTGGAATTGGTCTACCTGCTATGCTAAGAGGGTAAGCAGTCACCAGGAGAAATATCTGGCATATGCTCTAGGAAGCATGAGTTCTACTAACGTCATCTTTATGAAGGAATATTCATAAAGATGCTGACACCAGCCAGAAAGTATGGTATCATGGCGGAGGTAGAAATTGTGTGTGGCTGCTGTGGGGACGCGGATGCAGCGGCGGAGGCTCCCCCTCGGCTTTACTTCTCGCCAAACCTCGCCAGCATTGTATGGTCAGGTGGGCGCATACTATCCCTCGTGAGAAGGAAGGAGGCGATTTCGTGGAGAATGCATTTCCCCGGTGTCGCAAGTGTAGTGAAGGTGATCTGGTTCCGCTCTCGGATTTCGGTAGCCAGGGAGCTTCCATCGAGTACAAAGCGTGGGTTTGCACCAACCCCTCGTGCCTGTACAACATCAAAATCCGTAATGGCGATATCATTATCAATGAACCCATCAGCGATGGGTCGCTCCATTCTTATCGCAGCAGTCGGCAGTAGATCTATGACCGGATATTCATTTCCTTAAGCTGAAATGAATATCCGGTGAATTTTCTCAGCCGCTTCTGTAGCCAATGGATGGGGAACGAGGCAAAAGGAAACAAATGTCTGACCTTTTGCCTTTTTTCCGTGCGCCTGTGAAAAACAGGAAACGTGCAGGAGAAGGGGTCTTCCCTTGCAACGCGCATTGGCAATACATGAAGCAAAGCTCCGTCAGGTATTTTCCGGGGCTTGCTTGCTCTTATGTTTTATAATGATTTGTAAGCTTCTTAATAGACCCTATTTTCGTGGAAACAGTCGGATGTGAGCGAGTGTACTCCTATTGAGTACACGTGGAAAGGGAGAAACGTGTTCAATCGATTCTTCGGGCAAAAAGCAAAAGAAGAACCCCAGGCCCAACCTGAAGAGATTCAGGAACAGGGACAGGAGGCTCCTGGAACCCCTAAAGGCTTTAATCCCTTCAAAAAGAGTTTGGGTCGAACGCGCCAGTTCTTTGCTCGCTTCGCTGACCCGGACATTGATATAGATTACACTGAACCAGAAGTTGAAAGTCCCTATCAGCCAGACAGCGGAACTATTGCGCAGGAGCCGGACGTCAACGCATCTGCGACAAGCGGTTTCGCTCCCGGCCCGACACCCGTCATGCCACCTCCAGCGCAACCAACCCCACAGCCTGTACGGCAAACGCCACCGCCGATCCAGCAAGCGCCTTCGGCGCGACCAGTCCCACCACCTGCGCGGCAGGTTCCGCCTCCGGTCAGACATGTGCCAATTACGCCTGACACGTGGGATGATCTGGAAGAGGGCCTGTTAATGGCTGATGTCGGACCAAGCACGAGCATGTGGCTGATGGATCGGTTGCGCGAGCGAACGGCGGAAGAGCGGATGCAGAGCGAACAACAGGTTCATCGCGCTTTACGCGAAGAGCTGGTCTATCTGCTTGGCAAAGCTTCTCCCCTGCGCTTCGCCAAACAGTCGCCCCTGACGGTGATCCTGGTCATCGGAGTCAATGGATCAGGCAAAACGACCAGTATCGGCAAAATGGCAAAGATCCTGTCGGACGCGGGCCACAAGGTCATGCTGGCCGCTGCCGATACATTCCGCGCGGCTGCGATCGACCAGTTGAAGGTCTGGGGCGAACGCGCCAACGTGCCAGTCATCAGCCAGGCACCGGGATCAGACCCCGGCGCGGTAGTCTACGATGCCATTCAAGCCGCCACGTCGCATAGCTACGACGTGCTAATCGTGGACACAGCGGGACGTTTACAGACCAAATTCAACTTGATGGAAGAACTGAAAAAGATCAATAAGATCATCCAGAAATTGCTGCCGGAAGGCCCCCAGGAATTGCTCATCGTCATGGACGCGACAACCGGACAGAACGCACTTCTCCAGGCGCGCAAATTCGCGGAAGATATTGGTCTAACAGGGGTAATTATCACAAAACTCGATAGCACCGCCAAAGGCGGCTTTGCTTTCGCGGTCGCCGACGATCTGGGTGTGCCGATCAAGTTTGTTGGGACCGGCGAAAAAATCGAGGATCTCACGCCATTTGATCCACAGAGTTTTGTGGACGCGCTCTTTGCGCGGGACTAACAGGGAGGCATGCTATGGCCAGAGAAACAGCTACACCACCAACCGGACAAACGAACGCCAATGGTTTTCCTCATCCACGTACGGCAACGGGAAATCTGGTGGTCAAATGTCCGAAGTGTAAAGAAATACTCTTGGCGCGCGAGTGGGAGAAAAACCAGAAGGTCTGCTCGCGCTGCAGTTATCATTTTAAATTGACTGCGCACGAGCGCATTAAACTGCTGGTTGATCCTGATAGCTTTGTCGAGATCGACGCAACCATGATCTCCGCCGACCCGTTAAAATTTGTCAAACGGGTCAAAGATGAGGCTCAGGCTTATCCAGATAAGCTCAAGGAAGAGATGAAGAAAACCGGGTTGCACGAGGCAATCATCAGCGGTCACGCGACCATCGAAGGTCTGCCACTGGCCCTGGCAGTGATGGATTTTCGTTTCCAGGGAGCTAGCGTGGCTTCGGTTGTGGGCGAAAAGATTGTGCGCGCAATTGAGCTGGGCCTGGAGAAACACATTCCGGTCCTCGTGGTGCCGACCGGAGGCGGGATGCGCATGCAAGAGGGCATGGTAAGCCTGATGCAAATGGCCAAGACCTCGGCTGCGATCGCCAGGCTCGGTGAAGCGGGCGTTCCTTATTTTAGCTTGATTACCGATCCCACCACGGGCGGCACAACCGCGAGCTTTGCTATGCTCGGCGATGTGAACCTGGCCGAGCCAGGCGCGCTGATTAGCTTCGCGGGGCCACGTGTGATTGAGCAATTTATGCATGTCAAAGTCCCCGAAGGAACCTTTAATTCTGAGTTCGTCCTTAAGCATGGAATGATCGATGCAGTGGTTCATCGCAACACGTTACGCGCAACGCTGGCGCGGCTGTTGCGCTTCTACGCACCTGCCGCGCGTCACTGGGCCAATAGCGATCAGGCGTTACAAACAATCCGGCAAAGAGAGGGAAACAATGGCGTACGACCTGGAATTTGAGAAACCGCTCGCGGACCTGGAGAAGAAGATCGCGAGTCTGCAAAAGAAGGGCGAGCGCCTGAAACCAGAGGAACAGCGCCAGCTTCAAGATCTGGAGCGTGAACTGAACCGCAAAACTGAGGAGATTTACCACAATCTGACGGCGTGGCAAACGGTCCTGGTAGCGCGTCACAAGGATCGTCCCCACTCAATCGACTATGTACACGAGATTTGCGACGATTTCTTTGAACTCTGCGGCGATCGCGCTTTCAGCGACGATCACGCCATCCTGGGCGGTCTGGGACAGGTAGACGGCGAGACCTTGATGTTTGTCTGCCACCAGAAGGGGCGCACCATGAAGGAGAAGCAGCACTATAACAACGGCATGCCGCATCCCGACGGCTACCGCAAAGCTGGTCGCCTGATGCGCCAGGCCGAAAAGTTTGGCGTTCCGGTAGTGACGCTGATCGATACTCAGGGCGCGTTTCCAGGTATGGAAGATGAAGAGCGCGGCCAGGCCGAAGCCATCGCGTCCAATCTCTATTTAATGGCAGGCTTGCGCGTTCCTTCGGTGGGCATTGTGATTGGCGAAGGCGGCAGCGGAGGCGCGCTGGCGACCAGCCTCACCGATCGCATCCTAATGCTGGAGCACAGCATCTACACCGTGACCTCACCAGAATCAGCGGCCTCGATCCTCTGGCGTTCAACCTCGTTCGCGCAACAGGCGGCTGAGACGATGCGTATCACCGCTCGTTCGTTGAAGCAACTGGGCATCGTTGACGATATCGTGCCCGAACCCCTGGGCGGCGCGCACCACGATCCACGCCAGGCTACGGAGAATGTCAAAGCCGCGATCCAGCACAATCTGGCGGAAATCAAAAAGATCCCGCTCAACGAACTACTGGAACAACGCTACCAGAAGTATCGTTCGATCGGCCAGTTCGCCTGGGCAACAGAGTAGGGCGCTTTCATAACGTTTTCTCCCCAAAAATAGCGGAGGCATCTGAGTATTTTCAGATGCCTCCGCTATTTTTGGGGATATTTCGCGTTTCTTCTCTGAGTGAACTGGCTCATGATTTTGGAGTGAACAAGCGAATAGCACAGAACAAGGCACATATCTATAATCCGGTCATATGCAGACTATTCAGATCAGGCCAAGCATGTGCATGTAGCGGACCTACATTCACACTATAAGAATAAACTCAGTTCTTGAACTGGAAAGGTAGCAAGGTTATGTCACAACAAGCAGGGCGTACCTGTCCCGTGTGCGGCACTTCCGCTCCTCTGGAACAACGTTTTTGTAGCAATTGTGGGGCTGATCTCTCGCTGACTGGTCAGGCATCGTCTCCAAATCCAGCTAGCCAGTACGGGGGCAACACGCCGCAAACATACCCATCAGCTCAACCACCAGCCCAAACCTATCCATCGGCTCAGCCACCCGTTCCGTCGTATGCTCAGGCCCCGTATACGCAATATCAGCAACCACAACAGCCGCAAAAATCCAGCCCTCTCGCGGAAGCATTCGGCGCGTTGGGACTGCTCTTCTTGTTGCGTCGCTATCGTCCTGGTTACAGACCACGCCGCCAGAATAGCGGCTGCTGTGGCTGTCTCGTCATGCTCGTCATCCTGCTCATCGTCGTCGGCATCCCCGGCTATCTCGCTTATAAGAACAATCCGAATCTCTTGCACTCACTGCAAAACCAAACCAACACGCCCGGCAATGCATCATCCAGCGTACCACCCACAAAGCAACCGCCCATTACGACGGCTTCCATCAATCAGACCGTTGCTTACGCAGGTGTGGATACCACGATCGTCAGCGCCCAGCAGTCAACCACATTCCTCGATGATAGCTCAAGCGCAACCAACGGCATGATCCGTATCAATCTTAAAGAGGCCAACAATGGGAGCCAGAACGCCAGCTACTTCTATAGCGATGTAGCTCACCTGGTCCTGCCAGATAAGAGCAGCGTCAACCTCACCAATGGCCAGCAGGCATATGGACCAAATAGCAATATCGTGCGCTCAAACTGGCTCGATTTCGCCGTCCCGACAAACATCAAGATCAATCAGCTCACGCTGCGGCTCGGAGGCAGTCAGGAAGCGCAGATCAACATTCCTCTGACCGGCAACGCGAACCTCTCAGCCTATCAAACGAAGACGATCCATCCCAACACGCCGATCAGTTACGATAATTTGAATTGGACCCTGAAGAGCGCGACGAAGAGTTTGAGTATTAACGGGAAACAGGCGGCGACAGGCATGTGTTACATCATCCTGACCTTCAACGTCGATAACTCAACCACAAACAATGTGGCAATTGGTTTAACCAATGACTATATGCGCCTGAAACTGGGCAGCACGACAAATTCAGACACGGGCAACACCACCCTGCCCCTCTACGCCAATGCCAACACAACCGGAAACAGCGGCACTGTTACCTTCATGATGCCGTCAAGCGGAAACGCCTTCACTCTGGAGATGCTGGCAGTAGATGGATACAGTTCCGCGCAGGTCAACACCAATTTCACACTCTAACAGGAACTCAAGGTAGAAACCAACATGGATCAAAATGGCAGAGGATTTTGAGATTGAAGCGCGCCCGGCAGGATTCGAACCTGCGACAGCCGCTTTAGAAGAGCGGTGTTCTATCCCCTGAACTACGGGCGCATTATTGCTCACATACTATACCAGCATACGCTTTGTTCCGTCAAGCGTTTTTTGGAGTATGCTGGCGAGAGAACAAGAGCAAACGCCCACCTGCGCGACAATTTTCACACAGGCGGGCGTGCTGCTGTTTTCGGCGAAAAGTGGGGCTGCTATGCCCCGGCGAACGGGCCATCGCTGGACCAGCCATGCCCTTCCCAGGAAACGATACCGCCTTCGGCGTCGTCATGGTGTGTGGGCGTGGATAGAAAGACCGGAAGCGCGGCTTCGGTCTGGACGGAACGAGGATGTTTATAGGCAGCACGCTGGTGCAAAAGATCGCGCATCAGCGCCTCGCCACACGAGAGACAGAAACTTCCGCTACGTTGAGGTGTTTCTTCTAAGAACACAAGATGAAAATCGGCGTCCTGGCCACAACTCGCACACAAGGAGCTGGCTCTGGCCGGATCTTCGGCAAACGAGAGGTGAAATTCGTTCTGTGCCATGAAAATATCCTCCTGGCTTCTGGATAACTCGCTCGTGGGCATACTATACCATCGCTTAGCTGCCCTTTTCAAGACACGTTTCTGCCACGTTTAAAGTGTCACTGGTGTGCTGAACATTCAGAGCAATGGACGCAAAGGCAAAAGGATAGTTTCGGCGAAAATTTGCAGGGGTGAGCGGCGCTTCCACTTATCCAGCGTCAATTCACAGGCGTTGGTACAATCGTGTTCAAAAATAGCCTCCATCTGCTGCGCCAGCGTCCCATCGTGAATCTCAACGTTCACCTCGAAATTGCCCAGCATGCTCAAACGGTCCAGGTTGGCGGTCCCGATCGTTGACCAGACGCCATCGATCGTCGCGGTCTTGGCGTGAACCATCGCATTTTGATAGAGGAACAGGCGCATTCCACCGCTCAGGCATTGCGTGTAGAAACCGCGCGCCAGCCAGTCGGCCACGATATGATTCGAGGTCTTGGGCAGGAGAATACGCACATCAACTCCACGTACCGCTGCGTGTAATAGCGCCTGAAGGACCACGCGATCGGGGATGAAATAGGCGTGCGTCAAATAAATGTAGCTGGACGCGCGATTGATGGCCTCCAGATAAGCATTGCGGATCGGAAAGATCAGAAGATGCGGGTCGTTGCGGTGAATGGCCAGCAACGGGTCCCAGTCGCGCTCCCTCAGTTCCGGCAACTTCGGCAGGTTGCGATCACGCCTGCGGTACATATTCCAGAAAGTGATGCAGACGTTCTCCAGTTCGTGAGCATCGGGGCCTTCAATACTTACATGCGTATCGCGCCACTCGGTCGCGTAAGGCGCGCCGATATTGTAGCCGCCAACAAAAGCAATCTGACCATCCACAACGAGAATCTTGCGATGGTCGCGCGCGTAACCGCTCAAATAGAGCGGCTGCCGCAGCCACGCGAAGAGCGGATAGCGCAAAACGTGGATCGCTGATGTAAAGCGTTTGAAACGGCGCGGCACGACCAGATTCGCAAAGCTATCATACATGGCATAGACCTGCACCCCATGTTCGGCGGCCCGCTGGAGTTCAAGTTTAAACTTCTGGCCAACGCTATCATCTTTCCAGATGAACGTTTCAAAGAAAATACGCTCGCGGGCCTGGCGGATCGCTTGCAGCATAGCATCATAAAGATCTTCCCCATAAGTATAAAGCTGCACGCGCGAGTGGCCAACCAGGACCGGAGCAAACCTGGAACGTGGAACACGCCCCTGCGCGCGATAGCGTTTGCGCCAGAGGTCGATTCCGACCAGCGTCCCAATCACCAGGAGTTGCAAGCCCAACAATGCCAGCAACGCTCGCAGCGCCCACCGACGCAATAAAGCCGGGAGTTGCCGCACTGCTCGCCAGTCTGGTTTACGCGCTGGAACGCTCTTTTCTTCTGTCCTCATGACCGTTATTATCGCACAAACCTGACCATGCTTGCAGTCTTCTGCTACGGTCAATCAGTCGTTATGTTATGTCAAATTCAGAGTGCGCGGGCCAGCACATGCTCGCTGATCGCGTCCAACGTGAGTTCCGCCAAAGATGTCACGCGCAAATCTACACGCTCAAATGGCAAATGTTGCGTGAGCAGATTGGGAATCAGCACACAGAAGAGCGCGGCACGTTGCGCGGCCAGCATCCCGTTGAGCGAATCTTCAAAAGCGACGGCCCGCTCTGCTCGCACATCCAGCTTCTCCAGAGCCTTGAGATAGAGGTCAGGATAGGGCTTGGTGTGAGTCACCTCATCGCAACAGGCCAGAGTATCAAAGTAATCGAGTAAACCTAAGCGGCTCAAGTGGCCTGATACCCAGGTGTGAGCAGAACTGGAAGCCACAGCCAGCCGCAAACCGCGCCCTTTCGCTTCCAAAATCAGTTCTTTGACCCCTGGTAAAATCGGTTGGGAGGCAATCAGTTCAAGGTTGCGCTGTCTACAGCGTGCCACAATAGCCTCGCGCTCCAACTCACGCCCAAGTTGCGCCACCAGATAGTCATAGGGATGAAATACCTGGGTTGTCACGCCTGTACCGACACAGGGCAACCAGGTTTCCACAGATAGTTCTACTCCATACTCCCGGCAGAGTTCGTGCCAGGCTTGAAAATCCGGCCATTCTGTATCGACAATCAAACCATCAAAATCAAAAATCAGTGCCTCAAGCATTAGATAATCTCCATCATAGGTTTTCACTTAGCGTGATATAACCGCAAGTATTTCTCATTCACTATATCGGTTGTTAAGGCCGCACGTCAAGGGACCAGGCCAGATCCCCAGACCTGCACCTGGCCAAAATGTGAACTAGCTCATAAAAAATACTTACCCAGAACAGTCAGCCGTATAGTCTCTGGAAGATCAATACCAACGGGAGCGGGCTGACGCAACTGGCAACAGCCCCGGCCAATAACTGGATGCAATTTGCCGATAGCGGCTATCAGCCCTGGTCGATTCTCTCGCCTGACGGCACGTTCTGCGTCATCTACGAGTACAATCCCAGCAGTGGCACATCTACGCTGCTCATCAACCATTTCAATCAGGGATCTGGCGGAGCCATGCGGGGCCTGACCATCTCAGGAAGCGGCATTGAGCCTGTTGGCTGGACTCAATACGCTTAGCCCGCAAATATATTCGGGTGGTCAGGCAATCACCCTCAGAAATCACCCGCGCGGGGTGATGTGAACTCACCCGCTTTACCAATATGCTCTTTTTTGCAGACAACATGATCTGTTCCCCAGAAAGAGCAGTCCTTAAAAGAGCATATTGGAGGCAATAATGAATCAAACAAGCGCACAACATGAAACGATACCGGTTTTGATTATAGGCGGGGGCCTGGTTGGCCTCTCCACATCTCTCTTTCTTTCCCACGCTGGCGTCTCCTCCTTGATGATCGAGCGCCATCCCGGCACCGCGATTCACCCGCGCGCAATGGGCTTCTCGCCACGCACGCTGGAGATGTTCCGTACTACCGGTGTCGAAGAGGCCATTCGCAAGGTCGAGCCATCGCTCGCAGCCATCGACGGCAGCACGCTTCTGGTAGAGAGCCTGGTTGGCCAGGTGTTTGACAATTTACAGGAAGACGTCAGCAGCATTTTTACCGGCCCGGTGCCAGGCAGCGCCATTGCGCAAGATCTGCTGGAGCCACTATTGCGGACGCGAGCCGAACAACTGGGAGGCGATCTGCGCTTTGGCAATGAGTTGGTAGCCTGCGAACAGGACGCAGAGGGAGTGACCGCGACTATCCGCGAACGCGAAAGCGGGCGAACCTACACGGTACACGCGCAATTCCTGGTCGCAGCGGACGGCAGCAACAGCCCGCTGCGCGAACAGTTCGGGATTGGCCAGCATGGCATGCACGGGCTGTTTCATTCGGTCAGCATCATCTTCGAGGCCGAACTGATGGAGATCTTCCAGAAGCAGCACGCCATCATGTGTTTTCTCGCCAATGACACAGTAAGCGGGGCAATGGTGCCTTATCCCGGCTCCTCCGCGCGGCCCGATCTGTTTCGGTTGGATGCAACCTATGATCCAGAAGTGGAAACGCTCGATGATTATCCTGAAGAACGCTGCCTCGCGCTGATCCGGGCGGCGGTTGGCATTCCCGATTTTCCCGTCACGCGCATCCGAGCAGTTCTCACTTACGAGGCAAACGCGCTCGTTGCCGATAGCTTCCAGCAGGGCCGCGTCTTCTTCGTGGGCGATGCCGCGCGCACGCAGCCACCCAGCGGCGGCCTGGGCGGCAATACCGGAATCGCCGAGGCGCACAACCTGGCCTGGAAGCTGGCCGCAGTCTTACACGGCGAAGCAGGGGAAACGCTGTTGACCACCTATGACTCTGAACGCCGCACACTGGCGGACTATACCGCCGAACAGGTGGCACTGCTCTCTCAGCAGCGCCAGAACGAAGGATCGGCGGGCATTACCGTGGATGTCGTCAGTGTCAATTCTGGTTATCGCTACAGCGCGGGAGCCATCGTACAGGAAGCGGGCGATGAGCTACTGCCACTGGCGCAACGCCCGGAGCAGTGGCAAGGACAGCCTGGAACCTACGCTCCGTACCTCGCATTCGAGCGCGAGGGCAAAGCAATCTCGACCCTGGATCTCTTCGGAACCCACTTTGTCCTGCTCACTGGCGTGGAGGGAGCGAATTGGGAAGCGGCTGCCCAGCACGTCCGCGAAGCGCTCCATCTCTCCCTGGATGTCTATCAGATCGGCGAGAGTGCGCACGCGCTTCTCGATCGCGAACACCGCCTCTGCGAGTCCTATGGGATCAGCGCGGGCGGGGCTGTACTGGTGCGCCCAGATGGTTTCATCGCCTGGAGAAGCAAGACAGGGCAAACGAGCGAACAAGCAGCAGAACAGACATTAACCCAGGTTCTCACTACAATTCTCGCGCGCTAAAAAGGGAGCTGGAACCATCCTTGCCCCTCAAGATATGCTGTCTCAAGTGAGATATGCGCGAAAAAGATAGAACATCTTACAGAAAACCGGATTTGAAAGCCCCCGTCATTCATGCGGGGGATGAAAAATCGTTCCTTATTTGGGGCTTGGGTTGAGAGGGATCACCCCGCGCAAGGAAGGCATCAATGGTCAACCGAGCGCGTTTTGCCGAGAATAGTTCGTGCTTGCTTCGCTTATGCACTTTTTAATGCCACAATACTCATAAAATAGATATTTATCGATTAATAAAAAGAAGAGTTATCTATTGACACACGCTGTTCTGGTATGATATATTTGCACTATCCCATTGCATCATGCTGGATCATTTTGGAGGGATGAGAAAAGGTACCGAGCTATGTTGGTCTACGAGTATAAAGTTGCAGGCACGAAGAAGCAATATGCAGCGATCGATGAGGCGATCCGTACGGTCCAGTTTGTCAGGAACAAATGTCTGAGAAAATGGATGGACGAAAAGGGCGTGTCCTCGAATGATCTGCAATGTTATTGCACGGTCCTGGCCAAAGACTACTCATTTGCTGCGCTCTTGAACTCTCAAGCCCGTCAAGTGGCGGCTGATCGGGCATGGTCTGCAATCCAACGCTTCTTTGACAACTGTAAGAACCACAAACCAGGGAAGAAGGGCTATCCTCGCTTTCAGCATGATAACCGCTCACTTGAGTACAAACAAACCGGATGGAAGTTTGATCCTGACGGAAAACATCTTCGTTTCACCGATGGCTGTGGCATCGGTCGCTTGCGTCTGGTTGGCAACAAGAAACAGCGGGTGGCGACCTTCCCTCTGCAACAAGTCAAGCGGGTTCGTTTAGTGAAGCGTGCGGATGGCTACTATGCGCAGTTTTGCGTGAAGGCCGAGCGCAAGAGCGAACATCTCCCCACGGGCACTCAGGTGGGCATCGATGTGGGACTCAAGGAGTTCTACACTGACTCCACCGGGAAGACGGTGGCCAATCCCCGCTTCTTGCGCAAAGCGGAGAAAAAGCTCAAACGCTTGCATCGCCGTCTCTCTCGCACGCAAAAACAGTCGAAGAATCGTAAGAAAGCTCGTCAGACATTGGCCAAAGCGTATCTCAAGGTCAACAGGCAGCGCGAAGATTTTGCCAGAAAGACGGCAAACGCGCTCACCACATCTCACGATCTGGTTGCTTTTGAAGACCTGAAAATTGCCAACATGGTCAAAAACCATCACCTTGCCAAGTCTATCAGTGATGCAGCATGGGGTCGTTTTCTGGAGTGGGTCAACTATTATGGTCTGATCCAGGGTGTTCCCATTGTGGCAGTCGCACCGCATTTCACGAGCCAACAGTGTTCAGGCTGTGGAAAACTCGTCAAAAAAAGTCTCAGTGAGCGTACCCACCGTTGTGTTCACTGTGGATTGGCGATAGATCGAGACGAAAATGCGGCGCGCAACATCCTTGTCAAAGCGCTGCAATGGCTTAAAGAACAACCAGGCTGTACCGTCGGGCAGACGGAAACAGGCACACCTCGGCGTGTGCGCAACGCTTCTGGACAGAAGACCACTACCGTCTCTCAGCAATGAGCGAACGGCAAGCCCACTGGTTGAAGGAAGAACCCCCGCGCACTTGTGCCGGGGAGTGTCAGAGGGTTCAAAGTATCGCAGGCTGGCAACCAGCTCTTCGCGCGACTTATCGGCGCGATACCAGGCCAGGTCGTGACGCGGCAGGCCGGAATTATGCACAAGCAGATCGCGGGGCGTCATGTGCTCACTTGCCACAGTATCATAGAGTTTGAAAGAAGGAAGATACTCGCGGATCGGCGTGTCCCAGCTCAGCTTGCCTTCATCGACCAGCATCGCCAGCGCCGTCGCGGTAAAGGCTTTGGAGCTGGAGCCAATAGCAAAAATAGTCCGGGGCGTGACCTCCGCGTCAGTCGTCAGATTGCGCTTGCCAAAGCCACTGGCGAAGACGAGTTCGCCGTCTTTGACAGCCGCCAGCGCCATGCCCGGCACTTTCCATTCACCCAATAAAGGGGTGATATATTCATCGAAATTTGTAAATACATCTAATGAAAACACTTCTTTGTCTGCCATGAACCAATCCTTTCAAACGATTGCACTCTGTTCTCTACAATTACGTCGCGCTTTCCCTGAGGTTGCAACCCTGGCGCGCGATCATCAGAATCGGCCACGCTGACCTCGTTCCTGTAAATACAAACCAATGGTTTATTTTCAAAATATCTTCGCAGAGAGAGAAATTCGATAAAATTTTTAGTAAAATTTTTATTTTCAGAGGAGCACAAAAAACCATCTGTGAATGTAGGATGGTTCCTGGCGTGCCGTCCTACATTCACCGGAAATAATTCCCCTCGATAATCCAGGGATTCACCCCTTGACAGCGCGATAATTTGCCAGTTATGCTTATGAATAAGGTTGAAAGGAGATAAAAATTTTATGAAACAGCGCCAAAGAGATGAGTAAAACAGAAGGGCGCGTGGGTCTGCGCCAGATTGCTCAAAAGGCAGGGGTTTCATTAAGCACCGTCTCGAATGTTCTGACCGAGAAACCAGGGGTGGCTATCTCCGAAGAAACACGCAAAGCGGTGCTGGCTGCCGCTGCCGAACTGGGCTATCAACCGCGCTCGCGCCCGGAAACTGGCCGCAACTCCCAGATCACCACGTTGGGAGTCGTTCTCCGTAAACCGCTTCCCCTTTTAACCAATCCGTATTACGGCCATATCTTTCATGGCATTCAGGAAGCCTGTGAGGAGCTTGGCATTGGCCTGATGTATGGCCGCGTCGATGAAACGGCCTCCAGCGTTGACGATCTTCCGTCCATGATCCAGCGCAAGCAGGTTCAAGGCTTACTGGTGCTTGGGTATTTTGCCGAGAGCTTCTTCCATCTGCTCCAACGTCTGGAACAGCCCTTCGTGTTAGTCGATCATTTGCTCGAACATTTACAGCTCGATAGTATTACCTGTGATGATGAACGCGGGGCCTATTTAGCAACAAAATATTTGATCGAACACGGCCACACGCACCCGGCTATCATTGCCGGGCCTCTGGCGCACTTTAGCATCCAGGCACGTTTTGCCGGGTATCGGCGTGCACTGGCGGAATACGGTCTACACTACGAGAAATCGGCGGTACGCTACGGTGATTTGTCGGTAG
>Ga0068857_100001074_pt1 | contig 21158 bp, 19 predicted proteins | sample KBSCornC72_FD_66591 | JGI IMG/M metagenome (GOLD analysis project Ga0068857, IMG submission 66591) | Corn rhizosphere microbial communities from Kellogg Biological Station, Michigan, USA - KBS Corn C7-2 | ecosystem: Host-associated > Plants > Roots > Rhizosphere > Soil ...
TGCAGCGCGTAAAACTGCTACTGATGCTCGTGACGGCGTTAACGATTGGTGTCGCAATGAAGTTTGTCGGCGCGCTGATTATTACGTCGCTGCTGATCATCCCGGCCGCCACGGCGCGTCGTTTTGCCCGTACGCCGGAGCAGATGGCCGGCGTAGCCGTGATTATCGGGATGATTGCGGTAACGGGTGGGTTAACGTTCTCGGCGTTCTATGACACGCCTGCGGGGCCATCAGTGGTGCTAAGTGCGGCGGTGATGTTTATCTTCAGTATGATGAAAAAGACCGCGAATTAACATGGAGGGCGCTGAAGCCCTCACCTGGCCCTCTCCCTCGGGGAGAGGGAACAAAACATTACGGCATTGCCGGTGGCGTAATGCCGAAATGATTCCACGCCCGCACCGTTGCCATACGTCCACGCGGGGTGCGTTGCAGGAAGCCCTGCTGGATCAGATACGGCTCCAGCACATCTTCAATCGTCTCACGCTCTTCCCCAATAGCCGCAGCCAGGTTATCCAGCCCGACAGGGCCGCCAAAGAACTTGTCCAGCACCGCCAGCAGCAGTTTACGGTCCATATAGTCAAAGCCTTCGGCATCGACGTTAAGCATATCCAGCGCCTGAGCGGCGATCTCCGCGGAAATCGAGCCATCGTGCTTCACCTCGGCAAAGTCACGCACGCGGCGCAGCAGGCGGTTGGCGATACGAGGCGTACCGCGGGAACGTTTCGCCACTTCAAACGCGCCCTCTTCGCTCATTTCGAGCCCCATATAGCGGGCGCTACGGCCAACGATGTGCTGGAGGTCCGCCACCTGGTAAAACTCGAGACGCTGCACAATGCCGAAACGGTCGCGCAGCGGAGAGGTCAACGACCCGGCGCGGGTGGTGGCGCCAATCAGGGTAAAGGGCGGCAGATCGATTTTGATGGAGCGCGCGGCCGGGCCTTCACCGATCATGATATCCAGCTGGTAATCTTCCATCGCCGGATAGAGCACTTCCTCCACCACCGGCGACAGGCGGTGGATCTCATCGATAAACAGCACGTCATGCGGTTCGAGGTTGGTCAACATCGCCGCGAGATCGCCCGCCTTCTCCAGCACGGGGCCGGAGGTGGTGCGCAGGTTGACGCCCATTTCATTGGCAACGATATTCGCCAGCGTAGTTTTGCCTAAACCCGGAGGGCCAAAAATCAGCAGGTGATCGAGCGCATCGCCGCGCAGCTTTGCCGCCTGGATGAAAATCTCCATCTGGGAACGAACCTGCGGCTGGCCGATATACTCATCAAGCAGTTTTGGGCGGATCGCGCGATCCACCACGTCATCTGCCTGAATAGTGCCTGCCGACACCAGGCGGTCTGCTTCAATCATCCTTTACCTCACAATGCAGCGCGCAGCGCTTCACGAATCAGGGTTTCACTGCTGGCGTCCGGTTTGGCAATTTTGCTCACCATTCGGCTGGCCTCCTGAGGTTTATAGCCCAGCGCCACCAGCGCGGCAACCGCTTCCTGCTCGGCGTCATCATCCGTTGCAGGGCCGCCAGGAGAGGTCAGTACCAAATCGGCAGCCGGAGTGAACAGATCGCCATGCAGACCTTTAAAGCGGTCTTTCATCTCGACAATCAGGCGCTCGGCGGTTTTCTTACCAATGCCCGGGAGCTTAATCAGCGCCGCAGGATCTTCGCGCTCAACGGCATTCACAAACTGTGGTGCCGACATGCCGGACAAAATCGCCAGCGCCAGCTTCGGACCGACGCCGTTAGTTTTAATCAGCTCGCGGAACAGGGTGCGTTCCTGCTTGTTATTGAATCCGTACAGCAGCTGGGCATCTTCACGCACCACAAACTGGGTAAAGACAATCGCCTCTTTGCCCGCGTCCGGCAGCTCGTAGAAGCAGGTCATCGGCATATGGACTTCATAGCCCACGCCACCTACTTCCAGCAGCACTAACGGGGGTTGTTTTTCAATGATGATGCCTCTGAGTCTGCCTATCACGTGACGCTCCTGCGTTCTGAGAGAAATTAACTGCCGACATAATAAAAAAAGGCTGGATGTTTATCCAGCCTGATTTCTGATTATCGTAACCTGCCTCGCGCCAGATTGAGCCGCGACTCGCTCATTTGCATCGCGTTCTGGCTGACGTGACAGTGGGTAATCGCAATCGCCAGCGCATCCGCGGCGTCGGCCTGCGGGTTCGCGGGAAGCTTCAGCAGGGTACGCACCATATGCTGCACCTGGCTTTTCTCCGCGCTCCCAATGCCCACCACCGTCTGCTTGACCTGACGTGCCGCGTATTCGAATACCGGCAAATCCTGGTTCACGGCAGCGACGATGGCGACACCGCGCGCCTGACCGAGCTTTAGCGCTGAATCGGCGTTTTTCGCCATAAAGACCTGCTCAATGGCGAAATAGTCCGGCTGAAACTGGGTGATGATCTCCGACACGCCCGCATAAATGAGCTTCAGGCGCGAAGGAAGATCGTCCACTTTGGTGCGAATACAGCCGCTGCCCAGGTAGGTTAACTGGCGTCCCACCTGACGGATAACGCCATAACCGGTGACGCGTGAGCCTGGGTCAATCCCGAGAATAATCGACATCACGCGTCTCCCGTAAACGGTTTACAGGCTCTCATCAGAGAGTCGCTGCAACCTCATCAGAGATTTCACCGTTGTGGTACACTTCCTGCACGTCGTCGCAGTCTTCGAGCATGTCGATCAGACGCAGCAGTTTCGGTGCCGTTTCCGCATCCATGTCCGCTTTGGTGGACGGGATCATGGAGACTTCAGCGTTGTCCGCCTTCAGGCCAGCCGCTTCCAGCGCATCGCGCACGGCCCCCATCTCTTCCCACGCGGTATAAACGTCGATAGCGCCGTCATCGAAGGTCACCACGTCTTCCGCACCGGCTTCCAGCGCCGCTTCCATGATCGCATCTTCGTCGCCTTTCTCGAAGGAAATGACGCCTTTTTTGCTGAACAGGTAAGCAACGGAACCGTCAGTGCCCAGGTTGCCACCGGTTTTGGTGAACGCGTGGCGCACTTCCGCAACGGTACGGTTACGGTTGTCGGACAGACACTCAACCATCACCGCAGTACCGCCAGGGCCGTAACCTTCATAAATGATGGTTTCCATGTTCGCGTCTTCGTCACCGCCCACGCCACGTGCGATTGCACGGTTCAGGGTGTCACGCGTCATGTTGTTTGACAGCGCTTTATCTACCGCCGCGCGCAGACGCGGGTTAGAAGCCGGATCGCCGCCGCCCAGACGCGCTGCTGTCACCAGCTCGCGAATGATTTTGGTAAAGATCTTACCGCGCTTGGCATCCTGTGCCGCTTTGCGGTGTTTGGTGTTGGCCCACTTACTATGACCTGCCATAAAAAGTTCTCCAAAAATCGCGCCTTCTCAGGCTGCGTTAATTACAAATTCTTCAATCGCCTGCCGGTTGCTCCACGACTTGGTCAGTGCGGCGGCATCCGCCGCATTCACCCAGCGGTAGGTCAGGTGTTCGGTAAACACGATCTCCCGTTCATGGGGGAGCGCGAGACAGAACCACGACTCCGTATTGCGCTCGGTACCCGGCGCGTAGCGATGACGTAAATGGCTAAAAATTTCAAACTCCACCGTGCGCTGGCAGTCCTTCAGGGTCAGTTGCTCGCGGGCAACGTCAATGGTGACCTCTTCCTTTACTTCGCGCGCGGCGGCCTGCGACGCGGTTTCCCCCTCTTCCAGACTGCCGGTAACCGACTGCCAGAAATCAGGGTCGTCGCGCCGCTGCAACATCAGCACCCGCTTCGTGTCTTCTGCATAAATGACCACCAGGACCGAAACGGGAAGCTTATATGCCATATCAGTTTTTCTCTTCCTTCTTCACCACTTCAATGCCCAGCTCGGCCAGAGAGGCCGGGTTGGCAAAGCTTGGCGCCTCGGTCATCAGACACGCTGCGGCAGTGGTTTTCGGGAAGGCAATAACATCACGAATGTTATCGGTGCCGGTCAGCAGCATGGTCAGTCGGTCAAGACCGAAGGCCAGGCCCGCGTGCGGCGGCGTACCGTATTTCAGGGCGTCCAGCAGGAAGCCAAACTTCTCGCGCTGCTCCTGCTCGTTGATGCCCAGAATGCCGAACACGGTCTGCTGCATTTCACCGCTGTGAATACGCACGGAACCGCCGCCCACTTCGTAGCCGTTGATGACCATGTCATAAGCGTTGGCGACCGCATCTTCCGGTGCCGCTTTCAGCTCTGCCGCCGTCATGTCTTTTGGCGAGGTGAACGGGTGGTGCATTGCGGTCAGGCCGCCTTCACCGTCGTCTTCAAACATTGGGAAGTCGATAACCCACAGCGGCGCCCATTTGTTTTCGTCGGTCAGGCTCAGGTCTTTGCCAAGCTTCAGACGCAGCGCGCCCATCGCATCCGCCACGACTTTCTTGTTGTCTGCGCCGAAGAAGATCATGTCGCCGTCCTGCGCGCCGGTGCGCTCAAGGATCGCTTCCACGATGTCCGCGTTAAGGAATTTCGCTACCGGGCTGGTGATGCCTTCCAGACCTTTCGCACGCTCGGTCACTTTAATATAGGCCAGACCTTTCGCACCGTAGATCTTGATGAAGTTGCCGTAGTCGTCGATCTGCTTGCGGCTCAGTGCCGCACCGCCCGGTACACGCAGCGCTGCTACGCGGCCTTTAGGATCGTTAGCCGGGCCAGAGAAGACGGCAAACTCAACGCCTTTCACAAGGTCTGCTACGTCCACCAGCTCCATCGGGTTACGCAGGTCTGGTTTGTCAGAGCCGTAACGACGCTCGGCTTCAGCGAAGGTCATGATAGGGAAATCGCCCAGCTCAACGCCTTTCACGTCGTTCCACAGGCTACGCACCAGAGCTTCCATCACTTCACGCACCTGCTCGGCGGTCATGAAGGAGGTTTCCACATCGATTTGGGTAAATTCTGGCTGGCGGTCAGCGCGCAGGTCTTCGTCGCGGAAGCATTTAACGATCTGATAGTAGCGATCGAAGCCGGACATCATCAGCAGCTGTTTGAACAGCTGTGGAGACTGCGGCAGCGCGTAGAATTTGCCTTTATGAACGCGGGATGGGACCAGGTAATCGCGCGCGCCTTCCGGCGTGGCTTTGGTCAGCATCGGGGTTTCGATGTCGAGGAAACCGTGGTCATCCATAAAGCGACGCACCAGGCTGGTGATTTTCGCACGGGTTTTCAGGCGCTGAGCCATTTCCGGACGACGCAGATCCAGGTAGCGGTATTTCAGACGCGCTTCTTCAGTGTTGACGTGGTTGGAGTCCAGCGGCAGCGCTTCTGCACGGTTGATGATCACCAGATCGGACGCCAGCACTTCGATGGCACCCGTTGCCATGTCGGCGTTGACGTTTTTCTCGTCACGCGCGCGCACGGTGCCGGTAACCTGAATGCAGAACTCATGACGCAGCTCAGAGGCCAGCTTCAACGCATCTGCGCGATCCGGGTCGAAGAACACCTGGACGATACCTTCGCGGTCGCGCATATCGATGAAGATAAGGCTACCAAGATCACGACGACGATTGACCCAACCACACAGGGTGACCTGCTGTCCGACGTGGGACTGACGCAGCTGCCCGCAATATTCTGTACGCATGAGATATCCCTTAATTAGCCGCAGGCTAAATGTCGCCTGGTATGCAGGCTACTATGTCGCAGCTTTCTGTATGTCACAACTGGATGAAAAAAGGCGGCTATTATACTGGAAATTCCGCCGGACGATAAGAGCGAACCACGGCCAGGCGGTCGTTTGCTGCACTCTTATTGCGCATTCTCACAAAAATTAACAAAATTATCCGCCCAGGAACAGGCCATCACATCGTATGGTGTCTGGAAGTGATTCATTTAACGGGAGTAACGATGTTAACACTTGATGCCAGTAAAACCGCACTTGTCGTGATTGATTTACAGGAAGGCATTCTGCCCTTCGCCGGCGGCCCGCATACCGCGGATGATGTGGTCAGCCGCGCAGCTCGCCTGGCGGAAACATGTCGTGCCAGCGGTGCGCCTGTTGTCATGGTGCGCGTCGGCTGGTCCGCTGATTACGCTGAAGCGTTAAAACAGCCCGTTGATGCAAAGGCTTCCGCACGCGCCCTGCCTGAAAACTGGTGGACGTACCCGGCCGCACTCGGCAAACGCGACAGCGACATCGAAGTGACCAAACGCCAGTGGGGGGCATTTTACGGTACCGATCTCGAGCTGCAGCTCCGCCGTCGCGGCATCGACACCATCATCCTGTGCGGCATTTCCACCAACATCGGCGTGGAGTCAACCGCCCGCAACGCGTGGGAGCTGGGCTTTAACCTGGTGATCGCGGAAGATGCCTGCAGCGCGGCCTCCGCGGAACAGCACCAGGGCAGCATGACCCATATCTTCCCGCGTATCGGCCGCGTGCGCAGCACGGATGAGATTGTCAGCGCGCTATGATGTACGTGGGCCTGCCCCAGTGGTCGCACCCGAAATGGGTGCGCCTTGGCATCACCAGCCTTGAGGAATATGCCCGGCACTTCAACTGTGTCGAGGGTAACACCACCCTGTATGCGCTCCCCAAAGCCGAGATTGTTACGCGCTGGCGGGAACAAACGACCGACGACTTCCGCTTCTGCTTTAAGTTTCCGGCCACCATTTCCCACCAGGCCGCGCTGCGCAACTGCGGGGATTTGACCGAAGAGTTTTTTACGCGCATGTCGCCGCTGGCGAACCGCATCGGTCAGTACTGGATCCAGCTGCCCGCCACGTTTGGCCCGCGCGATTTACCTGCGCTCTGGCAGTTCCTGGATGCCCTGCCCCGTGAATTCGCCTACGGCGTTGAAGTCAGGCATCCTGAATTTTTTGCGAAGGGCGAAGCAGAAAAAGCGCTCAATCGCGGCCTGCTTGAGCGTTCCGTTAACCGGGTGATCCTCGATAGCCGGCCGGTGCACAGCGCTGTCCCCCATAGCGAAGCCATCGTTGAAGCTCAGCGTAAAAAACCGAAAGTGCCGGTCCATGCCATCGTGACCGCGCATAACCCAATGGTCAGGTATATCGGCAGCGATAACATGCAACAAAATCAGGCGATGTTCGCCGTCTGGCTGCAAACGTTAGCGAAGTGGGAACACACCACCACGCCGTATCTCTTTTTGCATACGCCGGATATCGCCCAGGCGCCCGAACTGGTCGATGCTCTGTGGCAGGCCTTGCAGGCTGCGGTGCCGTCCGTGGGCAGCGCCCCTTCCATCCCACAACAATCTTCTCTTTTCTGATATCACCCCCTATCATAGTGAAGTGCCATCTGCCAAAAACAGGGAGTTTGTATGGTCAGCGCGCTGTATGCGGTGTTAGGTGCATTACTGCTGATTAAGTTTTCATTTGATGTTGTGCGCCTCAGAACGCTGTACCGCGTCTCTTACGGTGACGGCGGATTTTCCGAGCTACAAAGCGCTATCCGCATTCATGGCAACGCGGTCGAATACATCCCCGCAGCCTTAATCCTGCTGCTTTTTATGGAGATGAATGGCGCAGAAACCTGGATGGTGCACATCTGTGGCCTGCTTCTTATTGCTGGCCGCCTGATGCACTATTACGGTTTTCACCACCGCTTAATCCGCTGGCGTCGTTCCGGCATGAGCGCGACCTGGTGTTCGCTTTTGCTGATGGTGCTGGCTAACCTGTGGTATATGCCGTGGGAGTTGGTTTTCTCCCTTCATTAGCGCACAATACGCCACTTTATTTTTCCCGGATTTTTACGTTATGTCAGATCGCGACACGCTTTTTTCCGCGCCTATCGCCAGCCTGGGCGACTGGACCTTCGATGAACGGGTAGCCGAAGTCTTCCCGGATATGATCCAGCGCTCTGTTCCCGGTTATTCCAATATTATCTCTATGATCGGCATGCTGGCTGAGCGCTTCGTTCAACCCGGCACGCAGGTCTATGACCTGGGCTGCTCGCTCGGCGCGGCAACGCTGTCGGTTCGTCGTAATGTTCACCACGAAGGCTGCCGAATCATTGCCGTCGATAACTCCCCGGCCATGGTTGAGCGCTGCCGTCGCCACATTGACGCGTATAAAGCCCCTGTTCCGGTCGACGTGGTGGAAGGCGATATCCGCGAGATTGAGATCAATAACGCGTCGATGGTGGTGCTGAATTTCACCCTGCAGTTCCTGGTGCCTGAAGACCGTCAGCTGCTGCTGGACAAAATTTATCAGGGGCTGAATCCCGGCGGCGCGCTGGTGCTCTCGGAGAAATTCAGCTTCGAAGATGCCGAGGTTGGCGAACTGCTGTTCAATATGCACCACGATTTCAAACGGGCGAACGGCTACAGCGAGCTGGAGATCAGCCAGAAGCGCAGCATGCTCGAAAACGTGATGCTGACGGATTCCGTAGAAACCCACAAAGCGCGTCTGAGCAAAGCCGGGTTTGAGCACAGCGAACTGTGGTTCCAGTGCTTTAACTTTGGCTCTCTGGTGGCGCTGAAAGCGGGAGAATCCGCATGATCGAATTCAGCAACTTCTATCAGCTGATTGCCAAAAACCAGCTTTCCCACTGGCTGGAAACCTTGCCCGCGCAGATTGCCGCCTGGCAGCGCGATCAGCAGCACGGCCTGTTAAAGCAGTGGTCAAACGCGGTGGAGTATCTGCCCGAACTGACCCCGCATCGTCTGGACCTTCTGCACAGCGTAACCGCCGAGAGCGAAGAGCCGCTCCCGGCCGGGCAGATCAACCGCATCGAAACGCTGATGCGTAACCTGATGCCGTGGCGCAAAGGGCCGTTTTCACTTTACGGCGTGAACATCAATACCGAATGGCGCTCAGACTGGAAATGGGATCGCGTGCTGCCCCACCTTTCCGACCTGACCGGACGTACCATTCTGGACGTAGGCTGCGGTAGCGGTTACCACATGTGGCGCATGATTGGTGCGGGGGCGCATCTGGCAGTAGGTATTGACCCGATGCAGCTGTTCCTGTGCCAGTTTGAAGCGGTGCGTAAGCTGCTGGGTAACGACCAGCGCGCGCACCTGCTGCCGCTGGGCATTGAACAACTGCCTGCCCTGAAAGCCTTCGATACCGTCTTCTCCATGGGCGTGCTGTACCACCGTCGTTCCCCGCTTGAACACCTGTGGCAACTGAAGGATCAGCTGGTCAGCGGCGGCGAGCTGGTGCTGGAAACGCTGGTGATTGAAGGCGATGAACATGCCGTTCTGGTCCCGGGCGATCGCTACGCGCAGATGCGCAACGTTTACTTCATCCCTTCCGCGCTGGCGCTGAAGAACTGGCTGGAGAAGTGCGGGTTTGTGGATGTGCGGATTGCCGACGTCAGCGTGACCTCAATTGAGGAACAGCGCCGCACCGACTGGATGATCACCGAATCGCTGGAGCAGTTCCTCGACCCGGCCGACCACAGCAAAACCATCGAAGGCTATCCGGCCCCGATGCGTGCGGTGTTGATTGCGACGAAGCCGTAGTTTTCCCCTCACCCCGGCCCTCTCCCCATAGGGGCGAGGGAGAAAAACCGCACCGAGCCGTCCCCTCTCCCCTATGGGGAGAGGGTTAGGGTGAGGGGATAAAAAAAGGCCCCTGTTGAAATTGCAGGGGCCTGGTACAAGCAAGCATCATATTGGGCGACATGATGCGCGGTAAAAATCGGTACGTTGCTACACGTGATGGCGCTCAATCAGCGACTTCATTTCCGCAACCGACTCTCCCTCTACGCCATAGCGTGAATACTCATCCGCTTCAGCATCCGTCGACATTGACAATCCTGTATTGCGATAACGCATGGGCGAAGGTATCCATTTACCCGCGGAGCTGTGCAGCTCTTCTACCCCTGCGTTTAAAAACCGTTCCAGATTGCTGGCGCGGACTCCCGCACCCGCCATTATTATTAGAACACCGGAATGTGCTTTTAGTTCCGTAATTAATTGCAGTCCTTTTTCAGCTGACGCCTGCTGACCCGATGTCAGGATGCGCGCTACGCCAAGTTCTCCAAGCGTTTCAAAGGCCTGAAGCGGATCTTTACACATATCAAATGCGCGATGAAAAGTGACGGCCAGCCCCTGCGCGGCGCTCATAATCTGACGCATGCGCGGTATATCGATATTGCCGTCTTCATCCAGCAGGCCGGTCACCAGCCCTGGAAACCCCAGGTCCCGAACGAGTGCGATATCATCAAGCATGGCACTGAACTCGCCCGCCGTGTAACAAAAATCACCGCCGCGCGGACGAATAATCGGGTGTACGGGAATGGTGACGGCCTGACGGGCAGACTTCAACACGCCGTAGGACGGCGTCAGCCCGCCCTCTTTGGGTGCCGCACACAGTTCAATGCGGTCAGCCCCGTGCTTTTGCGCGGTCACGGCACACTCCACGCTGTAACAACAAATCTCCAGCAGCGCCATTTAATCCTCCTGAAATTCCACTAAACGAAACATCATGCCACGCCGTCCGTTTTCAGTCCCGGCGTGAACTCACATCTCTTACGCTTCGCTGGCAACGATCTGCTCAATGGTCCACGGATGAAACTTCACCGTGACCTGCCCGTCAGTAACGGCCAGCGTCGGGTTAGGTAACCGCTCGCGCTCGCCTTTGGGTGAACTCGTCTTCACAAAAATCCCCGGCTTGCTTAAGCCTTCGTCGGAAAGGAGGGCCAGCGCGCGCGCGTTCAACGTTTCCGGCTCACCCGGCAGGACTATTTCGATATGCTCCCAGCCTTCGTGCGGATAGCGTTTCTCGCCCGGCCACGGCAGCTCAACCACGCTGAATTGCCAGTGCGCCACGTTCACCGGTTCATGCAGTTTGAACAGGCAAATGGGGCGACCATTGATGATGTTCTCGGAGAGCAATTCGCCGCACCGTTCGAACCCGCGACGCCAGCGCTCGGCCGTGGCATTCTGATGACAGCGCAAAGAGATGTGATCGGCCTCAAGCGGCGCGATATCCAGACCAAGACGGGTGGCAAGTTCTGTGAACGCCTGGGTGAAGCGCGGTAAATCTGCGGAAATATCATGCAGTTCGTCAATCGATTGCCAGTTCGCCATAAGTCACTCTCTTTTCATGTCGCAAAGCCGCTAATTTACTCTGTTGCCCTGTTTTGACCAACCGCAGAATCCGGCTTTTTGCGACTGCATGATTATGCACACCTTCACCGCCTGGATTCTGAGCAATCTTCAGGCCCCGCAATGCTGACGCCAGAGGGCATTTGCAGTATACTCCCGCCCTAAATTCTTTAACTGGCGCGGGCGGCTGTAAGCCCGCATCAAAAACGTAAGGTATCCAGGTGAATATTCAGGCTCTTCTCTCCGAAAAAGTCAGTCAGGCACTGATTGCCGCAGGCGCACCTGCGGATTGCGAACCGCAGGTTCGTCAGTCAGCAAAAGTACAGTTTGGCGACTATCAGGCTAATGGCGTGATGGCAGTGGCTAAAAAACTGGGCATGCCGCCGCGACAGCTCGCTGAGCAGGTACTGACGCATCTGGATCTTTCCGGCATTGCCAGCAAAACCGAAATCGCCGGTCCGGGCTTTATCAACATCTTCCTTGAGCCTGCATTCCTGGCAAGCCACGTTGACGCGGCCCTGAAATCTGACCGTCTGGGCGTTTCCCAGCCGGAGGCGCAGACCGTCGTGATCGACTACTCTGCGCCGAACGTGGCAAAAGAGATGCACGTTGGCCACCTTCGCTCCACTATCATCGGTGACGCCGCGGTGCGCACGCTCGAGTTCCTCGGTCACAAGGTGATCCGCGCGAACCACGTGGGCGACTGGGGTACCCAGTTCGGCATGCTGATTGCTTACCTGGAAAAACAGCAGCAGGAAAACGCGGGTGAAATGGCGCTGGCGGACCTTGAAGGGTTCTACCGCGAAGCCAAAAAACACTACGACGAAGACGAAGCCTTTGCCGAGCGAGCGCGCAGCTACGTGGTTAAACTGCAGGGCGGCGACCAATACTTCCTCGAGATGTGGCGCAAGCTGGTCGACATCACCATGTCGCAGAACCAGCTGACCTATAACCGCCTGAACGTCACCCTGACCCGTGACGACGTGATGGGTGAAAGCCTCTATAACCCAATGCTGCCCGGCATTGTGGCTGACCTGAAAGCCAAAAACCTGGCGGTAGAGAGCGAAGGCGCAACGGTGGTGTTCCTTGATGAGTATAAAAACAAGGAAGGTGAACCGATGGGCGTGATCATCCAGAAAAAGGATGGCGGCTACCTCTACACCACCACAGACATCGCCTGCGCGAAATACCGTTACGAGACGCTGCATGCTGACCGCGTGCTGTACTACATCGACTCCCGTCAGCACCAGCACCTGATGCAGGCGTGGACCATCGTGCGTAAAGCCGGTTACGTGCCGGATTGCGTGCCGCTGGAACACCACATGTTCGGCATGATGCTGGGTAAAGACGGCAAGCCGTTCAAAACCCGTGCGGGCGGTACCGTGAAGCTGTCCGACCTGCTGGACGAAGCGCTGGAACGCGCCCGCCGTCTGGTGGCTGAAAAGAACCCGGACATGTCTGCCGATGAGCTGGAAAAACTGGCCAACGCCGTGGGCATCGGTGCGGTTAAATATGCGGATCTCTCCAAGAACCGCACCACTGACTATATCTTCGACTGGGATAACATGCTGGCGTTTGAAGGCAATACAGCGCCTTACATGCAGTATGCCTACACCCGCGTGCTCTCCGTATTCCGTAAGGCAAACATCGACGAAAGCGCGCTGGCGAATGCAGCCGTGACCATCACGGAAGATCGCGAGGCGCAGCTGGCGGCGCGTCTGCTGCAGTTTGAAGAGACGCTGTCAGTTGTCGCGCGTGACGGCACGCCGCACGTGATGTGTGCTTACCTGTACGATCTGGCGGGTCTGTTCTCCGGCTTCTACGAACACTGCCCTATTCTGTCTGCGGAAAACGAATCGGTCCGCAACAGCCGCCTGAAGCTGGCGCAGCTCACGGCGAAGACCCTGAAGCTGGGTCTGGATACCCTGGGTATCGAAACCGTAGAACGCATGTAATACAAAAAACCCGGCAAGCGCCGGGTTTTTCTTATCAGAAATACTTCCGCAAATATTCCGTTAAACAGAGAATCGCCATCGCCTGTCCGTACGGCATCGACGTCAGCGGGATCTGGCGATAAAACTCAAGATCGCTGCCCATGCCCGTGCCGAACGACGTTTGCAACAGCTCGCCTTCCGGCGAAATATTTTTGACGATACCGCGAATCGCTTTTTCTGCCACTTCGGCATACTCCGCGCCAACGTAGCGCTTGCGCACGGCTTTCAGAATACCGTAGGCAAACCCTGCCGTGGCGGACGCCTCAAGATAAGAATGTGGATCGTCGAGCAGCGTATGCCAGAGCCCGCTGTCGTCCTGATATTTCGCCAGCGCGGCAATCTGCGCATTCAGTACCTGCACCAGGTAGCGGCGCACGGCGCTGTTTTCCGGCAGATCCACAAGCTCAAGGAAGTCCGGGATCGCGATGGTGAGCCAGCTGTTGCCGCGCGCCCAGCGGGCACGGGCGAAGTTATGGTTGCCGTCGTAGCTCCAGCCGTGGAACCACAGCCCGGTCTCCCGGTCCATCAGGTTCTGCACGTGCAGCAGGAACTGATACACCGCCTCTTCAACGTATTCCGGTTTGTTGAGCAGCTTGCCGATTTTCGCCAGCGGCAGCACCGTCATCATCAGCGTGTCATCCCACATCTGTTGATGGTTTTCTTCCGCCAGGGTGATGTGCTGCATCCCGCCGTGTTGCGTGCGCGGCATCTCGGCCATCGCCCATTCCGCCCAGCTTTCCAGCCACGGCCGCCAGGCCTGATTTTTGGTCTCTTCGTAGCGATAAGCCAGCGTCAGGAACGGCGACATGGTATTCACGTTTTTGGTGGTCGCGCCTTCCGCAAAGCGGTCGGCAAACCAGCTGTCGATGATGTCTCGCATACCTTCGTCGCCGGTCTGGCAGTAATATTGCCAGATACCGTACAGGCCAACGCCGTGCGTCCACTCCCATCCGGCCCAGCCTTTAGTGTCGATCACGCGCCCGTCGTCCAGCCGCAGCAAAAATTCACCCGTTTTGTCGTGGATATTGACCAGGCTATGCGTCACCTTTTGAATCAGCGATTTCAGTTCGTCCCGGGCGATAAAGCGCTCTGGCTGACGTAATAACGGGCTATGTTTGACAGGCCAAACTTTCATCATCTTAACCTCTGTTGTATGTCGAATTCAGTACCGCGCGATCCTTCAGCGAGGGTGCCGCTGGCTTATTGCGATTCAGATAACCGATGTTGTTATTGCCCCACAGTGACTCATAAGGCATACCGGCCAGCATCTCGACGGTGGCGCGGGCGTGTGGCGTCGCTGACTCAGGCATCGCATGACCACACTCACGCATTTTCGCGGTCTCCTCGCGCAGCGTGCTGTGGGTCTGCAAATTGAGCCTGAAGCGCAGGGAAACGAGGAAGCCGCAGAACAGCACCAGGACCGTGCCCACGCTCAGGATCGTCAAAATGGTGTGGCTCACTTCCGCAGGCTGCACTTTCTGGCCGCTGACAAAGCCGGACATCTGCATCACGATGCCCACCAGCATCACCGCACCGGCCTGTGACGCCTTACGGGTCAGGGTCATGATGCCCGCGAAGATCCCTTCGCGGCGCTGGCCGGTGATCGCTTCATCCACGTCAGCAATGTAGGTATAGGTGTTCCACGGCACGTAGTTGATACCGCCGCGACCGAGACCGGCAACCGCTGAGATCAGCAACAGCAGAGCGTAGACGTCGCTCAGGCCCGCGTAATAGAGCATGGCGTAAGAGAGAGAGGCCAGACCAAACAGCACCACGACCATGCGGTAGGACGGTGCAGGCCCGAAACGGATGCACAGCGGGATCATGGCGATAACCGCAAAGAACTGGAAAATAGCCATCGTGCCCAGCAGATTGGACGCCATTGACGCTTCCTGCATCAACACGAACACCACGTAGTAGGTGAATACCGCATTAAACACGTCCTGCGCGATATAGCCGCCAAGGTACATGCCCAGATGCTGACGGAAAATCTTGATGCGCAGCGTGGAGCTTAACTCAACGATCAGGCGATTGAGGCTCTGCCCCAGCGTCAGCTTCTTCTTCTCTTCTTCAGCACGCAGCGCCGCTTCTGACCACTCTTCGCGCGGGCGTTCCCAGGTAAAGAACCAGACGAAGGTTAGCATCAGGGCGCAGAGCAAGGAGAAGACCAGGCTTGCGTAGAAGAAGGAGATGGCGTTTTCTTTCCCGAAGTGGGTTAACAGGATCCCCGGCAGGAAGGAGGCCAGAATGGCGGACATCTGCGCCATTGAGATACGCGCCCCGGAGAACTTGGTTTTCTGTTTAAAGTCATCGGTCATTTCCGGTACCAGCGTTTCGTACGGCACCAGAATCATGGTGTAGACAATATCAAACACCAGATAGGTCAGCAGGTAGTACCAGAAGCTCATGTCCCCAACCCACATCAGCGAGTAGCTGAACACGCACGGAATTCCCAGCAGGATAAAAAACTTACGACGGCCGAAGCGCTTACCGAGCCAGGTCGTACCAAAGTTATCGGTTAAAAAGCCCATTAACGGGCTAACGACGGCATCCAGCACCCTTGCAGCGGCAAAGATAAACGTTGCTTCGATCGGTGAGAGCCCGCAGAAGGTGGTATAAAAATATAAAAGCCAGGCCGCCGTCAGGGCGGTGGTACCCGCCCCGAGGAAATCGCCTGACCCGTAAGCGAGATAATTTGCGAGCCCAATTTTACGTGTTCTCATTGCCGTCACCCCTAATCAGTTTTGGGAGACTCCCTGCAAGCAAGCGTCTTCCGGGAGCTTTTATACGGCTACAGTAAATGCATCGACCGGTTGATACCTTTCTGTTTCTGCCATCGCTAAGAGGGTCAATGGCAATAATGCAAAGAGTACCGTCACGCGCGTCACTGATTTATAAAACAGCGTTTCTATTTGATCAAAAGGTGAGGTCAGTTTTGAGAGCCAGCCATCAAAATTGCTGATGGCTGGTGAAAAGGCAGGGTGTTAGCGGTAGTTCACAATGACAGAATTACTCTGTACTTTCAGCGCCGGGATTAAACGTCCCCCGCCCGGCACTTCCCAGATGAAACGCAAAGGTTCAATGGCCGGTACGCCGTTGAACGCCTGCGTCGTGCCATTTTCGCCATCGATTTCCGTGCAGCGCGTCTGAGAACAGAGGCGCACCCGCAGCCCTGCGGGCGTTGGGCCAATCAGCCGGTAATTCCAGACCACAAGGCCCATCTGACCGGACACGCCTTCAGAAGGCGACAGCGGGTTAGATGACATAGCAACGCCCCGGTTGCTGAGGGTCACTCCCATGCTGCTTGCCTGCCAGGTGCCTTCCCCGGCAGCGTGCGCCGCCAGCGGGAAGAACAAAATCCAGAGCCATTTACGCATTATTTTCCTCCAATCGTCGCGGTCATGCGGATGTGACGGTTATCCGACAGCTCCATATTCGACAGCACGACCAGCTGGTTCAGGCTACGACGCAGGAAGCGCGACAGCAGCGGACGCAGCGCATGGTTCACCAGCAGCACCGGCGGCGCGCCCAGCATCTCCTGGCGCGCCAGCGCCTCCTGCGTTTGCGCCAGCAGACGGTCCGCCAGGCCCGGCTCCAGGCCGCCCCCGCCCTGCAGGGCCTGCAGCAGCAGGCGTTCAAGCGGCGTATCGAGGCCAATGACCTGCACTTCTCCGGTTCCCGGGAACCACTGCTGGGTGATCGCACGACCCAGCGCCACGCGTACCACCGCCGTCAGCTCGTGCGGATCGCTTTGTATCGGCGCATGCTCGGCAAGGGTTTCGAGAATGGTGCGCATATCGCGGATCGGCACTTTCTCTTCGAGCAGGTTTTGCAGCACCTTGTGCAGCGTGGTTAAAGTCACCACGCCCGGGACCAGATCTTCCGTCAGCTTCGGCATCTCCTGCGTGACGCGGTCAAGCAGCTGCTGCGCTTCCTGACGGCCAAACAGCTCTGCCGAGAATTGCCCGATCAGGTGATTAAGATGGGTCGCCACCACGGTACTGGCTTCAACAACCGTATAGCCCTGGATTTGCGCCTGCTCTTTCAGGGCACTTTCAATCCAGATAGCGGCCAGACCAAAGGCCGGATCGATGGTTTGCTCGCCCGGCAGCGTGCCCGCGGCGGTACCGGGGTTAATCGCCAGCCAGCGGCCCGGATAGGCATCACCGCTGCCAATTTCGACCCCTTTCATCAGAATGCGATAGCGCGCGGGCGGCAGGTCCATATTGTCGCGGATGTGTACAACCGGCGGCAGGAAGCCCATATCCTGGGCGAATTTTTTACGGATACTGCGGATACGGCCAAGCAGCTCGCCGTCCTGCTGGAAATCGACCATCGGAATCAGGCGATAGCCTACTTCCATTCCCAGAGAATCTTCCAGCTGAACGTCGTTCCAGGTCGCTTCGACGGCCTGGGTATTTTCCGGCATTTTTACCTGAACAGGTTCCGCTGCCGGTTTGATTTCACGGCCACGCATCCACCAGGCAAGCCCCAGCAGACCCGCCGTAAACAGCAGGAATACCAGGTTTGGCATCCCCGGCACCAGGCCGAGCAAACCCAGAACGGCAGCGGCCAGCAGCATAACGCGCGGGTTGCTGAAGAGCTGGCCCACCATCTGCTCGCCAACGTCCTGATCGGTACTCACGCGGGTCACAATCACACCCGCCGCAGTAGAGATAACCAGCGCCGGGATCTGCGCAACCAGACCGTCACCAATGGTCAGCAGCGTATAGCTTTCCGCCGCGTGGCCCATGTCCATCCCGTGCTGCAATACCCCGACCAGCAGGCCGCCGACCACGTTAATCACCATGATCAGAATGCCTGCGATGGCGTCACCGCGCACAAACTTACTCGCACCGTCCATGGAGCCGTAGAAGTCCGCCTCCTGCGTCACTTCCGAACGGCGTTTTTTGGCTTCATCTTCGGCAATAAGGCCGGCGTTCAGGTCGGCGTCGATCGCCATCTGTTTGCCCGGCATCCCGTCCAGCACAAAACGCGCGCCCACTTCCGCGATACGCCCTGCACCTTTGGTGATAACCATAAAGTTGATGATAACGAGGATAACGAACACCACGATACCGATAGCGAAATTGCCGCCTACCAGGAAGTGGCCGAACGCCTCCACCACTTTACCTGCCGCTGCCGCACCGGTATGACCTTCCATCAGGATGATACGCGTGGACGCCACGTTCAGCGCCAGTCGGAGCAAGGTGGTAAACAGCAGAATGGTCGGGAACGCGGCGAACTCCAGGGTACGCTGGGTGAACATCGCCACCAGCAGCACCATAATGGACAGCGCAATGTTGAAAGTGAAAAGCAGATCGAGGATGAACGCCGGGAGCGGCAGTACCATCATCGACAGAATTAGCAGGATCAGAATCGGCCCGGCAAGGATTTGCCATTGGGTCGATTTCAGGTTGCCGGGCAGGCGCAACATTGCCACCAGATTAGCCATCAGTGTCCTTCTCGTTCATAAAATCCAGCGCGGCAGGCACCGGAAGGTTTTCAGGTTTCACAGGCCGTTGACCGCCAGCCAGACGCCAGCGCTTCAACTGCCACACCCAGGCCAGCACTTCCGCCACGGCGGCGTAGAGTTGTCCCGGGATCTGTTGTCCGATATCCGCATGGCGGTACAGGGCACGCGCCAGCGGAGGGGCTTCCAGGATCGGTACGCGGTTTTCCGTGCCAATTTCCCGGATACGCAGTGCGATCAGCCCCGCCCCTTTCGCAACGACTTTCGGCGCGCTCATTTTGTTTTCGTCATAGCGCAGCGCAACGGAATAGTGTGTCGGGTTGGTGACGATGACGTCGGCCTTCGGCACATCGTCCATCATCCGGCGACGGGCGGCGGCACGCTGCATCTGGCGGATGCGCCCTTTCACGTGCGGGTCACCTTCCATCTGCTTATATTCGTCACGGATATCCTGACGCGACATGCGCAGCTTTTTAAAATGGGTATAAAGCTGGAAGATCACGTCAAAACCCACCATCGGGATAATGCTGAGCACCACCAGCAGCGCGCAAAGCCCAACCAGATTCAGCGCGTTGCTCATCGCGGTGAGCGGCGATTCGCTGATAAGACGCATCATTTCCGGCCAGTGGTACCAGAGGTAAAAGCCTGCGGAACTGCCCATCAGCACCGATTTGAGAACGGCTTTGAGCAGCTCAGCCCCGGTCTGCGCAGAGAACATTTTCGCGATACCCGGCAGCGGGTTCAGTTTGGAAAATTTCGGTTGCAGCGATTTGGCACTAAAAACCAGGCCGCCGAGCATCACCGGAGAGACCAGCGCGACCAGCACGACCCCGGTTATCAGGGGCAGCAGCGCGACCATGGCCCCTTTAATAAGCTGAATAATCTGGCTGAGGATCAGATTCGGATCGTTGACCATGCTGTGGTCAAAACGTAAGCCGGTGGACAACATTCCCGCCAGCTTGCGGGCGAGCGACTCCCCGCCCCACCAGATAATGCACACCCCTACGATAAGGATCAGCAGGGAGGTCAATTCTCGGGATCGGGGGATCTGCCCTTCCTCACGCGCTTTTTCTAGTCGGTGGGGTGTGGGGGCTTCCGTTTTGTCGTCGTTCTCTTCTGCCACAGTGCATGCTCAGCCCATTACGTCACGGGTATCATGCCAGCACCGCCTTTCATCAATGGGCTGAAAAACCCCTATAACCGGGTCTTTTTATCCTGTTTAAGCCCCCACTCTGCAATTCGGGCTAGGGAAAAAAGGGTAAGGAATGTTCGAACGAACATTCTCCAGCTTTTGTGATGTGTTTCATATTACAAAATGAATTAAGCGCAGTTTTAAAGAAAATTCACTCTAAAACATCCCGAAAAAAAATTAACATAACCGTCGATTTTAACTACCTGGTATTGCAGGAATGATATAACTATGTAAATTCAATAATTCACAGCAATCGAAACCATATAAATCATTCCCCCACATAATCCAAAAATGGATAAATCTATATAACATTAATCCTGAGACTACCTTACCAGCAGAAAATTAAATGTTATAATTTCATACGACATAATTTACTTTTCACCAGAAAGCAAAATGTATGCCAGATATTTCTTTTTACTTAAAGGGACATTTAATATGGATTTCAAAAAGAATATTATTGCGGGCTTAGCCCTTGCAACACTGTCGATGAATGGTTTCGCCGCAGAAATGAATGCTGGCACAATTCATTTCACGGGTGAAATTATCGAATCAAGCTGCACCATTCAGGGTGACGACGGCACGGACAGTACTATACCACTGGGTACCTATCCTACATCATTGTTTAATACCGTTGGGAAGGAGACCGCACTTACGGAGTTCTCCATTACGCTGGCGAACTGCCCGTTAACAAGCGCTGGGCTTCCGGCTGTTCAGCTGACCTTTAACGGCCCAACGACCCTGACCAAGACCAAAACGCTGCTGGACGTCAGTAAAATTACCACCACGGGCGAAACCGCGGCCACCGGTATCGGCATTGCCGTCAGCCCGGCGGGTAAAGATGATAAGCTCATCACGATGGATGGCGCTGAAGGGCAAATCTATATCGAACTGGCGACAAAATCCGAAGATACGATTAAAGCTGATTTTAATGCCCGCTATAAATCATTTGCAGATGCGGTTACCGCCGGTCCAGCAGATGCTGATATGACGGTAAATATTCTTTACCGTTAATAATCGTATTACTGATATTCATAATATATATATTTAGGCGTCATGACGTTTAAGGAGTCATGATCTGATAATAGTCCGGACTCGGACTATTATCATTTCCCCTTAACCTCCTTTATTAAAGGTTTCACCATGCGCATTTTACTCCAGGTCTTATTATGCATTCCTGTTATTGCGAGCACCTTTTGTCACGCAGCAGGTATTCAGATCGGTCGCACACGCATAATCTACGATGCCGCGAAAAAGGAAGTTGCCCTGCCCTTACAAAATAATGATAAAGAGCTTCCATGGTTAATACAGTCATGGACGGATACAGGTGATGGTAAAACGCACGGACCGTTTATCGTGACACCGCCTCTCTTTCGGCTCGATCCGCAAAAAGAGCAAAGCCTGCGTATTACCTGGAACGGGACAACCTTAGCAGGCGATAAAGAGTCTCTGTTCTATATG
>Ga0068857_100001075_pt1 | contig 21158 bp, 18 predicted proteins | sample KBSCornC72_FD_66591 | JGI IMG/M metagenome (GOLD analysis project Ga0068857, IMG submission 66591) | Corn rhizosphere microbial communities from Kellogg Biological Station, Michigan, USA - KBS Corn C7-2 | ecosystem: Host-associated > Plants > Roots > Rhizosphere > Soil ...
CCTGCATTGCGCTCCCTGGGGGCCAGGAACATTTCCGGCTAGCGGCCAGGGATATAGACGGGCTCTAGTTGATGTAGCTGATGTAGCTGATGTAGCTGATGTAGCTGGCGGGTCGGCCAGAAAGGATGCTGGAAATGGAGAGACAGCGCCGCTACCTGGAATGGCTATTCGCGCTCGTCGCCGCCACCGCGCTGATGTTCGCCGGGATCCGCGGCGCGCAGGTCGGACTGGATGCCTTGAGGCAGCTCACGCTCTTCAAGGTGGCGCCCTTCGCGGCGGATTTGCGTGATACGCTGCTGCTGGCGGGGATTGCGATTCTGGCTGGGACATGCGCCATCCTCATTGCCCCGCAGCGTGTCACCTTGGTCTATCGCATCGTCTCCAATAGGCACGAGAAGGGGATTGTGGTTCGCGACGTGCAACCGGGTGTCTCCAACATACATTTCCTGCGGATTGATGCCCGCACGCATGCAAATGGGAAGAAACCAGCCTTCCACAACCAGGGCGCACGCGGCAAGCGTCCAGCATAGGGGATCGCGAGTACTGTTCAATCGGCGTCAGACTTTGGGAGAAGCCGCGTAAGCCACGGTGGCCTGCCCGCCAGATAAGCGCCCAGCGCCACGACCAGACCAGCAAACAAGCCGACGACAAGCGTTCCCAGCAGGTTTGCCTGCACCAGTCCTACCAGCGAAGCCGTCATCTCGTGCGCCGGGCTTGCCGTCATCGTGGCCGGGATGTTCCCTAAGACAAGCTGCGTCACCAACATCGCCACGAGGAAGAGCGCGGCCGTCACGCCGCCCAGCAGCAGCAGCGTTTGCCGCCTATCCGCCGCGAGCCAGAGCGTCAGGATCGCGAGAGCGAGCGTTACGAGCGGCAGGACGACTTGCAGCGCGTCCAGCAGGGAGACGACGCGCTGTGCTGTCTTGAGGGTAGCGCTCTGAGCCAGCGTGATGACGCCAAAATCGGGCGCAAGGCTGACGCCCAACGCCTGGGCAAGCTCCTGCCGCGCCTGTGCGGGGGCCTGCGCGGCTGAGAGGTCGGGAATTGTGACGCCGAATGGGATGAGGCCGGGTGCTGCCTGCTGCAGTCGGCTCAGCATCGCGGCGAGTATCGGCAGCAGGTCTACCGTCAACGCGCCATTCGCGCTCCCGAGCGTGGAGGTCTGGCCCCGCAGCAACGCGACCACTCCGGCGTGGACCCGGCGCACCTGGGCCCGCCAGAGCGCCTGTCCCTGGTCACTAGCGAGGAAATCCGCTGTGCGTGTCTGGACGAAATCGTGGATGGTGCGTTCCAGTGGGCCGGTGAGAAACCGGCCGTCAAGTGGCAGCGCGTTGGCCGTCCGGTTCTGGATGTCGAGCGCGGTGACGACCTGATCGGCGGCGTACCGGCTGACGCTCTCGATGACCCGCGGATCGCTCCCGAGCGGCGCGACCAGCGCCACGAACCGATCCGTGTTGAGCATGGTCGCTTCGACCCAGATGACCATTGTGCTCGCCAGCACGCCGATGCACGTCAGGATGACCAGGATGAGCGAGAGCCACGCGGGCAACGTGCGACGGCTTGCCCGCGTGTCGGAAGCGCGCGGAGGCGTCGCCTGCCATTCCGGCTGATGCTCGCTCGCACTGGCCATGCCACACCTCCGGCGATGAGCCAGCGGAACGTCAGGCGCACGCGGTGTTTGCCGCCCTCGCTCGCGATCATGGTTGTATGGCTGGCCCCATGTTGGGTGTGTAGGCGCCTGTCCGCTCGGGCCAATTCGGCTCCAGATTGTACCGCTCCGGGAGGAGTATCTGTACGGCGGCGCCAAAGCCCGCAATCGCCAGGAAGACCAGTCCCCAGAACCACGAATCGCGGATGAACGCGCCCACGACACCCCACTCAAGCGATGCTAGCGGGATGCGACCGAGTGCGAGCAGGATGCCTGTCAGGATCATGCTGGATCCAAGCAGCGCGGTGAGCGCGATGACGAAGAGCTGTGGCACATTGAGCAGAACAACCAGCACACAAAGCCCTATGGCCACGACCAGCCCGACGATGAATAGCAGGAAGCCTGACGTGACTCCCAAGCCCGCCAGAAATCCGGTGGTGAGCTCATAGGCAAAGGCCCCGGCCAGCACGACAACCGCCCCATAGTAGAAGAAGTAGGCGATTACCGCGCAGAAGATGCCGACGACGAAGCCGAACACCCAGCCGCTAACGGTGGCCAGGAAGCCCCCGCCGAATAGCTCCTGAATGGCCTGGGCAGTGACCACGAATCCGCCGAAGAAGCCAATTATTGGCAGCACCAGGACGAAAACCCGGAAGCCAGCGAAGCAGAGCGCCAGCCCGATGAGGATCTGCAACAGAGCCGCGAAGACGATCTGGAAGAACATATCTCTCACCCTCCATAGATGGCATGTGAGGCATCCGCCGCCTGTGCGCTGACGGTCAGACGCCCCATCGTGATCCTAGCCGAAGACTGCGCCGCCAGTGAGCTGACTGACGATGGTTTTCATGCGATTCGAGGAGATGGCGAAGCCGATGCCATTGGCGGCAACTCCGGTCGAAGGCTCTACCGCCGAGAGGGTTGGAATGCCGACAAGCTGCCCCTTCAGATTGACCAGCGCGCCGCCGCTATTGCCTGGATTGATCGGCGCGCTCGTCTGAATCATGCCGGTGATGGTGAATCGCCTACCATCCACCACCTCTGTCGCCTCACGATTGAGCGCGCTGATAATGCCGGAGGTGGCCGATTGTTCGAGGCCCAGTGGGCTGCCCACCGCCAGGGCAAACTCGCCGACCTGCACCTTGCTGGAATCACCAACGGCGATCGGTTTGAGACCACTTGCATTGACCTTCAATACCGCCAGGTCTTCGTTGGGCATTTCTCCTACGAGGCGAGCTGAGACTTGCTGGCTATTCGCCATGAGCACCGTGAAGGAGGTGAAGCCGTGGACGACATGGGAGTTGGTCACGATGTAGCCATCAGATGTGAGGATCTCGCCTGACCCAACGCTTCCGCCCGGGCCACCGCCGCTTCCCTGTATCTGAACGACCGACGGATCGACGTTATGGACAACGTTGATGGTAGTCTCCTCGATGGATGTACCGGATGGCGCTCTAGTGGTCACCGAGCCACCGCCAGTAATTGCCCCTATGCCAAAGATGAGACCGAAGAGCGCGGCCACGACGAGGGCAATCCAGAGCGGTCGCCAGGAACGATGCTGGCCCCCGCGTTGGGCGGGCTGTGGTGGCGCGGATGGCGCGCCTGGTGGCATAGCTGATGGCGCCTGTGGAGTGGACGGTGGCGTCTGGGCGGTAGGATTGGGCGGCGTCATCGCCCCGTTCACTGGCGCATTAGCGGATGCTGGGGCAGTGGGTGAGCCGAAGGCGCGTGGATCCCTGGAATTGTCCTGCATATACTGGCTCCTGGCCGGGACGTTCTGCAGCCTCCTCAGCGTTGCCTCACAGCGCGGACTCCAGAAAGCCCTGTTCGTGAACGTCTGTCGCTCGACAGGTGAAATTACCCGGACGCCTCACACATGATGGAGCATCAGGTATGAGGCGTCGGGCAGATACGCAGACATCGCTGGTCATTAGTGTACGAGGTGACAGCGCCTGTTCCACCGCCTGCTGGGTGAGTCCAAACGACGTGTTTTGTAGCTGTCCAAAGTAACGACACACCCCTAGCCCAAGGGGGAGCATCGATTTGCCATGCTGCGTCGCCGCTGCGCTGTGTTGGGCGCACAAAGCCGCACATCGAGGCGTCAACTCACCCTGGAGGGAGGTGGTGGCTCCCCTCGATGTCTCGCCTCAGGCGGGAAGTACCGCGGCAACGCGCGGGCCTATACTTGGTTGATGCTGGCTGGATTTTGAGGGATTCATGAGCGCCGAGTTCGCATCTGTCAAATCGGTCAAATCGGTCAAATCTGCCAACACTGGATGATCGGTTCAGCGTGTTGGCTGTCTTTGGCTGACGTTGACTGAACCATCCTGTATGTCATGCCCAAAGAGAGAAGGAACGACAGACATGAGCGATCTGGTTGCCATCACCTACCCAGATATCAATCAGGCCCAGAAAACACTCGATACGCTGAAGCGCATGGTGGTCGAGCACCTGCTCGAGTTGGACGATGCCGTCTATGTCACCAAGGATAGCAACGGCGCAATTGATCTGCATCAGATGATCAACCTGCCCGCGGCGGGTGCGGCGACTGGCGGCGCGACCGGCGCGCTCTGGGGAACGCTGATCGGCCTGCTCTTTCTCTCGCCGCTTGCGGGGGCGGCCATTGGAGCGGCGGTTGGCGCGGGAACGGGCGCGATTGCCGGGAAGATGAGTGACTATGGCATTGACGATAACTTCGTCAAGGAGCTGAGCGCCCATATGCCGCCGAATAGCTCGGCCATCTTCGTGCTGGTGCGCAATGTGACGGTGGATAAGGTGGTGCCAGAGATCAGCAAATATGGCGGCACGGTGCTGCGCACATCGCTCTCGGACGATGCGGAACAGCGCCTGCGGGATGCGCTCGCGCAACGCTCAATCGCCGGGGCGTCGCCCGCCGCAAGCCCAGGCTCTACAACCACCGACACGCCATCGCAGCAGGCATAGGCTATCAGAAGCCGATGTTTTTGAGGAATAGCGGAAGGCATCGCGCCAGAGATGCCTCCTGAAAGAATAGGCGCAGGCGCGCGACATTCGCCTGCGCCGTGCCAGACGATTGCGAGGCCTGAGATGGGACTTGGCCCGGTCGAATATGTCATGATCGAGTTTCCGAGCACGACTGCGATTGGCAATATCGAGCCAGCGCTTCAGGAGCTGGTATCCTCAGGGATTGTCCGCATCATCGACCTGATGTTCATCACAAAAGACGCGGAGGGTCATACCCAGGCGCTGGAGGTTGACCAGCTCGACAGCGTGAGCGCCCACCGCTATGAGGAGCTGGACGCCGAGATTGACGACCTGGTGAATATGGAGGATATCGAAATCGCGGCGGCGGAGCTATCCTCGAATAGCATCGCGGCGGTGCTGGTCTGGGAGGATGCCTGGGCCAAACGGTTCGCGGAGGCGATGCGGGCCGCGGGCGGGCGTGTGGTGGAAAACGAGCGGATTCCCAGCGCAGTCGTCGAAGCGGCGATGAAGGCAAGCGTGGGGGCAGACGCATAGGCACATGGAGCCTGGCGCCGCGAAGAGAGGACGAACCTAGCTATGATGCGACGTGGAGCGGTGGGGCGACGCGGCCCCGGCCTGCTTGGGACGATGGCGCGCACCGCGGTGATCGCGGGGACGGCTACCGCGGTCTCGAAGGGGGTCAGCAACTCGATGGGCCAACGCGCCGCGCAACAACAGGCGGCGCAGCAACAGCAACAGCAGGCGGCATTTGACGCGGGCTTCCAGCAGGCACAGGCGGCACAGCAGACACAGCAAGCGCAACAGGCTACTATGGCTCAGGCTCAGGCGCCACAAGCAGCTAGCCCGGCCACGAACACCGACACCGTGATCGCGCAGCTGCAGCAACTGGCCGAGCTCCAGAATCTAGGAATACTGACGCCGGACGAATTTGCCCAGCAGAAGGCGAGGATTCTAGGCGGCGCGAGTTGACGATATCCGTCCGACCGCAGCTATGTAGATAGAGCGAAAAGTCGGGGGCATGATAGTCGGTTTCTCTGGCTATCATGCCCCCGTCTGGTGCTATCGCGCGTGCTAGCTTGTGGCAAGCGGAATGGTGAACCAGAAGGTCGAGCCTTCGCCGAGCAGGCTCTCCAGGCCGACTGTTCCGCCCATCTGCTCGACCAACTGGCGACAGATGAACAGGCCAACGCCCAGCCCATCGGCACTATAGCTGCGGGATCCGCTGGTGCGATAAAAGCGCTCCCATACGCGCTGCTGGCATTCCGGGGCGATTCCGACGCCATGATCACAGACAGCAACGCGCGCCTCGCCATCGCCGTACTCCAGCCGCACCTCGACCGGCTGGACGTTTGGCGAATACTTCAATGCATTGGAGAGATAGTTGCCAACCACCTGGGCGATCCGTTCCGCATCCGCCACCACCGGAACGGCCTCCGTGGGTGATTCCAGATGAATGATTCGCCTCCGCCACATCAGTCGCTGGCCAGCGACCGTGTTATGCACAATCTCGCCGAGGTCGCATCGCTTCGTGTGCGTCTCGGCGACGCCAACGCCAACGCGAATCCGCGTGATATCGGCCAGGTCGGAGAGCAGGCGCTCCGCCATGTTGGCGTTGTGGTCGGCAAGCGCGAGGGCTGTTGCGGCGCGCGCAACGTGGGCCGAGGTGGAGTCGGAGGTGACCATGCGGCTGTCCGCTACCTTTTTCAGTTGGCGTTGCGCGATCTGCGTGCCCAGCTTCATGGTGGTGAGTGGTCCGCGCAGCTCGTGGACGATCTGCATGAGCGCCGCCTCGGTGTTTTCACTATCCCGGCGGAGTTGCCCCACCGTGTTCGCCCATGCCTCTCGCTCGTCCATCAGTCGCCCATGATCGAGCGCCAGCGCGACCAGATGCGCCAACGCGCGTGTCCTTAAGAGGACATCCGGCATGACGCGCTTCCCAAACCGGAACTCGACAATCATCGCCCCCAGCTGTCGCTCGCTGACCAGCAGCGGCAGCACCAGACGGACGACTCTGCGGGTGGTGGCGTCGGGAACATGCGTGTCGTTCTCCGCCCGGACCGCGTGCAGTCCCGTCGAACGGGAGATGGATTCGTTGCCCGCCTCGAGATCGGGGATGTCGGCGCAGAGCTGATCCCACCAGGCAGCTGCGCGGCCCGGTGCAACGCCAGCCGTGGCGACCAGGCGTGGTCGCCTGGCGCGCTCTGATCGCAAAACGATCCCCACCGTCTCGCTATAGAGGGTGTAGCGGACCAGATTGGCAAGCCATGTCGCGAGGCCAGTCTCGTCACGCCAGTCATCGGCGCCAACTAGTGTTGTCTGGCGAGCATTGGTGGGCACGGCAAAACCTATCGCCTTCTGTGTCCATTGCTGCTGGTCTCTGCTCGCATGCATACCACACCTCCCGGGGTTGATGGTTGAGGGGCCATTCCGCGCGCACGCGACGCACTCTATGCGTAGCGCGCCGTGAACGCGCGAAGGAGACGTGCCCTGGCGCTCAGTGAGGATGCGCCCGACGGTTCTCCCGCTGCGCGGGCTGGGCTTGTCGCTCCAGCAAAGCGTCTAGCTTCAACCGAAAGGAAGCCCTGCCGCACTGCTCACTCTAAAACGAGCAACGCTGCTCCGCATGCGCCTAAGGTTGCAAAACTGAAGCGGCAAATTATGCGAGGAATTTGTGCGAATAGCCCTTGAGACACCCTTATGGTGAAGTGGCTTCATATGATACAGTGAGAATTACAGCCTATTCGTCGCGGGAAAAACAGCCTGTTTGCCTATGCCAACAGGATCAACATACAACCATCTTAACAGCTTGCTCCCTGTATCTGTGCTTTAGCCTGACAGGCCAATAGATGGCGCACGATATACATGGGAAGTACTCGTCAGGCGAGGTGAGATCGCATAAGGCGTAGTATCGTCGTACAGGGGGAGGAGGTGGTATGTGGCGCATATCGCGCCGCAAAGGTGTAGGTGTAGAAGCCTGAGTGTGTTTGACGTTCCCTATGACATCATGATGGCAACATGGCATATGGTAGTGTGGCATGTCTGGTACGAGTCAGCGGCGATGCGGGCGGACGTGCGTCTGGGTAGTGGCGATGTGATGTGATGTGGCCGAGCGTAGGGATCATTCGGTAAGGCGAGCGCGACTTCATCGGGCCTGCGCGGTTGGATGAGGTCCACGCATTCGCGCGAATGAGCGCGGCGCAAAGACCATCGCCAGAGAGCCCCACCACGAAAGAGGCGGATGATGGTGCGAATCCTGGTGGCGGAAGACCATGAAGTCATGCGGCGTGGCCTGCGTGATCTGCTCCTGGAGCACCAGGGATGGGAAATATGCGCGGAAGCGCGCAATGGGCGTGACGCGCTCGATCTCGCCGTCCAGTTACACCCAGATGTCGCTGTAGTTGATATCTCCATGCCACTCATGAGCGGCCTGGAGGCTACACGCCACATTCGCACGCAAGCTCCAGATACGGAAGTGCTCATTTTTACCCAGTACGAGAGCGGCCAGTACGTCCAGGAGGCGCTTCGTGTCGGCGCGCAGGGATATATCCTCAAGTCCGACGCGGCTTTACACCTGACAGAAGCAGTAGAGGCGCTTGCCAGACATGAGCCGTTCTTCTCGCCGAGCATCTCGAAAACAATACTGAGTACGTTTGTCAACGCGGAGGAGCAGAAGCGCGATGAAAAGGCTTTATCCACACTCACGGCACGCGAGCGTGAGGTGATGTTAATGCTTGTCTCGGGCAAAAAGAACCGAGAAGTGGCCGATGCCCTTTACCTCTCTCCATTTACGGTTACCACGTATCGGGCAAAAATCATGAAAAAGTCGAACGTTTCTTCGCTTGCCGAACTGATCCTCTTCGCCTTGCGTAACAATCTCATCGACCGCTGATCGTATGTGTCGTACGCGATATGGCGGATGGACCGACGGATGGACCACATGAAACCTGCACCTATACATACTTTGGGCGTAGACATAAAACTACTACGAATTCAGTATTTTCAGTCTAGCTCACAGGTGTTATAGTTCTGGATGCACCCATAAGGCACCGATACCTTTGGGCAGGGGGCGTCGTCGCTCCTCCGTCGAATGGCTAACGTACCTGGTACAGTTGTGCGTCCTATGCGTCATAGGACAATGCGTCTCATGCCTTAGTCATTTCGATTATCCCCCTCCCAGGGCGTGGTACTGCGCGTTCGCGTACCATCTTCGGCTACCACTGGGAGAGATTCACAGGCCGTTGCAAGAGTCCTGGTATGGCCACACCGCGTGGCAAGTAGCACAAGAGCCTGGAGGGTTCTTCCCGATCTTCCTTGTTACAGGACGGATCCCGACGTATACGAGGAAATGGAATGGAAGACGGGATAGGATACAATCGGTGATCGTCTCGCTGCCCGTATGGCAAAGATGATGCAACGAGATGCGGCGTTATTTCTGTGTCTCCGATCATTGGCGAGATGCTCGTTGTGGCGGCAGGTCATACGTCGTTGCGCCCCGGCAAGCGACGTAGCGGGCCGACGCTCCCGCGATGCCAGCACGGCGCTCACGGTGTGGAGTGCTGTCGCTGCTGTCGCTCCTCCAGGAATCATCGCGTGACCCAAGGGAGGAGACGGACCATGGGCACCCCTCTAGTCATCGTTCAATACGGGCTTGTGAATGCGCCAATTGCGGTTGGCTCCGCCGAATGGTTTATCTGGCTCGACGGGGTTGATGCCTTTACCGTAGAGGAACATGATATCTCGTTCACCGCCCAGCGCGCGCACGATGGAGCGTCCGCCCTCTGGCTGGCCTTTTGCGCCATCAACAATGAGCCACGCTGTGTTGTGCTGGGTACCGCTTCGGAACTCACGCGCGAGCGCCTGCTGACGGCGGCGCATCAGCTTGCGGACTGGGATACGGTCACCCCTGAGTTTCAGGTGGAGCTGGATGGCGAGAACGGGCCGATTCCGCGGTTACACGTCACCAACCCGGACCTCCTCCTGACCAAGTTAGAGATGCCCATTGTTGATGCGGAGACGTTTGTCCGCACCCAAGCCATCGAGCGCATGGACCATGTGCTGGCGTATCCGCTCACCATCATCAATGCGCCTTCGGGCTATGGCAAGAGCACGCTTATGGCAGCGTGGGCAAAGGAAACCTCAGCGCGGGTAGCATGGCTGCTGCTGGATGAAAACGACAACGACCCGACGCGTTTCTGCACCCATCTGCTTGCTGCTCTTGATCGGGTCGTTCCTGGTCTGCATGAAGCCGGGTCGCGCTATGTGAAGCGCGCGTCGGCTCATCTCGCCGATGTATCGCTCATTTCCCGGCTCATCAACGTCCTGACCTCGACGGAGGAGCACATTGTACTCGTGCTCGACGATTACCACACGATCAATCCGGATAATGCGGTGATCCATACAGCGGTGAAGTACTTTGTCGAACACCTCCCTCTGCGGATTCACATCGTTTTGTTGACGCGCACCCGCGTTCCTTTGAGCATCGCCCGGATGCGGGTTGCGGGGCGCCTGCTTGAGTTGCAGATCGAAGACCTGCGCTTCACTGGCGACGAGGCGCGGACATTTCTGGAGCGCAAGACAGGCAAAGAAATAGCGCCAGAGGCCAGCGCCAGGATTCACCGGCGCACCGAAGGCTGGGTAGCCGGGCTGCAGCTCGCCGCGCCCGCGCTCGAAGACTCCCGCATCCCCGCTGAAAGCGTGGCGGACCTGCTGAGCGAGAACCGCAATGTTGTTGATTTCATCGCGGACGAGGTGCTCAAGCGACTGCCGCCGACCGTCGGCGAGAATGTGTTGTGGATGGCCGCACTGGACCAGTTCAATATGGCGCTCTGCGACGCGCTGCCGGGGATCGTCGATAGTCAGACAACGCTGGAGATCCTCGAGCGCGAGAACGCTTTTCTGGTTCCGGTCGGTGATCCGCCCAACTGGTACAGGTTCCACCGACTCTTCGGGGAGGTGCTGTGGAAGCGGCTCCAACGGCTGCATAAACACGAGCTGACCGTGCTGTATTGCCAGGCAAGTACGTGGTATGAGGCCCATGGAATGACACGCGATGCGGTTCATTATGCGTTGCACGCGAACGACGAGCACGCGGTCATGCGCATCGTGCGCGATCTGGCCAACCGTGTGTTCGAGAGCGGGTCCTCCCCGCCCGATCTTCAGGCGCTGGCGCAATGCCTCGACCTCCTACCCGCGGATATCAGTCGGCGGCATCCGCGGCTGTGCCTGATACATGCGCAAATGTTTGCGCAGTCAGGCGATCTCAATGAGGCCGAAGAGTGGCTGGAAGCCACCGATTTGCTTGTCTCTTCTCAGGGTCTGCCTGAGGCTAGCGAGATGGCTGACTCAGATGACTATGTCCACATGAAGGAAGAGATTCTGCAAGTTCGCGAGGTCATTGCGCGATTGCGCAAGGGAAGTTCATCCGCTGATGGCGAGCAGTCATCGCTGCTGCGCTCACCGTACCCATCGTCACCCGCGCGGGAGCCTCACGCCACCGTATCGTCTCTGCCATTGCGCATGCCGCCGCGCGCTCAGCGCTTGATCCAGCGCACCGATACGGCGCACGCGCACCCATCCTCCACGGCCCCTGAATCTCCCGTCATTTACGAGCGAGTCACCGCGCGCGAAAGGGAGGTTCTGGCGCTTCTCGCCAGAGGCGCCCACAACGACGAGATCGCGGAGGAGTTAACCATCGCCATCGCAACGGTCAAGCGGCACCTGAGCAACCTTTATCGCAAGTTGCAGGTGGACAACCGCACGCAGGGGGTGTGGCGGGCGTGGACTCTTGGTTTGCTGGATGATGTGCCTGACGAGGGCGCGAACCCATTGCCATCCTCTAGCAAGAGCAATCGGACTCAGCCGACTGATCGCGGTGACTCGCTGTGGAGCCATCTTCCCAACGGCAACGGCAACGGCCATGCTCCGGTCATCGCGCCATAATAGTCTGGTCTGGTATGGCCTGGGACGTTGTCACTGGGGTGGCTGCCCCCTCCCCTGACCCCTCCCCCTTGCAGGGAGAGGGGAACCAGATCCAGAGCGCGTTTCGGGCATGCTGGTTTCTGGCTCCCCTCCCTTTTAGGGGGCGGACGCGCGAGCCGTTAGGCGAGAAGCGAGCAGGTGCGAGCGGAGGGGCTGCGTCCCGAAGGGAGTGCGCGGAGCGGCAGCGGCCCAACGGGCGGGCTTTGCGGCGCAGCCCTTAGACGCGGCTTCAGCCGCCAGCGCAACGATTACCCGATGAACCAGTAATATGACATAATGCCGCGAAGCAGATATCACACGACAACAGCCTGACGGACATCGTATCAGGCCGTGAGTCAGGAGAGAAGCGGCCACTGTTTCAGTCGCCACTGCGCGCGGCGTTATACAACTTTTGGACCATGCGGCTGGCGGGGTAGTATAGTCTCGTTAGGTTCTGGACGGTGTAGCGCGGGAAGTTGGAAGGGGAGGTGAGAGTGAGAGGAGCATAGCACGATGACACAGTAGTAGGAGGTGAACCGTTTTGCGCTTCCTGAATCGCGTCACTTTCCCTGCATCGTGGCAATACAAGTGGCAACACAAAAGGAAGGCCGTTGCTCTTGCTATACGCCAGGAGATTCAGAGACATTCTCTGAATCAGCTACGAGATTCGGTAAAAGAGATGGCGACGAGCCAGGCCGCCCGTATTGCGGCGTTGGCCGCGGTCGCCTATTTTCTTGGCGCGCAGTTCGGCTTTTCGCTGCGTTTTCCCTCGTCGCCACTCTCCGTCATCTGGCCGCCCAATGCGATCCTGCTCGCCGCGTTTCTGCTCACCCCCACCCAGATGTGGTGGCCAATCCTTCTGGCGGTGCTGCCCGCGCATGTGATTGTGGAGTTTCAGAATGGTATAGAGTTCTGGACAATCATGGGCCTCTACGTCACCAATTGCGGCCAGGCGTTGCTTGGCGCGGCTGGCATACGCTATGTGTTTGGCGAGTCGCATCGTCTGGATAGCCTCCGGCGCATTGTGGTGTTTGGCCTGTGCGCAGTCATCGCCGCTCCGTTTCTCGTTTCCTTCCTGGATACCGCCATCTCGATGCTCACCAATTGGGAGATGCGCAATCAGTTCGCATTGCACTGGGAGGAGCGGTTTGTCTCGAATGCTTTGACGACCCTCATCCTCTCAACCGTCATCCTGGTCGTGGCGGACCGCTGGCGTGACTGGTTGCCCCAGGCGACTCCGCGTCGCTGCCTGGAAGCCGCCGCGCTAACCATCTCCGTACTGGCTGTTGGCGTCCTCGTCTTTGGCACGGATGTCATCGCGGTCACAGGCCAGAGCGCATTCTTGTTCCTGCCACTGCCGTTCCTGATCTGGGCAGCCATGCGCTTCGGCATTGGCGGGACCAGCCTGGCGCTCCTTGGCCTCGTGTTGCTCTCGACGAGCTGGAATACTGGGGCGGCGCAGGGGCCATTCGTCGCGTCCACACCGGCCACCTCGGTCCTCGCGCTTCAGCTCTTCCTCATCTCGCTCTCCGCGCCCATGCTGCTGCTGGCGGTGTTGATTGAAGAGCGTAACCGCACGGCGGCGGCGCTACGGCGGAGCAAAGAGCAGTATCGCGATCTGGTTGAGACGCAAACGGAGCTCATATGTCGCTATCGCCCCGACGGCACGCTCACCTTTGTCAACGAGGCCTACTGCCGCTACTTCGGCGCAAAGCGCGAGGAGCTTCTCGGCCGGAAGTTCTTCGATCTGCTGCCATTGGACGCACGTAAACGATCCCAGTCAGCGCTCGACCGCTTCGCTCGCAACCTCTCCGTCGTCAGCGATGAACATACTGTGATGCTGCCTGATGGGACCATCGGCTGGCAACACTGGACGGAGTATCCCATCTTTGGCCCGGATGACACCTTCGTCGAGATTCAGGCGATTGGGCGCGATATTACCGAGCGCAAGCGCGCCGAACAAGAGGTGATCCAACTGGCGGGGCATCTGCTGCGCGCGCAGGAGGACGAGCGGCGACATCTCGCGCGCGAGCTGCATGATGGGACGGCCCAGACGCTCACGGGCATAGAATTTGCCCTGGGGCGACTGCACAAAGGGCTGCTCGATAAGTCCATGGACAGGGCAAAGGCCATCCAATTGGTGGCCGAAGGCCGCGAGCTAGCCGCCGACGCCGTGCAGGGGATCCGCTCGCTCTCGTACCTGCTGCACCCGCCCGAGCTGGAGCATATCGGCCTCGCGGGCGCCATTCAGGCCTACGCGGATGGCTTCACCCGCCGGAGTGGCATTGTCGTCACGGTGGATGCCCCACACGACTTTCCCCGGCTCAATCAGGATGCCGAGATCGCTCTCTTCCGGGTGGTGACGGAGTGTCTCACTAATGTGCTGCGCCATGCTGATAGCAAGCGCGCCCGCATACACTTATTTGCTGGTCTGCGCTGCGCCGCGGTGCAGGTACGCGATTTCGGCCAGGGGATGGATCCGGGCGCCGCACGCCCCGTGGAAGGCAATTCCGGCGCGCTCAGCGTGGGTATCCCCGGCATGCGGCAGCGCATGATGGAGTTCGGTGGGAGGCTCAGCATCAGGACCGGAGCAGGTGGAACGAAGATCACTGCCATCCTCCCTGTGTGGCGGCCCTCAGCGAACTATGCGCTCGACCCCGATGCGCTCGACCCCGATGCGCCGCTGTCCGAGGCGCGGTAATCTCATCAGGGCGACTACTATCCGCACGAATGGACCACGTATGACGGGCGAGGCCCGGCTCTTCCCCAGGGAGGAGAGAATACTCTCCCTCCAGTCTCGCCCTGCGAATGTGGACACAGGGTGCGCTGCTGCCTATAGTGCCGATATGCCCGTCGCCTCAGCAGGCGCCACTCCGCCCGCTTCTAGATGAGCCTCATGGCCTCATCAGCCGTGTTCATTGCTGGCGCTGGGCAGTACATCTCCTCGATCACGAGAAGACGGAATCGTTGAGAATTCTGAATCTGAACAGGAGGCTTGACATGGCGGATGCCACGAATCCAATGGACGCAAATGCCGTGCATGCGGCAGGCGCCCAGTCGAGGGCGCAGGCAACCCCCGTCGCCACGACACGGCCTGGGATGGTCACGTTTGCTGCTGTGATGATGTTCGTCCTCGGCGGGTTTCAGTTGACGTGGGCGATTGTCGAGTTCGCGAATGCCGCCTGGCTCTCCGGCACCGTGTATGGTAACTTCAATGGCTACCTGTGGCTGTGGGCCATTCTGGACCTGCTGCTGGCGGCGGTCTCGTTCTATGCTGGCTACGATATCCTTCGCGGCGGCACATTCGGCTATATCTATGGCGCGCTCGTTGCCGGGCTCAGCGCCATTCGCTGGTTCTTCTACCTTCCCGCGGCGCCCGTGGTGGGGATTGTCGTTATCGCGCTTGACATCCTCATTATCTATGGGCTCGTCGCCAATTCAGACTATTTCCGCGGGAGGTCCGCGGCATAGCCTGAGACCAGATGGGCCAGACGAGCTAGAAGCTTCGGAAATCACCCCGGATACGGCATAGACCGTGTTCGGGGTATTTTTGTTGCCCCTTCCCCCTCTGATCTCCCCGCGCTTCCCCTCTGCTCCCCCCTGATGAACGGCCAGTTTTTCCTATCGCTTGCTTGATGCAAATGGTATCCTATCCGAAAGGTGAGCCATCGCCTCACCTCTGGGCCAGACATTGGATTGAATCATCTTCATAGTTCATCCTGGCCGACAAGACGGAGTGACACCTATGCATTATCAGGTTGTGGCAAAATCGGACGAGACATCTGGCGCCTGGGACTATTACCCGTATTGGGCGCCGGTCCGCGAGAAAAGCGCGGCGGAGCGCCTCGCCAGCTATGCCGCTCAAAGTGGGTATGAGGCCGCTATACTTCAGAGCGTGACGCCGCAGATGCTTGAATATGTTGCGATCAGAGTGGTGGAGCGACAAGATACTGGCCTGTTGCCTTCGCTACGGTATCTGCCAGGCGCGCCCGCGGCACGCGCAAACGGCAGCGGCAGACAGCAGCGGGCCGTAGAGACGTCGTTTCGGCCATCGCCTGTGCTGGATCCCTACGCCGAGGGCGCCGACAAGGCGGAGCTGGACGCCCGGCGCCTCGACGCGGAGCTCGGCCCCGGCGGCGACATTCTGCAGCAGAGAGCAACCGCTCGTCGTCATCCAACGCTGCCATTGCGTATGGATATCATTAGCGCCTGGCTGCGCCTGCGGGAAAAGGTCATCATTGGGACGGTTGGCGGAGAGAGTGACGGTGACGGATTGGCGGACGGAGATGGAGCGGGCGACCCGCGGGATGCGCACGTCCCCTCTACAGAAGCGCCTGAGAAGCGGGCTTAGAAGCGCCGCTCAAGACGCTTGCATCCGCAGGGGGACGGTACACCAGAAGGTCGCGCCTTTGCCCACCTCACTCTTGACCCCTACCTCGCCGCCATGCTGCTCGACGATGAGCTGACTGATGTAGAGGCCAAGCCCCAATCCGACATCGCTCCCGCTCTGGGGAATGATATCAGGCGCCTGATAGAAGCGCTCCCAGATCCGCGCCTGAACGTCGGGCGCCAGTCCCGGCCCCTGATCGCACACCGAGATGCGCGCCTTGCCCTCCTCGACGCGCACATCCACCTGGATCGGCCTGGAGTCGGGGGAATACTTGCAGGCATTGTTCAGGTAATTGGTGAGCACCTGCGCAAGTCGCGCGGCATCGGCCAGGATGTAAATCTGGCGCTGTCCATCCAGATGGAGGCGCAGGCGGCGCGAAGGGTGTAGTTGCCGTTGGTCCGCCACCTGGTCGCGGACCAGCGTGACGAGGTCGCACCACTCGGGGTGTATGGCCAGTCGGCCAGTCCGCGCCTGCGTTACTTCGAGCAGACTATCAAGCAGGCTGCCAAGTCTGGTGGCCGCTCGTTGCGCGGCGTCAAGCGAGTCCCGCAGGGAGGTCAGAGCGGTTGCCTGCTCGTCCTGGGGGATGCTGGCGCGCAATTTATGCTCGGCAAGATAGAGCTGCCCCTCGAGCACGGTCAGCGGTGTGCGGAACTCGTGTCCCGCCATCGCGATAAACAGCTCCATCCGCTGTGCCGCCTCGCGTGATGTCAACTCATGTGTCGTCGCCTCGGCCCGTTCGCGTATCGCCTGATCGCGTTCGTCCTGGAGATTTCGCTGCTCCACCACCAGTGCCGCCATGCGGGCGAAGGCCCGGGCGAGCGATAGCTCCTCCGCGGTGAAGTGATGCGCGTGCGCACCATAGTCCAGTCGCACGATGCCCAGCAGCCGACCCATTGAGCGCATCGGCGCAAGCAGCCAGTTTGCCCGCACGTGCCTGGTGGAGGAATCGGCCTCCATCACAACGACTTCGTCGCGAGACAGACGGCTGGTAAGCGAGGGGTCGAAGCGGCCTCCGAAGCGCTCATAATGCCTTTGCCATCCCAACTCGATAAATGGCCTTTGGTCCGCCACGGCAATCGGTTGTAGCGCCTGCGTCTCCGCGTCCAGCGCCAGAATACTCACCGTCTCACATCCGAACATCGCGATCGCTTGCTCCGCCAGCGTATGCGCGATAGCGGTTGTGGCCCCGCTGCCAGCTTGTGCGGTGGGAGTCGTGAGGGTCTGCGCCATGGCCAGTAAGCTTTCCAGGGGACGATACGATTGTTGATAGCAATCTATTCCGTGCACCTGCTGAGATACCCGCGTGGTGATGGCATACGCGGATCCCAGTGTCTTCTCTGTTTTCTCGGTTTTCTCGCGTCTGCCTCTATCCAGCTTGTGCGCGGAGATGTCGAGGCGCTGAAGCAGCGCGCCCGGCTGGCCGTTCGCCAGCGGCGTGACGTTCAACTGGAACCATCGCTGGCTGGCGGGCGATACACGTGATGAGGACGGATATTCCAGCGTGAAGAGCGAACGCTGCCCAGCCAGCACCTCGCGGATCCCTTGATCTACCTGCTGGGCCGTCTCTCCGTGCAGTCCGAAGGTTGGGCGGCTCACGTCGAAGTAGTTCAATCCAAGACCACTCTCGGGAAACGTGGCGGCGCCATCCTCGACGGCGAACCGTCGCCAGGTCTCGTTGACGGCAATGATGCCGCCCTCCTGGTCGAGAATCGCGGCCTGCCAGGGCAGTGCGGCGAGCAGGTCGGCCCCGCCCGTGCCGTGGTGCGCCGGCAATGTTTTGAAGGTGGGTCTGGACTTGAGGCGCCTGGTCGAATAGATGCGCTTGCTGTTGAGTAGCATCTGCCCCTCCTTACCCTTCGGGCAGACCACCAGGTGCGAGCCTGAAGAGTTGCCCGACATGCGGCCCTTGCCCGATTGGGCTTTCGCTCACGATTCAGCTTTATCGGCGCTTCAAGTCAAACTGATCGTCAAACTCATCGCGCGTTACGCCGGGTTACGCCAGGGCATGCCCAATCTACGTCACACGCGCGGGATTTCTACAAGGTCCACACCATGGAGGTGGCCAAAGATGAGTCCTTATACATCCTTTCCTTGCCCATGGGCAAGGAAGGGCATCAGGACTCGCGAACGAATCGGCAAGGGTTGCAACTTTCGGCGCATGCGCCCCATGTCGATGTGCTGTTACACTCCTCATCCTGAGGATAGCTCGTCGAGGTGGGAGGATCGGGAGGGGCAACGCCAGCTTGATTGCTCGCCTGGGCCACGCCCAATTGACAGCGCCCCACATCAGCGACAGCGGAGAAGGAGGTTGTCAGATGACAGGACCCATGGGAGAACTTGGCCGTATACGTCTCATGATAGTTGACGACCATGTGGTTTTGCGGCGCGGTGTCGTCGCCTCGCTGTCGGAGTTCGACGACATCGAGGTGGTGGCAGAGGCAAGCAGTGGGGAAGAGGCGCTGGCGCTGTGCCAGACGATTCCGGTGGATGTCGTGCTGATGGATCTGATGATGCCGCCAGGCATGAGCGGGGTGGAGGCGATTCAGGCGCTGCATGATATCTACCCCGATGTGCAGTTGATGGCCTTCACCAGTTATCGCGATGAGTCACTGGTCGAGGAGGCGCTACGAGCGGGAGCGATTAGCTATCTGCTGAAAGATGTATCGCCTGATGATCTGGCCAAGGCCATCCGGCTGGCGGGCCAGGGCATGCCCGTGCTCGCGCCCGCGGCAACACAATCCCTGGTGCACGCGCTGGCGCAGCGGCATCCCAAGCTGGGGTATGATTTGACCGACCGCGAGCGGCAGGTTCTCGCCTTGCTGACCGAAGGCCTCTCTAATCACGACATTGCCGAGCGCCTGGTCATCACGCCCGCCACAGTGAAGTTCCACACCCGAAGCATTCGCCACAAACTGGGCACCACCAGCCGAACCGAGACTGCCATTCTCGCCCTGCAGAACCATCTCATCTCGGTTGGCTAAGCGAGAGCAGTTCATCCGCGTCAGCGCCTGGGGCAAGGGGCCTGTGCCACGATGGCGCAGGCCTTTTAGTATGACGGCGCATTACCGCTCTAGTTGGGGTTGTACCTGTCCGCAGGGGGCATCTGCAACTAGCCTCCAATACACGCCCTACACCTGTGGTTCTCGCCCGATCTGTGCGATACACTCGAAGTCAGTATTGAAGAAGGCTGGGATTTCTGCTGGGCTGTGTTCATCACTACGCGCGACATCAGCCTCGTTTATCCAGACGCCACAGACCGAACAGCCCGCCCCGTGATTGCTCCGACCGCTGACGCAATGGGCGAGGCTCGCCGGACTCATCGGCCATTGGATACGTTGCCTGAGAGCCTACGTACAACAGAGTCGCCAGATGACTCAGGTGGGAGAAATCTGCATGGACACCAGCGCGCACCACGATGCCAGGTATTGGGAGCAGGAGATTGGGCGCCTCCATGCACGCATCGACGATTTCGAGGCACGTTTCGAGGCTGAGTATCATATCCTGCGCAGCATCGTCGATACGCAGATCGAGGAGCTGCGGGCGATGGTGCGAAAAGTCGAGGGCGATCTCGCGGCTGTCCGCCCAGATGCCTACGTGCAGCAAGTCGCCGACCAGGTGGCCGAGCTGAAGCTCAAGGGCGATCTGGCGTACGACCTGCTCCAGGAGCGGCTGGTCGCGGGCGCCTCGCCGCGGGATGATTCGGCGACTGATGTGGAGCCTCCGGCGTCATAGCCACTCGCCTCGCGGTGAGGCATATCCTACCCCTCGGGTGGGGGCGATAACTTGCTGTGGAAACGCCACCTGAGCACAGTGGCATAGCGAGGCGTCGCGGCTATACTCTGCTCACGTGCGCCGGATTCGGATACAGCCACATGCGGGCCTGGATCTTGCGCGTTGAGCGCGTTGAAGGGTCGGTATGATCCGCAGGGCGTTCCAGTGGGTTTGAGCGTTCAGCGATTGAAGAGGAGAGGTGGAGATGGGTACGCTACGAATCATGTCGCGGCGCGGTGATGATCGTGTCCAGTGGGACACCACTCGCGTGCTGGACGGTGAGCTAGACGCGGTAGCGGCTGTCCGCGAGGCCGAGCGCATCTTCGAGCAGCAGCGGGCGAAGGGGGCCACCGCGTTCAAAGTCACAAAAGGCGAGGCGGCCGTTCGCATCGATAAGTTCGACCCCGAGGCCGAGCAAATCATGATCGTCCCACGTGTGGTGGGAGGCTAGCAACCAGCCATATCAATCGTTTTGCTTGACACATACACCCCTAAAACGCCGCCGCTGGCTCAGCGTATCTCTATGCCCACCCTCATAGACACGTCTGGGCCGGTGGCCTTGCGGCTCCGGCTGACTCTGCTGTAATGGCGCACAGGCGAGTTCATGTAGGCGATCCCAAGGAACGCATGGCATAGGGGAGGGTATGGTTCCGGAGAATCGCTCTCAGCTCGATGCCGGGCAGGATTCTGGGCGCTCCGCCGGTGAGACTGGCGCGACTGGCGCGACTGGCGCCGATACTTCCACTGATGCGCCGCGCATCATCTTCGACGAGCGCCGACTTCCTGTCACACTGGCGCTGACGCTCGTGGTGGCCATGGCGCTGCCATTTTTGTCACCCGAGAAACTCAGCCTCGGTCCGAAATGGCTGCTCGTGATCCTGCTGGGGATCTTCCTGATCGCCACGCTGGTTGCTGGCCCTGACCTCGTGAAGGGCCGGGCAATCGTGCTGCGTGCGATGGTGATTGGCGTCGTGGTGGTGCTTGTGGTAAAGGACAGCTGGAGCACCGCCAATCTCCTCATCGACCTCATCAAGGGCGGCCCAGAAACGAACAATCCGACCCAGCTGCTGATCACGGGAGGGGTAGTCTGGGTCGCAAACAACATTGTGTTCGCCATGCTCTATTGGGAGCTCGATAGCGGCGGCCCGATAGAACGCGCCCGCCGTACGGTGCGCTATCCAGACCTGGCCTTCCCCGGCCAGCTGACCCCCGACATCGTGCCTCCAGGCTGGAAACCTGTTTTCATCGACTACCTGTATCTCGGCTTCACGAATGCGCTGGCGTTCAGCCCGACCGACGTCATGCCGCTTGCGCACTGGGCGAAGCTGACGATGGCGCTCCAGTCGTTCATCTCCGTCGCAATCCTCAGCCTGGTCGTCGCCAGGGCCGTCAACATCCTGACATAGCCCAGTGATCTGCCTCCATCAC
>Ga0068857_100001084_pt1 | contig 21102 bp, 17 predicted proteins | sample KBSCornC72_FD_66591 | JGI IMG/M metagenome (GOLD analysis project Ga0068857, IMG submission 66591) | Corn rhizosphere microbial communities from Kellogg Biological Station, Michigan, USA - KBS Corn C7-2 | ecosystem: Host-associated > Plants > Roots > Rhizosphere > Soil ...
CCGCTCACCACGGTCCGCTTCAAAGAAACTGGCCCGTCCTCGCCCTTCAGCGCCTCTAGCCACAAAATAGAAGCCTCGCCATCCCTGCTCGCCACGATCGATGCCAACCCATGCTGCACTTTGCTCCGGTCCTTATGAATGATCGCCGGCGCACTCCATTTGACGCCATCGTGCGCTACCGACACGTAAGAGAACTCGGTATCGCTCCCATCGTTAGGCGACTCCACCCAGTGCGCCACCAGCGTCCCGTCACTCAGCGAGATCACCTCCGGCAACTCCGCCGGCTGCCGGAAAAACTGCCGGTGCGCCGCAATCGTGCGCGCCTCCGTCCACTGCGCCCCGTGCCGAATCGCGTATTTCAGCGTATAAGAGTCGTCCTTCTCCGTCTCAATCCAACTCAGCAGCGGACTGCCATCTTTCGCGGTAGACCAACTAGCCTGCAGACTCCCCAAGCCAGAAGGGTTCGGAATTGACTCCGCCAATCCCGGAAGCGCCAATGCCACGATCAAAATGAGTGATTTCATAAGCGAACTCGCTGTCCCCATGATACGCTAGCAGGCAAACCATATTATGATGCACAAGCGCCTCCTCGCCACAGCCCTGTTCGCCGCCTCCGCCTTCTCGCAAATTGTCCCCGTCACCGACAAGATGCTGGAAAATCCCGATCCAGCCGACTGGCTCATGTGGCGCCGCACCCTCAACTCCTGGGGCTACAGCCCGCTCAACCAGATCAACAAGTCGAACGTCGGGACCCTGCGCATGGCCTGGACCCGCGGCATGACCGCCGGTATCCAGGAAGCCACCCCGCTAGTGCATGGCGGCGTGATGTACTTGCCCAACCCGGCAAACGTGTTGCAAGCCCTAAACGCCGCGACCGGCGATCTAGCTTGGGAATACAAGCGCCCCGTCCCCGACGACATCGCCCGTTGGTTCGCCGGAGCCCCGCTCAAGAATCGCAACATCGCCATCTACGACGACAAAATCATCGCCCTGGGCGCCGACGATTTCGTCTACGGCGTAGACGCCTCTTCAGGCAAACTAGCCTGGGAAACCCGCATCCAGGATTACCGCGAGCTCTCTGCCCAGCAAACTTCCGGCCCCATCACCGCTCGCGGCAAAGTTTTCTCCGGCCGGGCGTGTGAATTTAAGGTCACCGGCGAAGCCTGCGTAGTCACCGCCCACGACGCCAAGACCGGCAAAGAACTCTGGCGCGTCCACACCATCCCCAAACCCGGCGAGCCCGGCGACGAAACCTGGGGCGGTATACCCTACGACCAGCGCAAACACGTCGGCACTTGGATGCCCCCGAGCTACGACCCCGAACTCAATCTGCTATACATCGGGACTTCCGTAACCTCGCCCGCGCCAAAATTCCAACTAGCCGGCAACGACAAAAAGTACCTGTATCACAACTGCACGCTAGCCATCGATGCCAACACCGGCAAAATCGTCTGGTATTACCAGCACATCGTCGATCACTGGGATCTCGACCACCCCTTCGAGCGCATTTTAGTCGACACCGCCGTAGCGCCCGACCCCAGCCAGGTAGCCTGGATCAATCCCAAGCTGAAACCAGGAGAACGCCGCAAAGTCCTCACGGGCATCCCCGGCAAAACCGGAATCGTCTACACGCTCGACCGCCAGACCGGCGAATTCCTGTGGGCCCGCCCCACCAGTTTTCAAAACGTGATCACCAAAATCGACGGCGCCACGGGCGACGTAACCGTGAATCCCGAAACCACGTTCACTCACGCCAACGAAGAGCATCTAGTCTGCCCCGGCCAAAACGGCGGCAAGAACTTCCCAGCCGGCGCCTACAGCCCGCTCAACAACGCGCTCTTCATGCCCGTGCAAAATCTCTGTGCGATCATGTCCCCGATCTCAGACAAAATCGTCCCCAACAACGCCTACGGCCTGAACGTCCGCCCGCAAATGGCGCCCGGAGCCGACAAAGTGGGCACCGTATACGCCGTATCCGTCGAAACCGGCAAGACCCTGTGGAAGTTCGAAAACCGCGCCGGCGTACTATCGCTAGCAGCCACCGGTGGCGGACTCGTCTTCGGAGGCGACGCCAACGGCCGCTTCCGCGCGCTAGATCAGGATACCGGCAAGGTCTTGTGGGAAATCAACCTGGGAGCCCCCGTAACCGGCTACCCAGTAACCTACGCCGCCAACGGGAAACAGTACGTGGCCGTAAGCACCGGCACGTCCCTGGTCTCAGTAGGAGTCAACCGCATGACACCAGAGCTCAGGCCCGGCACCAACAACTCGATCTTCGTCTTCGCGCTCCCCTAACGCCTAGCGCGAATCCAAATCGATCCCGAGCTTCTTCAGTTCCTCAGCGTAATACCGCTTGTGCAGCAGATCCCATTCCTCAGTCCCCTCAGGAATGTCCCGCTTCTGCGTGCGGATCTTCGTGCGCGCCGCCCGATCCACCTTTTCCTCGGTTTGCAGCAGTTCCGTGATGATCTTCACCATCTCCAGCCGCACATCGTTAGGATCGCGCTTCAGCCTGAAATCCCGGCTCTTGCGCAGCGCCGCCACGATCTTATGCGACAAGTCGTTAATCTTATCGCGCGAAAGCTTCATCTGGTCGCCGGCGTCCCGCCCCGCCGCGCGAATCACCTTGCGCTGCGTGATCAGCGTGTTCTTGATGCGCCGGAACATGTCCTGATAGCTGACACCTTCCTTGCGCATGTACTCACTGTACTGGCTGAGCATCTCGCGGACTTCATCGTTGAGCTGGTCTTCAATCGCCAGATCTTCCTCGATGATTCCAGACATGAATTCCCCAGCCACCTGCACGTCGGTGGTTTCAATCCACAGAGGACTCAGTTTCCGGATGGTTTGGCGTGATATGTAGTCGACAAATTCTCGTGCGAGCAGCATCCCTCTCCGTTCACCGTTAGCTTCCAGTCTAAGGGTGGTGTGCGAGAAGTGTCAATTCGGGCGCGGGGTAAGCAATAGCGACCCCAGTTGTTGCCCACCCTCGGGTCTGAAAACTTGGGGCCACTTCGACGGTTTGCCGACTTATCGGCCAAGTGGCTTGCGTACACTATGAGGGGTAACATCGGTTTATGCGGATCGCAGTTCTCATCGTTCTTTGCCTACGCGTCGCCGCCGGTTGTACGGTAGTTGCACCGCCAGTGAAGGATGCGGTCAAGCAAGCGCAGGTTGTCTTTCGAGGGATGGTCACGGAGATCAGCGACTCAGAAATCACCTTTCGGGTGGACCGTGTGTGGAAAGGGCCGGTGACCGCTACTTTCTCGATGCCGAAAGTCATTTGGAGTTCGTCAGGTTGCCTACCCGGGTTCTATCAAGGAACCGTCAAAGTAGGGACTTCTGGTCTACGCTCGGCGCGTACCGGAGGTCGATGTGAGCGGCTATATTCCGACCCCTGGTTCGCGGACTGCACCTGTAGCGAATGCAGCTGATGACCTAAAAAGACTCGGTCGTGGGCATCAGCCGAAATGAATTGGCGGCTTTCGCCCCAGAGTGGTTTTCCGATTGTCTCGCAACAGTCTCCACTTGGCCGTATAACGCGCAAACCACCGATGTGGCCTCAGGAGTCTTGCGCCCGCTTCACTTCGACGATTTGCCGACTACGCAGCCAAGTGGGTCTCTAGGAGTTGACAGGCTAAGTCATATAGCTCGTGCGGTAGCCGTTTCGTCATTTGCTGCGTTCCTTGCGGTGAAGCACGACAACAACCGATGGGCCTTCGTCAACGACCTCAAGCTGAGCCACCCCTTCGAACTCTCCAGCGGAAGCGTAATTGAAGGCTCGAACAACATAGCGCTCGCCCACATAAACCGGGGTGTTATCTCGCCGTTTTCGTCAGACTTATTGCGAGAGAACCAGCGCTGGATACCCGCGAGGTTATCGAGTCGGATAGTAGCGCCTGAATAGGGACGACCGTCGGGGCCAAGTACGGTAGTTCGGAGTTTGGTGGCAACGCGTGCGGGTGGAAGCACGATATCGATGCCGTTCAGAGCGGCGCTCTCAGCTAAGTAAGCCCCTCTTCCATCTAGGTACAAAGTGGGAGGATAGGCGTCTTCGTCTTTATAAAGATTGGCATTGACTCCGACGGCATAATTCCCCGGTGGCAAGGGTTCGAGCGTGAAGGTACCATCGGAAGCCGTCGTACCAGTTCTGAGCGGCGAAGATTCACGATTGTTTTTATTGTCGAACGCGAATCCTTGAACTATGACTCCGGTCAGCGGTTTCCGATTGCTGTCTCGGACCGTACCGGTTATGCGACCAGCGGGCCACATGGCGAGGTCCCATATCGTGCAGGAGTTAGCAGAGACCACCACCAAGCCGCGATCAGCTTTGTCTGGCTCGATCGTATTTGTCGCAGGGTTCAAGACCATTCGGCCCGACCAGCGCTGATTGTATGTCGAATCGGGGCTGTAGCCGGTCTTCGAGATTTCGATTTTGTAACGCCCAGGAGTGAGTAACGGGATTTCATAGCGGCCAAAGCCGTCCGTGGCAGTTTGGTGACGGACGCCCTCAGCTTCCGCTGTGACAGAAACGCCCTCTATTCCTCCAGCGTGCGAGTAAGCCCCAGTACTTTTTACGACCGTTCCTAGCAGACGGGGTGGGCCGCCCTTTATTTGATCTCGCATCGCCTGCAAAATGTGCTCTTTCCCGCGGAGTTGAAAGGAAGTAGAGCAGGCCGCTACGGAATACGATGGACCTTGCGTAATGATCACGTATCTTTCCCCGGCTTTCAAGCGAAAGTAGCAACTAGTGCCCGCTGCTGTATTGATATCGGCTTCGCTCTGTCCGGAAGCCACGTTTTGTAACCCTTCTTCAATGGCAACGTGAGCCGGGGCCGGTTCCCAATCCATCACCGCTATCGGTAAGTACCCTTGCCACGAAAATGACGGTCGATCCTCCGACTTGCGAGCACGGAGTAGCATTACCAACGCAAGAGCAAGCCCATGACGGTGCTGCGGCTAAAAAGAACATCGCTAGAAAACGCATGAACCCATTAGACTCCAGTGAAGGTAAGAAAGTTGCTGCAGACGACTCTTGGGGTGAGTGGACTAGCCCCTGAACGTTTCGGAACTCTATCGGCGGTGCCAAAACGGCATTCTCCAGAATAAATTGACCTAGCTTCACTATGGCCGGTAATGCGCTACCCGTTGATCTGGCTGATGAACGATCAACGATGGTCACTTATCCTCGTTTGGAGTCAACACGCGGATTCGACTGTGATCGGTCACCTAACGTTGGAAGATGGGATCGGCGCTGACCGCCGTCATGCTCGCCTTCCGCGCGTCGGACATGGGCTGAAACGGTTAGTCGTAATCGGTTCGGACGGCACGGTATCGCTCGCGGCCCTGCGCTGGCTGGCTGATCAGGACGCAGCTTTCGTAATGTTAGAACGCGATGGTTCTCTGCTCGCCACCACTGGGCCAGTCCGCCCGTCCGATGTTCGGCTTCGACGTGCTCAGGGCCTTGCGCCGCAAGGCGCCCCCAAAGCGACACCATTGGAGCAATATTAACGTCGGAAGCTGGCTACTGTCGCGCAAGTATGCGTTCCCCCGGCTGACTCGACACTAATTTTTCATCGTCGGCCATCTCGTCAGTAGTACTCCGCGTTTTCAGACCCGGGGGTGGGGCAACAACGGGGGGCGCTATTGCTTACCCCGTCAATTCGGGCGCGGGTTAGGAGATAGCGGGTCCGGAACTGCACCCCCTTCAGGCGACGGTGCGGCGCCAGTCCAGTCCCATTTTATTGAGCAATGCAGAAAACCGCGGATCGTCACGGATTACGCCGCACCGTGGATTCGGGGGAACGGCGCGGTCTATACTTTCACACTTTGCGACTGCGACGCCGCGGACTGTACCTATTCCGACCAGACTAACGCTCGGGCGATCGCCTTCGTGCAGGTCCGAGGGATAGGCGGGCCAGGGGGCACGCCGTGAATTTCGATAGCAATCGCATTCACACTCGCTCTTTCATAACGCCCCGTCGATGCGCATTTTTGCAACCTAGAGAATTCACTCTGGCCACCGATAAGTATCCACCACCGCTAAAACATGAATGCCTCGGCCCGCCGCCAGCGTATCCACTCCGGAGTGGCCGCGTCCAAACGCACCACTCGTTTGCCATCGCCTTGTCGCCGTGGCGCAAGCCTGCGTCTAAATTTTCGAGACGCCATTTATATCTTTCACCGATAATTGTTTACCCATCGCACCGTAAAGCGGGTCAATCGCATGCGGACTAGGCGAAAATTTTTGGGGTGTTAGCCTCAAAGACGATCTCATCATGAACAAGGTCGTAATAACTGTAACTAATATTAGCGACCAATTGAAAAAAGCCGGAAGCTGGATTCCCGTGCGCAAATAGGCCGTCCACGCAACCACCAAGCCGAGACCAACTGCCGTTAACTTATGGCGGGCCGAGCAGATGCCGTGTACCATCATTGTAAGTGGAGCGGCGGCAATTAGATCAATGAAGTAATGCTCACCAAAGCCCACAGTGGCCAAACCTGTCAATGTCGCGACCAGGCTGGCAATGACGAGGGCAAACGGTCCAAGCTCCCACGCCGCAACCCACACTAGCAACACCCACGTCATGTGCAGCGATGGCATGGCGTTGTTCACGCCCGTACTTGCAAACGCCTTCGCGGGAACAGCGCTCATGAGCGGTAGATGATCCGGGAATTGCGATCCAAAAGCGTAGAGCGGCCCCATTGCCGGACAGATCTGGTAGAGTACAAATCCACTGGCGCCAGCGACCACAAAGGCGTGGATGAGATTGACCTTCCCCGTTTTTCTTTCATAACATGCCCATCCGCGATAGAGCGGCGGGAAGATCAACAATCCGGAGTAGGTGAACAAAGATGCAGTTTCGACAAATGGTAATTTGCGAAATAGAGTCGCCACCGAATGTCCGGGTGCGAGCCCCAGTGACGAATCGAATCGGTACAAGAAAAAATCCAAGCTCGGATGAGATCCACCATTCGCAAATTGCATGAAGATTCCGCCTATCAGCATAAAAGCGGGCAGTATAAGAGCATCCTTCAGAGGAGCAGCATAACGCGGTGATGCGGTCCACGCTTTATCCAGCGACATGACGAGAATACTTCCCGCCCCAAGAAACGCTCCCATACCCATGTAGAGGGAAAACGTTTCAACACCGGAATCCTTGCCAAATGAACCACCCAGTATTCCATAGAGGAACCCCACGGTAGCGCCAGTCGCTAACGACAGACCAACGTGCGGCAAACTAGGACGGGAGCTAAGAAAAATGAAGAAGGCACCGAACAAGCCGCCGGCAAGCGTTGCGTTGCTGCCCACGTGGTAAATGCCTGATATTAGCAGGACCAACAGAACGATGGCTAACGAAACGCTGATTTTGTAGAGGACGACGACGCCCTTTTTGGATTCTGCCGTGTTCCGGGATGTTATCGACGGGATCATGGTCCAAAAGCGTCTATCGGCCTTGGCGATTCGATTCAAGAGTCTCTGGCGTCTGGACGCGCAGTCAGAGGGTTGACTACCCCTCCCCCTCACGATTGTAGATTCAATAATTTACACGCACCTTGACGCTGTTTTGAAAAACAGGTGGGAATTCCGCTTCACGACACCGATGAGTATGCAGCGAAGATCCATCTCTGTCGATTATTCAATATGAGCCCACATAATCTCGTGCTTCCCCTGCTGCGGCACGCGAAAATCAACCCGTCGAAAGTAGCCCTCGACGTGGGTGGGGCCACACTGAGCTATGCGGAACTCAGCGAAGCATCCGGGAAAATAGCTGCTTGGATTGGAACGAGGACAGAGGATGCGGCTCCGCGCATTGCCATTCTTGCGTCGCGCACTTGGGAGGCTTACGCCGGCGTCCTCGGCGCGGCTTGGGCGGGAGCGGCTTATGTCCCCATCAATCCGTCTTGGCCGGCGGCACGAATCGAACAGCTGCTTGCGATCGCGAAGCCCGGCGCCATTATCGCCGACCCGGCGGGCGCCGCTTTGCTTGCGAGCGGCGTGTTCCCCGCTCGCCCCTTTCCAGTGCTGGTTCCCAGCCGCCAGGCGCTAACAGGCCCGATTCCCCCGCCCGCCGGGATAACGGACCGGCAAATCGCGTACATTATCTTTACCTCGGGCAGCACTGGTGTGCCGAAAGGCGTCATGGTGAGCAACGCCAGCGTGAACGCTTTTCTGAGCGGAATGCGCCGCCGCTATTCCCTGACCCCGGAGGATCGCCTGTCGCAAGCCTCGGAGCTCACCTTCGACGTTTCCGTGTTCGACATGTTCATGGCGTGGGACGCCGGTGCGTCCTTGTGTGTCGTGCCCAAGTCGCAGCTCATGGCACCGCGTGACTTCATTCGGGAAAAGTCCATTACGGTCTGGTTCTCCGTTCCATCCATCGCCATTTTCATGCAGCGTATGAAAATGCTCGCGCCCGCCAGTTTTCCGCGGCTCCGCTATTCCCTGTTCGCCGGTGAAGCGTTGCCCGCTGCCGCGGCCACCGCCTGGCAATTGGCCGCGCCCAATAGCTCGGTCGAGAATCTCTACGGACCCACCGAAGCAACCGTCGTCTGCCTGGGTTGCAAGTTCACTGGCGATACCGACATCACTCCGGATCGGGGCACGGTTGCCACCGGCATCGAACTCGAGGGAGTCTCAGCGGCAATCTTCGATGAGCGGCTGCGCCCGGTTTCCTCCAACGTCCACGGCCAGCTGGCAATCTCCGGCGAGCAACTGGCTGAGGGATATCTTGGCGATGCGACCCTTACCCACGCCCGCTTTCCAACCATCGAGGGCCGCCGCTGGTATTTGACGGGCGACCTGGCGTATCTCGACGGCCGCGGCATTTTCCATCATCTCGGCCGGATCGACAACCAGGTCAAGGTGCATGGCCATCGTATCGAGTTGGAGGAAATCGAATCCCACCTGCGCATCTGTGCGAAAACCGACGCCGTAGTGGCAGTCCCCTGGCGCGGTTCGTTCGGCTCGGCCGAGGGGGTTGTGGCGTTCGTCAGCGACAGCGCGCTTCCGCTGCTCGAATTGCAGCATGCACTCAAATCGCGGCTGCCCTCCTACATGGTGCCTACCGAAATACGATCGCTCGATAAGTTGCCTCTCGGTCCCAGTGGCAAATTCGATCGCAAAGCTCTGATGGAGTTGCTGGAGCCGGCTAAGTGACTGGCGCCTCCGGGACCGTCCCGCCGCCCGCCACAACTTCGGTGACGAAGCCGGCCCCGCGCTGCTCCTACTCCACAGGTGGGTGGACTCCCAGGATCATCCCGCAGTGGGATAAGAACCCGAAGTTGGTCGTGCAAGCGGCTACGCGGGATGGAAAAATCGCGCTGCTCGGATTATTTGGCTTACTACTTTTCGTCAGAACGCCGCTGCCCCTCTGGTTGTGGACCATGGCGGTCCTGGTGACTATGTCATTTCTGCCCGGTATCCGCAGGAACCTGCTTACCGTCGGAACGCTGGGCACTGCCATTTTGGCGGGCTATGTCAAATACGGACAGGCCGGCCCTCGAGCCGTCGCGATGGTCTATGGGACAGCCTTACTCACTGTTCTCCTCTTCGGCCTGCTGCTTTTCACAATTGCCGTCAAATGGGCTCGCTCCGGCGCCATGAAACGTCCGGTGCTGACGCTGAACCTCGTGTTCGTGGCGCTGGTATACGCCGCCGCGGTGATGCCGCTCCCGCGGGACTTTCAACGGGAGATCCAATTCACGCTGGTCCTGCTGACGGATTACTTGTGGTACTTCGCGTATAGCCTGCAGGATCGATTGGCGCCGGAACGGGACAGCGCTCTTCGGCAACTTGGCACCTGGGCTCCCTTTTGGGCAACCGCCACCAGCCCGGGTACGCCTTTCTGCAAAGGCGCCGGCTACCTGCGCCGAATCGAGGCGAAGACGCCCGAAGAACTTGCCATCACGCAGCTCAAGGGAGTAAAGCTCCTGATGTGGTGTCTGGTTCTCGAATTCACCTCGGAGTTATTCACCAAGGTCGCCTATCAAGCCCCCTGGGGGCTCTCCCTAACTGATCTCGACGTCCTGATCCAGACAGGCCGCTTACCCGCGTGGTATTTATGTTGGGGCAGCTTGCTGGCGAGTTTCACTCATACGGTTCTGTCCATGGCTGTGTGGGGCAATACCATCGTCGCCTGCTGCCGCATGGCCGGATTTCGCGCCCTCAGAAATACCTATCGCCCTCTGCAGGCTGCCAGCATCGCCGAGTTTTGGAATCGCTATTACTATTACTTCAAAGAACTGCTGGTGGATTTCTTCTTCTATCCGGTCTATACGCGCTACTTCAAGCGCCATCGGCGCCTGCGAATGTTCGCGGCCACGCTAGCGGCGGCCACCTTCGGCAACATGATCTACCACTTCTTCCGCGACATCGATCTGGTGTTCCAGCTGGGGCCATGGAAAGCCATCACCGGATTCCGGGTGTACGCGCTTTATACCTTGGCGCTGGGCTGCGGCATCGGCGTTTCGCAAATGTGGCAACAGCGTGTGTCTGCCCTCCAAAGCTGGTGGGGCCGGGTCCTGCCCGCAACCCGCGTGATCGCCTTCTTCTGCCTGTTGCATATTTTCGACTACACGGGCCGCGATCATTCCATCGCGCAGCACATGCGTTTCTTACTGCACCTCTTCAATCTAGTGTGAAAAAGTTTATGACTCCACGATCCGCTATACGCGATTTTCTAGCAGATTTGCTCCGCAAAAAAGGGGACGCTCAACCGTTCTCCGATTCGGATTCCTTGTTGTTGAGCGGCCGCCTGCAATCGCTCGATGCACTCGAACTCATTGTTTTTCTCGAAGAGAATTACGCCTTCGATTTCGCTGATCGCCCGTTCGACCAAGGGCAGATCGATTCTGTCGACCAGGTCGTCGCATTGCTGGTCGAAGCGTGATTGCGCTAGCTCCACAGCAACTTCGCCCAGGCACGCTGGGGGGGGTCTCGCTCACCGCCGCCCAGCGGTTCACCTCAACTAAGGACCTGTGACCGAAGGTTTAATTCCGCGCGTCTGAAGTAACTGATGAACGCCATACGCACTGCCCACGAAATGCGCAGACCAGGTAGAAACGGCTTATATCGGAAGCGTTTCCCCTAATGTGACCCTCTGGACCTCGCAAGTCGAGCGGTCTTCCCATACGATTTCGTACTCTTCGGGTCCCAGATATTTCAACAGCGCATCTTCGTTGTCGACGGGCTGGTGAACACAGGCGTGCGTTTCAATGATCGCTTTCGAGGATTGGTACAAATTCTTTCCAATCCGTTCGATGCCCGGCAGTTTGTAGTAATCCCCAGTCTTCGTTGGCACCGCACCAGCGAATAGAGCGCTTAACGCCAGGATCGACACGATTCTCATGGTTCGGCTATCGGCGGCTGCCAGCATTGTCATTAGGCCATGCCCTTCCTCTTCGTGCCTGGTTTAGGCAGCGGGAGTCGCGGACTATAATTGGACTGTGGAAACTGCTAAACGATAGGTTGCCATGAGAGATGTTAAGACTCAAGTCACTAGGGTGGCAATTGTTTGTACCTAGGGTGATCTCCCCCTTAGAATTCTAGTGGCCGGAACACCACTCAGGCCGGCGCGGATTTAGACCGCGGATTCCCATGTTTCCGCGCCACGATCAACTCCTGTGTCAACAGCAGCGGCCACAGGGTTTCGCTCTTGAGCACTTCGCCGCACTCTTCCACCGATGCCGTCACCTCGCCCCGCGCCAGCGGCCGTTCATCGTGGAATTTCCACATCCCCAGCAATTCGATGAACCCTCGCGTGACCCGGTACAGCAATGTTGGAGTCGGAAAAGAAATAATCGCCACCCCGCCCGGCCGCAGGACCTCAAAATGCGCCTGCACCGCCTTCCGCGTTTCCTGCGGATCGAAATGTTCGATCAGCCCCACGCTGAAGACCAGGTCCGCGTTGGGCCGCATGCGCAAATCCAGCACGCTCTGCTGATGCAACCGCAGCACGTCGCTGCCTTCCACTCTCCCGGCCAGCAAAGAAAGCCCGTATTCGTTGGTGTCCACCACGTCATAAGAACGGCAGCCGATCCCTATCAGGATCGGATCCAGAAAGCAGCTATTCGCGCCCCCGATCTCGACGATCGCCAAACGCCCGTCTCCATTCGCAGGAGAAGCGTGCGCCCGGATCGCGTCCAGTAGTACCGCCGTCGTGTAGCGCCGCGTCAGCTTCGCCGTCGGCGCCACCTGGGCGTAATAAGCGTTCCAATCCGTGGCTTTGCCCGTGCTTCGCTTCCTGGTGAATACGAGGTCCCTCTGCAAGACGAAGTTCGCCGCAAACAGCAACCCTTCCGCCACCAGTTTCGCCGGGACCGCACGCCAGCCCAGACCGTCATGCAGCCAGCGAATGAAAGCGTAAGATACCAGCCCGTTCGCCGCCACCAGCAGAACATATTTCGGCAGTACCACCGCATGCCGCTGATGCGAGTGGAACACCATCCGCCGCGCGCCCAGATAATTGAACGTCATCGCGCACAGCCGCGCCGCGATCTGCGATTGCGCAATGCTGCCGGTCGACCCGAACGCCGCCACAAACACCACATTGTCCAGCACCGCCGTGAGGAACGACAGCGCCCCGAAGCGAAACAACAAAAAATAGATCCGCATCGAATCCACCACAGGGCGGAAATGCGATCCTCGATTTTCCTCCAGATAAATCGTGCGGATCGGTTCTTCGAGAATGGGATGCGCCTGGTGCTTGCACGTAATCAGCATGTCCAGCTCGAACTCATAGCCCTGCGAAGGGATGCGCAGCAGATGCGGAATCAACGCCGCCGGAATCCCGCGCAACCCGGTCTGCGTATCGGCGAGCGCCTGCCCCACCATCAGCCGCAGCAGAACCCGCGTCACCAGATTCCCCACACGGCTCTTCCAGGGCACGCGCTCTTCCCACTGTCTCACTCCCAGAATCAGGCGTTCCGGATGCTCGCGGAGCAGCCTTGCGATGCGTAGGATGTCCTCCGCAGCGTGCTGTCCGTCCGCGTCCGCGCTCACCACCCCCAGCAACCCAGGAATCTCCGCCAGCGCATAGTTCAGCCCGGACTTGAGCGCCGCCCCCTTGCCCAGATTCACCGCGTGATGCAAGACGCGCACCCCCTCGCGCCGTGCCACCGCCTCAAAGCAATCTGCAAAGTCAGCCCCGCTGCCATCGTCGACAATGACGATGCTGCCCGCGCCGCCGGCGAGCAAAGCGTCGACCAGCGGCACCAGCGTCGCGCCCGGCCGGTACGCCGGAATCACCACCGCCACCTGAGTATTAGACTGAAGCATCCCGTGTCCTACCTCAGAACTTCGATGGAATCGATATCCACATAATGTCCGTTCGCCCCCGCATTCTGTTGTCCCAGCGCGCGAATCGCGATGTCATGCATCCCCGGTGCGAGTCCCGTAATCGTCACCTGCGCCTGCCATACGACCTTCGGATCGTACAGATCCACCACCCTCTCCCGCTTCCCGTCCACCAAAATTTCAGCCATCCCGCGATTGTAAGCTCCGGCGTAGGTATAGCGGAAACCGCGCCCCACCATCAGGAAACGTATGTTTGCACCCGCCCGGCTCGTGTAGGCCTCCGTGTGCTGATAGGCGAAAGGAAGATCCTGCATCCGCGTCCAGTTTCCCTCCAACGCAATGCCCGGGTCGGTTTCATCATACGTGCCCGCGCTCAAGGGCGCTAAGTGAGGCGGCTTAATTTCGCAGTCCGCTTTGAGGCGCAGAATCGAATTGCCCGCAACAGAATACTCCTGTTGCGTACACGTGTCCAAAACCGTTTTAATGATCGCCCCCCGCTCGCTCGTAGATTCCACAATCACACGGTGAACTCCCAATCCCGTAAACAAACGGTACAAATCCTGCGGATCTTGGATCTCTTCCACCTGCTCCCAAAATTTGTAATCGTGCCAGTTCCGCGCGTAAGCCGGAGCCATCAGCCCCGCGAAGGTGGAACTATCGAGGAAGGCCACCGGCGCAATCCGGTCGACGCCATTTATGTAGCCGATCAACTCCCGCACCGGCGCCTGGCTCAAAAGGTATTCGCGACGGCCCCTTTTTGAAAACAGCGGCGTCGAAAAAAAGTCCTTATGCAGCCACCCCGAAGCCGGCAGCAAATAAGTATTCAACAAACCGGCCATGAGCGCAGCCAGCACGCTAGCGCGAAACAGTGACCCGTGTTGAACGGCCAACCCCGCCACCGCCGCCGTCGCGCCCAGCGTGAGAAACGGCAACACCGGATAGAAATAGCGCGCATTCGGCAAGGCGATCGCAATGATCAACCCGCCCCCCAATCCAATGATTGCCGCCGACCGCCCCGCATACGATTTTATCGACGCCAGGCACACCAGCGTCAGTGGCAGGAAGAGAAGATACTGGAAACCGAACGATCCATCCTGTGCCTCGTAGTAGTGGCTAGTTCCAAAAGTCAGCCGGAACGGCATGCTCCACGTCAGCGGCTCCCTGTAGCGAGCGTCTTTAATGTTCTCATTCGCATAGTACGGCGAATGAAATCGCGCATTCTCAAAGGGGAAAATAGGATCGCCCGACCGCACATATGCGTTGACGTACGGAACGCCCGCGGACACAATCAGGACCGCCACCGCGCCCACCAGAATCTTGCGGTCGAATTGCCCCCGCTGCCTCCACATAGTAGCGATGAAGAATGGCAAGATGACCACCGCCACCGCAACCGCCCCCAGCTTCATGGCAACCGACGTCCCCAGCAAGAACGCCGTAAGCATCAAAAGTCGCGCCGTGGCCTTCTCCTGGAATTTCCATAGCGCCACCGCGGCGCCCAAGCTCATCGCCGCCACGAAGTTCTCCACCAGCAGCGATCCCGTCACCAGTTGCACCATCGGAGTCGACAGAAACAGAAACACTACCAATGCCGCAGTGGCAGTCGACACCCACCGCCGCGCGACGCCGAACACAAGCAGTCCAATCACCGCCAGCACAGCCAAATTCAACAGCCGCGCCGCATATTCGCCGCCCAGCACGTACGCCACGGCGTAGCACCAGTCCGCGCCCATCGGCATCAATGCCCACACAAACTGCCGGAAATCGATGGTGAACGCATGATGAATCGCAATATTCGCCGCAGCCGCCATGTGCATCGCCAAGCCGTCGTAACTGGCTTCCGGCTTGAGCACCACCAGCCAGTGCGCCCCGCCCACCAACGCCACCAGAAAAGCCGCCACGTATTCCGGCAGCGTCGGAGTCCACGCCGGCCGCAACAAATGCAGCCAATCGCCCGCCAATCGCCGTGCGACCGTGAAGCCCATCGCCGCAGGCAGCGCCAACAAAACTAAATAAACCGCCGCATATTGAATCGGAACCCGAATCAAGCAACTCAGGACCAGAATCCACACCGCCGCCCCAGCCAGGAATGCCACTGGCCCTTCCAGTTCCCGGCCAAACACAAGCTTCCCCAGCACAGTCGCGGAGAAAACGAACAGCAGTGCCGCGCCCAAGGCCACCGGCCCAACGGCGATCCAAGTCCCCAGCACCACGGCCCCCAAAACCACAAGGGCGAAGTAACGCCTTGCGAACACCCCCCACACACCCAGCCCCGTAAATACCAGCCCGTACCACAAAAAGCGCTGCAGTCCTCGCGGACTCCAAACCTCTTGCTGAAAAATATGGGATGTCCGCAGACCCGCAATCTCGAGAGCGACGGCCGCGAGCAGCGCTGCCCATACAAGAATTGTGAACACGCTGGAGCCCGGCCTCATCGTTTCGTAGTGGCGTTCTTCAGTGCATTCCAGATCGCGGACCACACGCAATTATACCTTCACCGAGAATTCCCGCAATTTAACAGTCCTATAATCGTCGTTCGCACCCGCCACCCTTGAAATTGACCGGCGAATCTCATAATATTTGGTCAATCTTGAAATTATCAAACAAAATCGTCACCCCCGCTCTCGCGTTCCTCCTCGCGCTCGCCGCCCGGGCGCAAACCATCCAGCCCAAACCCCGCCAGAACATGATGAACGAACCGTTCTCGGCCGACGCCATCACCACCCTCGCGCGCACTCTCGCCGACGGCACCCACATTACCCGGCAAACTATGACCGTAAAAATATACCGCGATTCGGCCGGAAGAACCCGATCCGACAGAATGCCTAGCCCCTTGCTGGCAGGAGCGCCTCCGATCCCAGCAACCATCCTGATCACCGATCCCCTGGCTGGCTATAGCTACATCCTCGACATCACCCAGAAAATCGCGCACCGCTCTGTAATGCCAAGGGGCGCGGCCGTAGTACCACCCATCGGTTTCCCGGCGGCGCAGGACCCTCCGCCGCCCCCGCGCACGGCCAACAAGTCCCAACCGCAATTCAAGACCGAGGATCTGGGAACGCAATTCATGGAGGGCCTCAGCGTCCATGGAAGGCGAACCACCGTTACCTATCCCGTGGGATCGCTGGGAAACGATCGCGAGATCAACAACGTCACCGAGATCTGGAGCAACACCGAATTAGGCCTGATGATCCTGCAGGAGCGCTCCGACCCGCGCACCGGAGAAACCATCACCAAGCTCGAAAACGTGAGCCGCGCCCAGCCCGACCCCGGTCTGTTCCAGCCGCCCCCGGATTACAAAATCGTCGACGTAACCGTCGCCCCGTAGCCCCCGAAGCACCATCTCTGGCCGGAACCGACATTCGCGCCGGGACTCTACCCCGAAGTGAATCAGCACGCCCCGCTCACTAGGTGAATGGGGCGCTCCGTCCGCTTCGTAGTCCGGAATTGATACCGCGCCAACACCACCGCGAAACTGGACGCCTCGCAACGCACCACCCTGCCTACCGTGACCACTTGCAGCGGAACCCGCCCGTCCAACAGAGACGGCCATTCGATGTTCAATTCAATGGGCATGCCCTCGCTGATTTCGTGCTCGGAGGACACCAGCACGCCACTCCTGCTGATGTTCATCACCACACCCGTCCCCACCACCGGACATCGCCGCGCTAAACTGCGGTACCGCACCCGGAGTTCCAGCGGAAAACGTACCTTTGACCGCCGCTCGAGCACAGCCGTCCGCAGAAAATGTTCCATCTTGTAATTTTTGGAGCGGACTAAAGAAAGTGCAGCGGAGAGCATGCCCTTCAACTGCAAGTAGCTCGCCAATACTTCCTCTTAAATCCACCAGCTTGCGAGCCAGGCATATGACCACCTGTGGTCGCTTGACGGTACCCCGTCAAAAAAGAGGCTCTACCTCCTTCCTACGCCGTTGGTACCTTTGGTGAGCCGATTGCAAGGACTAGTGCTGTGATTTAAGGAATACGGTTTCCTCTCCCGGGATGTGACTGGATTCAACACAGGGGCCAGTGATTCCAAGTGCTGGCCCCGCTTTCTCACTAAACTCCCTAGAGAGGTAGATAGGCAGGACCCATCATAATGAATACTTTTCTTTCTGACACAACAACCTTTTCCCCCACTCCCGCGGAACAGGATCTTCACCGCCAATTGATCGAGCAGTTTTATAAAACTTCCATAGAACGCTACGGCATCGACAGTGAGCAAACTCGTATATTCGCCGAACACCTTTCTGCCTATACAGGCTTGAGGGTACCCGGTCAGATATGACTCAATCTTGCCCCAAGTGCGGGTGCGCTCATACGAAACGCTCCCGAAGAACCGTCTGGGAGCGTTGGTTCCGGCTTAGCGCGTTTCGTTGTTCGGTCTGCTCCGAACGTTTCATCCGCAGCGGCGACGATGGCGGGCTGTGGCGCGAACTGATAAGCCGGATGATGGGTAGCTTCCACAAGCACTACGCGCTGTAAGTTTTACTTACGCGCGTGCACTCCAAATGCACAAACGATACTGGTCTGGTGGTACTAGAACGAGGGACAGTATCCTCATCCCCAAATGCATTTTTGGGGATTGAGAATACTGTCCATCGTTCAAACCACAGCATCGCCGCGATGATTCTGCAGGAATTCCTCGTCGATGGCCTTGCGCCCGCGGAACCCGTCTTCCATCCCGTGCCAGAAGCGAATGCGGTCCTCGCCCAGTTTCCAGCACAAACACACGTCCTGCCCGTGATACCGTGTCAGAAAATCAATGAGGCCGATGTCCAGATCCTTGATCAGGACCCCCATCTCCTCCACCCGCTCGAAGATTTCCTTGAGTGCCGTGACGCTGGTATCCCGCCGCGCCCGCGCCGCCAGAATCGGCCCCGGATTCACGCGCGACCCACCTGCCATGCGGATGCGCTGCGTGCTCTGGTTCAGCTCTTCCTCGGCGGCCTGATACTCAGACTTGTGAAACAAGGCGTCGCGCAAAGCCTGCTCCACTTCGGGAAGCATCTGCTCGGCTTGTGCCAGCGTGAAATGTCGAGGCATGAATTAGATGGACCGGTCTTTCCATAATCGTTCAATTGCCGGCTTGAAGCGCGAATACAGATACGATACCAGCAATAGCAGCCCGCCCAACGCCAGAAACGCCGTGATCCGGAAGCCGCGGCTAAGCGACCACACGTCCAGCAAATACAATTTAGCGATTACCAGCGTCATCAGCCCCAACCCCAAAATGCGATTGACGGTCGACCGCAGCGCCACTCCCGCCACCACCAGCCCCGTCCCGTACACCGCCATCAAAACAGAAATCCCCGTCGACTCCACGTTCGAAACATCCTGCACCTCAGCGTTTCGCCCCGCCCATCCATTCACCTCCAGCGCCAGTGCCCACAGCAACGCGAAATGCCCCGCACCGTAACTAAATACTTTCGCTTCTCTGGATCGCGCGAACCGCGAAGCAACCCACAAGCTGGCCGCCGCCACCGCGAACGTCAAAAAACGCCGGTTAATGAACGCGTCCATCGCATAGATCCGGCTATCGAACGTCAGCAGCCGCACGAAGACCAGCGCAAACACCAGCCAAGCCCCCAGTTGAAACCGCTCCCGCTCGCTACGCCGCGCGATCCACGCCAGCACTGCCGCCTCCAGCGCCCACAACATAGTGACGCGGAATCCCACAAACTGTATCGGAATCGCCAGCGTCAGCAACACGCCACCCATCGCCGCCGCCAGTTGTCCCAGTTCCCTGCGTTTCGCCCATACCACCGCAGCCAACCCGCCATGCAGCAACGCCAGCGCAAGCGCAAAAGCCCCCATCCCCTCGTGATACTGGTGATCGAGCAGCTCGTACGACGCCACGAAGTACAAGCCCGTGTTCGCCGCCAGTAGCCACAAGCGCGCCCCCACCGCACTAGCCGCAAAGAACACTACGAAGATAATCGACAGCCATTCGAACGCCCCCACCCGCGTTTCATCGGCAAGCCACTCGCTGCTCCATCCCAGAAACAACGAAACCGTGGCCAGCCAAGCCAAGTACTCCAGCGCCGGCCATCGCTTCACGCGGGCCACCCCCAGCGCCCCCAGATTCAGCAGCAACGTGTACCCCGCCAGCACCCACATGCGATTCTCGCCCGTCGACAGCAGCACCGGAGTCAGATACCCGCCCACCAGCCCCAGCCACGCCACTGCCTGCGAATCGTAATGCAGCGCCAGGGTGGCCCCCGCGCAAGTAGTCAAAAACATCAACAGAAACGCGGTGCCCTGTGGAAGCAAATGATAAAACCCGAACCCCGCGTAGAACGACAAGTATAGGAGCGCCAGCCCCAACCCCGTCAGGCCGCGCGCGAAAACTTGCTGTCCCCGCAGCGAAATCCACTCGCCCACAAACAGCGATAGCATAGCCGCCGCCACCCCCAGCGCCACCCGCATCCCCGGACCAATCCATTGATTGTCCACCGCGTACTTGAACAAAAAGCCCACGCCAAAAATCAGCGTGACCACTGCCACCCGGTTCATCCATCCCAACCCGAATGTGCTTTCGAGCCCGGGCGGCGGAACCGCCTCCACCGTAAGAGGGGGCGGAGCAGACGGCATTGGCAATGGCGGAGGCACAATCTCGCGCATCGGCTCAGTCACCGGCGCCGCCGGCAGCAATCCCATGGCGCCTTCGATCCGCAGTAGCCGCTGTTCCACCGTGTCCTGGCGTTCGATCAGGCGCGCGAGAGCGCCCGAAATCGCGTCCATCCGTTCCTGATCCGGCCGCCCCGGTTCTTCCGGCGAAGACATTCCATTCCAAACTACACTAAGAATAAAGACCATGAGTGATTCCGGTTTCCCCCTCCCGCCCCCGACTTTCGAATTTCTGGTGTTCTCGCTCAAGACCCAAGCTGAAATGCAACTCGGCCTGCTGCGCTTCGACGAGAATTCCAGCGACCAGCCGAACCTCCCCGCCGCCCGCCACGCCATCGATCTGCTAGCGATGATCGCCGAAAAAACCCGCGGGAACCTGGCGCTAGACGAGCAGCGCCTGATCGAGAACGCGCTCACCGAACTGCGCTTCCGCTTCGTACAAGTCTCGGATCAGAAGCCCGCGGAGCCTCCGCCCGCCTCAGCCTAATGCCGGAATCCCTTCGCATAACGGTGCTGGGATCAGGCACCAGTTCGGGAGTCCCCACAATCGGCTGCGGCTGCGCCACGTGCGCCTCGACAGACCCGCGCGATAACCGCCTCCGCCCCTCCGTCTTAATGCAGTACGCCAACAAGAACGTTCTCATCGACACCACGCCAGACTTCCGCGCCCAAGCCCTGCGCGCCCATATCGCCCGCGTGGATGCGATCCTTTACACCCACGCCCACGCCGACCACATCCTAGGCCTAGACGACGTCCGCCCCCTCAACTACCACCAGAAAATGTCCATCCCCGCCTACGGAACCGTCGAAACCTTCGACATCGTCCGCCGCATCTTCCGCTACGCCTTCGACCCCGAGCCCTCGCAATCCTCCGCCCCCCGTGTCGACCTCCACACCATCACCCAAGAACCCTTCGACCTCTTCGGACTGAGCGTGATCCCGATCCCCCTGATGCACGGCCGCGGCCTCACTCTAGGATTCCGCTTCGGCGACGCAGCATACCTGACCGATCACAGCGACATCCCCGAAGAATCGAAATCGCTCTTACAAAACCTGGATGTCTTGTTCCTGGACGCCCTCCGCCACCGCCCGCATCCCACTCACTCGACCGTCGCGCAGAGCCTGGAATCCGTAAAGCAACTCCAACCCCGCCGCGCCTACTTCACCCACATCTGCCAC
>Ga0068857_100001093_pt1 | contig 21038 bp, 21 predicted proteins | sample KBSCornC72_FD_66591 | JGI IMG/M metagenome (GOLD analysis project Ga0068857, IMG submission 66591) | Corn rhizosphere microbial communities from Kellogg Biological Station, Michigan, USA - KBS Corn C7-2 | ecosystem: Host-associated > Plants > Roots > Rhizosphere > Soil ...
GCGGCCGCGGCTCGGCGTCACGGTTCGACCGGTTCGCATGGATCGTCGAAACAGTATCGGCCTGCTGATCCTAAGTGTCGATCAGGGAAGCCCTGCTGAGCAGTCGTCGCTCTTGATTGGAGACTTGCTGGTAGGCACGGATCAGGCCCCATTTACTACGGTTGCCGACCTTGCGGATGCGATCGCAGAATCCTCCGCTCCTCTCAAGGTTCGATTCTTAAGGGGGAATCGCACAACGGAGCGTGAAGTGGCGATCTCTTTGGATGGCAAATTCACGCAGGAGGCCGCTTGATTCGTGTTTGGATTGAGACTGCCTCCACAGTCACTCGGGCGGGGTTTGAATCCGTGCTTGAAGGCAGCGTGGGCATCGAACTGGTGGATTCCCTTGCGCAGGCGGAGGTCGTATTGCGCGAGGATCTACCGCTGGAATCGGAAGCATCAGACAGGTTGCCCGCTGTAGTCTTGACGGATGGGCCGCTTACTTCGCGTCTGTTCCGCCGGGGCGTCCACGCCATGCTGCCGCGCGATGCCGCCGCGGATCAGATCGTCGCGGCGCTGCATGCCGCAGCGGTCGGGTTGATCGCAATTCCAGTGGAAGCCAGCGCACTGCTAGGTCCGGCAGAGCCGGATTCTGAAATTGAAAACCTCACTCCCAGAGAGATGGAGACTTTGGAAATGCTCGCCGAAGGAATCAGCAACAAACAGATCGCCGCGCGCTTGCATATTTCCGAGCACACCGCCAAGTTCCACGTTAACTCTATCCTGGGCAAGCTTGGTGCGGGAACGCGCACCGAAGCAGTCATGCGGGGACTTCGCAGCGGACTGTTAAAAGTTTGAGCAGCAAAGAACTGGTGTCGAACATTAACGGCAGGTATTCAATCGCCATGAGAACGCGATAGGCCTTTTGTATTACTGATCCGTGAGTTGACTTCCACGCGGCAGCTAAATCGGAAGTACCCGTATCGGGAACCCTCGGGCGGGGTCATTTGCAGCACCACCGCGTTATCGATCCAGTCGCACACGGAGAAGCGCTCAAGTGTTCCATTCGCAACCGCCGGTGAGAACGAAAGTGAAGTGGAATAGAGCGCGGGAATGTTGAGATGAAAGTCCACTGTACAAACCTCTCCCGCCATGAGCGGCTGCAAGGGATATCCTTCACTCTCTGTGTTTGAGCCAGCTAGATCGACTCCGCGTTGATCGCGAAACGCAACCCCTACAATCGGCCGGTCCATGTTACTCCTGGCCCGGACACTAATGCGCACGACAATGTCAGAATCCGGCGTAACTAGGCTGAGGCGGCGGCCGGAATCGTCACAGACGGCGATGCCCAAGATCTCGGCGTGACCATCACCATAGCGGTGATCGATATTTGGAATTTCGTCCACGATCTCAGCGGGCACAGCTATACGCCGGTGCGGGTGATGGACGACATCCATGGCCCGATACTGCGCGTCCTTTCCCGCCATGGCAGCAAGATATTGGGATACGACACGTTCTGCACTTCCCTGCGCCATAATCTGGCCGTGCTCCAGCCAGAGTGCGCGATCACCCAGCGCTTTCACTTCCGCAGTAGCGTGCGAGACCAGCAAGATGGTGACTCCTCGCGAACGGAGTTCGTGGACCTTGCGCAGGCAACGCTGGCGGAAGTATACGTCGCCGACGGCCAGGGCTTCATCGACCAGCAGAATTTCAGGATCCACGTTTATAGCGACCGCGAAGGCCAGCCGAACAACCATGCCGCTCGAATAGGTTTTGACCGGTTGGTGCATGAAATCGCCAATCTCGGCGAATTCGGCGATGGCTGCGAACTTGCGATCCATCTCTTTGGAGGAGAATCCGAGTATGGCCGCGTTCAAGTAAACATTGTCGCGGCCCGAAAACTCGGGATTGAAACCGGCCCCGAGTTCGAGCAGCGCCGCGATCCGGCCATTCACGCTCACGGTGCCGGAGGTGGGCCGGAGAATGCCCGCGCATATCTGTAACAGCGTGCTTTTGCCACAGCCATTTTCGCCGACGATGCAGAAGGTTTCCCCACGGCCTACCTCGAAGGTCACATCGCGGAGCGCCCAGTAATCCTGATGAAACTGGCGGTGTTGAAGGGTAGCAAGTTCCTTAAGCCGATCACCGGGCGTGTTGTAAATGGAATAGCTCTTCGATACGCGCGTGAATTCGACGGCGAGTGCGGGCACTACTTCAAATTGTAAAGCAGCTCGCGTTACTCTAGGCGTCGAACCTGGACTCCCCATCGCTCTGACTACAAGTACAATTGTTGGATGTTGCCTGCGGACTTAATGAATCCAACCACATGCCGAACGTCCTCCGAGTTCAACTGCCCTTTTAGGTGATCTGCAGATGAAGCCTTTGGATAGTGCTAAGTCCCTTGCTTTACTACTACTGGCTATGGTGGCTTTCTATTGGAAAATCACTCTATCAGGCCAGTTCTCTCTTCTTACGAATTCCGAGACGGTCGCACAGGCCTATTCTTGGTTTCATTTTTGGGTGGAGAGTGTGCGACAAGGAACCTTGCCTCTATGGGACCCTTACGCGTTCGCCGGGAGGAGTTACCCGGGTGAAATGCAGACTGCTGCCTTTTATCCCCTTCACCTGATCCTCGCCCTATTCCCATTCGACCGGAACGGCCTGCTCGCGCCGCAGCTTTACCATCTCTATTTTGTAGCCGTGCATCTCGTAGCCGCGTGGTTCATGTTTGCCTTGATACGCGAGCTGGGCCTCAGCCGATTTTCCGCGGTTATTGCTGGTCTCTGCTTTTCCATTGGCGGTTTCGTCGGACGGGTACTTTGGCCTCATATGCTGGAGAGTTCGATATGGCTTCCCATCCAATTCTTATTTTTGCTACGCGCTCTGGATGCTAAAGCTTGGTTCCGAGGGTTAGCCTATGCCGCACTGTCCGGATTCGCTCTAGGGCTGTCGATTTTAGCTGGAGGTCTCCATGTGGCCATGATGCAAGGACTCGTACTCATGACTGCAATCGCCTATCACGCGATTCAGGACCGTCGTGCTGCGGGTGCGGCCTCCCCGAAATACGACCTGTGGAGGCGGGCAGTTTTGATCCTCTTGGTAGTAGTAAGCATCGGGTTGGCATCGGGGGCGGTCCAACTCCTGCCTTCGATTGAGTACAGCGCGCACGCGATGAGGTGGCTAAATGGTGGTGCTGTGCTGCCGGCTTCGCAAAAGATCCCCTACGCGAACTTGGTAGATTCCCTATCGCCGCGCGGCCTCGCGGGTTACTTGTTTTTCGGAATGTCAAATCTGGGTCCCGGAGAAGTCTTGAGCCCGTATCTCGGCGTTTTCCCTTTGCTTCTCGCCATTATCGGGGTTTGGAAGTGTTGGGGGATCCTGTGGGTGCGCTATGCCGCCGCTCTTGCTTTCGCAGCCATTCTATTTTCGCTCGGAAGCTATTCTCTGTTTTATGGATTGGTCTATGCGATTGTGCCGTTCTTATGGATGGCCCGCGAAGCGAGCCGTTTCCTGTATTTGGCCCACTTCGGCCTAGTAATTCTAGTGGCCTTTGGAGCCGAAACGCTCTTTTCAAAGATTGAGACTCCCTCTTCTTGGAATCCGCTCAATCGGGCCTTTCTGTGGGTGACGGTTGCCTGCGCCGCAGCGCTCGCGGCATCGGCGGTGTTCCCGTTGCCGGCGTGGCGTTCGGAAACCATGTTCTCGTTCATAATGATCTTTTTCAGCTACGCCCTGTGGCGCTACGTCCGGGCCGGAGCCCCCGGGAACATCGCCCGGTTTCTGGTCGCCGCCCTAATTCTTTTCGATGTGAGTGCTTTCGACTCCGCCGCCGAGAATAAAGCGGAGATGGCGAAAGTAGGCGGAAATCACCTGGATCGATTGCTCAGCATGCGTCCCGCTGTCCAATTCTTGAAGTCTCAGCCGGGCCTTTTCCGGGTACAAGTGGCCGCCGAAACGCCGCTGAATCCCGGCGATGCCTTTGATCTCCAGACCCTCAACGGCGGGGCCGTGACCATGCCGTCAAATTACTTCGGGCTGCAGAGCAAGGGGCTGCTGGCTTTGAACTTGCTCAACGTCCGCTACTTTTTGAAGCCGGCAACGACAGCGGAAGCAGGCCCTATCTATGCTGATAGCAAGTGGAAGGTTTACACGAATCCACAAGCGTTCCCGCGAGCATGGTTGGTGCACCAAACCGCCGTTGAGCCTTCACCGGAGATGCTCCTCCGGCGTTTGGGTACGCCAGGGTCTGAGCCGGACCACCTGGGCTTATTGACCGCTCCCTTGGAAATGGCACTGGAGCCGGTTTTCGATGGCACAGCAGAGGATGCCAGCGTAGAACAGTACTCCGCCCGCAACATTGCCCTGAAGGTCCGAGCCGCGAGCCGAGGATTATTGGTTTTGAGTGAGATGTATTATCCCGGATGGGAAGTTCGCGTCAACGGGCACCGGGAAAAAGTTTATGAAGTAGACGGGGGACTGCGTGGAGTGATCGTTCCGCAGGGAGAGAGCCGGGTCATTTTTGAATACGTGCCGCGAACCGTGATTATGGGAGGTTTGCTGAGTATTTTGGCGTTTTCGGCGGTGCTGATGCTGTCGCTGATCAGCGGGCGCCGAAGGTGAGATCTCGATGTCGAGCATCGGACTGGCCAATACAATCGCGCTCACGAGCATCTCAAAAAGACGTCGGACCAGGCTACGTTATAATCCAGATGTGAGGATCGTCATTGGCTCTGTTGCCCATCGTCTAATCCGAGGGAAAGGCGAGTCACAGCATAGGATTGATGCGTCCGCGCCCCGGCCGGCTAACAACCGCGACATCTCGGAGAACGTGAGCTACTGGCCAGAAGCGTGGATTGAGAGACTTGTTTGATAGCTCCCACTGTACACGAGACAAAAGAGCGTCTGGCGGCGCTCGGACCGTGGTTTTACGAGTTCGACTTGGGTGCTTACGGCCGCACGGTGTCGACGCTGCCGCCCGAGGTGCTTCCCATCCATCAGACCCGCCTCGAGATGGTGAACCGCGCCGTCGATGGCTATTTCGGCGACCGCCTGCCGAAGATTCGCTGCATCGATATCGGCTGCCACGAAGGCTATTATTCGACGGCGATGGCGCGCAAAGGAATGCGCGAAGTCCGCGGCGTGGATGTGCGCGAGTCCAGTTTGGCGAAGGCCCAGTTTGTGAGCGAGGTCTTGGGTCTGCGCAATCTCGCTTTTAATCAGCAAAATTGCGAAACGTTAGGTGTTGACGAGACCGGACCGTATGAATTGAGCCTGTTCCTAGGGATTCTGTATCATTTGGAAAATCCGATGCTTTGCTTGCGCAATGTGAGCCGGGTGACAAGCGAGATTTGCGTGATCGAAACCCAGGTGGTGGATGAAGTAGAAGGCTATGCCGAGTGGGGCGCGAGAGAGTGGGTGCGTCCCTACCAGGGTGTCCTGGCGCTGATTGACGAATCGGGTGAGTTTCACAATCAGAATACCGAAGCGGGCGCCACGCCGCTGGCGACCTGCCCTTCCCCTGTGGCGTTGCAAGCCATGCTGAAACACGCGGGCTTCCGGCGGAGCGAAATCCTCCAGCCTGCGGCCGGAGCGTATGAACAACACCAGCGCGGGAAGCGCGTGGTGTGCATAGCGTACAAGTAGTTTTGAGCTGGCCGAGAACGGAAAAAGGGACGCAGCTTTCGCTACGCCCCTTGGAATTTCAGCGAAGGAGAATGGAAATTTAGCTCTTCTTACGACGCGAGAGGAGACTCAGACCCAGTAGACCAAGACCCATCATGGAGACGGTCATCGGTTCGGGGATGGCGGAAGTTGAATCAAAAGTCGCCGACACGGAATTGGTGAAACCGGCCCCCGAATTAACCGCGGCAAGGATACCGGTAATTGTGCCCGGCACGTTGTTCTGAGAAGTGAAGCTAACCGTCGTCGTCGTGCTCCCCGACCCGCTGGTGCCGGTGTACGCGATCCCGTTTCCGCTCAATGAGATGGACACTGAGTTTGCTGAGATCTGCGTGATCGTGATCCCGGAAGTGGCGCTGGGTGTGCACCTGTTACCGACGGTATTCGACAAGCACTCAGCCGCCGTTCCAACACCTGCGTTCAGCGTTTGCAGATCGAATATGATCGGCCCGCCCACAGGTCCCGTGAAAGTGGCCCAATTCGTCAGATTAGGAGTGAGAGTGGGGGCGCCAATGAGGCTACTCTGTGTAACGGAAGTGGTCCCCGCATAAGAGCCGGTATTTGGCGCTATTGGAGCGAAATTGCTAAAAACGATCCCTGCGGAACTGACCGTCACCGTTCCAACAGTGTTGGCCTCGCCTGTCGCGATGGCGGTGGCAAAAGCGGATCCTGAGACTAACATCAACGCACCTACTATGGCGGCAGCCCTCCGTCCAACGGGTGATTTTTTAAATTTGCTCATTTTATCTTTTTTCTCCTCCGTGTCTGTTCTTCGGGGGTTGATCCCGGATTTCAGTATGCCATTGCCTCTAGGTACTGTCTAGGAGAATAAAAGGCAAAAAAAGACAGGTTAGTACCGTAGATTGCTAGTACTTACCTTAGTCCTGAAACTTGGCATGGCACTTGGGCGTTTTCAATGATATCCACGGCGCGGACCACTCCGCCAGCAGTACGGATGGAGGCCGCCATCCCTCGGGCATTTACACTATATGCATCGACACTCGTAATCCTCTTAATCTCAGTACGTAGACCAGTGGGGGATAGGCGAGAAAGGGGCAAGATTTCTCCGGCTCCGATGCGCGCCACACGCACGGCGATCGCGGGCTGCTCGTAGGTTAGGGGCACCAGTACCATCGGAACGCCGCAACTGAGGGAATCCAACACGGTATTGAGACCTCCATGGGTCAGGGTCAGGCTAGCTTTCCCCAGCAGCGCCAACTGCGGTGCATAGGCGGCCACGATCACATTTTCCGGTAATGGGCCCAATGATTCCGGGCTGCGGCCGGCAATGACGAGTTGGACGTCCAGATCTGCGCAGGCTTGCACGAAACACTGGTATAGGTCCGTTTTTTGGTTTTGCAAGGTTCCTAGCGATGAATAAATCAGAGGGCGCCCGTCCAGCCGCTCCCACGGGAACTCTACTGTATGCCGCTCAGGACTGCGCAAGGGGCCCACATAATGGAAGCAGGAGGGCAGGAATTTGCGTGGAAAATCGAACTCGCGCGGCTGCTGGCTGATCTGTGCCAGTCGCGAATAGGAGTCTTCAGAGCCTTTATGCGCTGGTAGTTTCCAACGCCGCCGGTAGTCGGCTAGCACGCTCCGCACCGGCGCAAGAATCCTGTCCGAAACCGCATATCCAAGCCTGTTCCGCATCCGCGCCCACATTGACTCTCGATAGTTCCAGGGCGAAAACGGAGGTGGTACATTCGGCTCACGGTTGAGCGCAAGGGCGTTACAGAGCGTTACGAACGGAATGCCGAGGTGCTCAGCGACACTGCCACCTGCAGGTTCGGTTTGGTCCACCAGAAGCATATCCACGCGGGCGTCGCGAACTGCCTGAGGGGCATCGTGACAAATCATCTCCGTAGTCTTGGCGATGGCCCGCACGGTGAAGCGCAATGCCGCAAGGCCCGACAATCGACCCAGGTCGGACAAGGATTGCGTAAGAGAGCCGAGGGGATGATCGTTCGCACCGATGGGGACAAAATCGACTTGTTCGGCACGCACACTCGATGCCAGGTCCGGCATGTGAAACACCGTTACGCGATGGCCGCGCCCTTGTAGTTCCCGCGCCAGAGCTAGAAACGGATTGAGGTGACCGCGCACGGGCGGACAAATGATGCCGTAGTGTTTCAATTATGGTGAGAGGGTAAGGGCGTCTGTGGATAAACCTCGGCGTTCCGTTTTCTGCGAAACGCGGTTTTCCCGGTGGCGTACAAACGCCGCAACGACCATGGCAAGCCGGGGCTGGTGATTTCCTGGTACCCGGCGGCTTCCGGCAGGCTGGCAATCAGGCGTCGGTAAGCCAACCCAAGATTGTGATAAGGAATTCCCGGAAAATAATGATGTAACGCGTGGTAGCGCAATCCCACCGGGGCCCACAGTTCGGTCCAGACTGCGCCAGGCGTGTCGATGGAATCTACTAACTGGGCGGTTCGATCGAGCGGCACGCCGGTGCTTTCATAGCGGTGCGCTCCCAGCGCTCGCAGAGCATTGCAAACGCTTATGACGGCATTGACCGCATACCAGACAGCGATGGTTTTCCAGGCGAGATGATGGCGCCAGGCAGACCCGAACGCCGCGATCCAAATCAATAGAATTGCGACCTCTCCATACTTGACCTTGGCAGTCAACTCCGCCGTGTTCTCTCTTCGATAACCCGGATTCATCGAGAGCGAAGAAGCGCGCGTGACCAGCCACGCATGGAAACGGGGCCAGCACAGGCCAACGGGAGCCAGCACCAGGAAACGAACCAGGAACGCCAAGGGGAGCAGAATACTATGCGCCAGGAACACGACCGTCATCCGGTGGTTGCTTCCGAAAGGCAGATACTCGGGATCTTCCTCCGTGCCGTAGGTGGCCAAATTATGATGACCCGGGTGAACGCCCACATACACGAATGACGGCAGCAACAGTGGGATTCCGAAAGCGAAATTCCAAACCGTCTCAAAACCCGGTAGACAGAGCCGCCGCAAATGGCTGATTTCGTGTACGAAACACAAGCCCCGGTAAAGCGTGAGCGCTGCGACTACCATCGCCACGTCCATACGAAGAGAAAAAGGCCGGGCCAGGAGCGCCACTCCGAAGGCGCCCCATCCCACGGCTGCAGTGACGGCCAGATCGCTCCAGTAGATCGCTGGGAGGGGCTGGTGAAGATCCCTTACCAAGCGGAGCGCGTCCCGGTGGTGATTGACAGTCGCCTGCAAGTCGTTTGCTTCCTTTACGTCGTCTGATAGCGCCCCGGCGCGAGGACGCCATTGGGATCCAGCGCGTTCTTAATGGTTTGCAGTAACCCGCCGGACACGTCATCGCCGCCCAACTCGCTCATCGCCTGAATTCCCAGGCGGTAAGAGTAATACCCGTGCTCGGTCATGACTCCAAGCAGGTGCTGGTAGCAGGCCATGGCTTGTTCATCCTGCCCAGCCTCGTCCCTGTCATAAGAAATCGAAACTACGCAGCAAGCCGAACGCTCCGTGATCAGAGTCAGTGAGATGCCCGGTTCGAAGCCATACCCTAACAACACCTCCCTTGCGAGGTGAACCATCCTGGCTACGTGTTCTCCTTCCATCGGCGCCACTGGCGCGCACCACAGCAATCCGCAGCCATCGCGGTCGGGGTTCATTTGGGAAGGAGGCGGAGTTTTCTTGCGCCAGTAGCAACTCGCCATGGGGTGTCCGGTGGGGATCCCTTTCAGCAGGCCGTAAACTGGCCGTACCAACTCCAGGGTGCGGCGCAGATCCCACCCCGTCAGAAGTTGATAGGGTTTAGCAAACCGCGACGCGAGCCCCAGCATTCGGTCATCCAGAAATTGCAGCCGCTCTACTTTGCCCCGTAACGCGTGGCGCATAATACGGCGTGTCTCGGCAACCTGTCTGCGAGTACCGTACAGACCGCCCGAGGCGCTCCATGCCCCGAACTTAAGCCGGCGTCGGAGCTTCAGCATTACATCGGCCTGCAGAGGAACGCTGCCACCGGTCTCTTGCCAGGGATATTGCTGAAGGCCCGCGAGAACCTTATAGTCATTGGCGATGTGAATGGTGCTGCGCAGAGCGCCACGCAGCCGCAAGGGCCGTAAAGCTTCAATCAGAGGAGCCAGCTGACTATCCTCGCCGCACTGGAAGAAGAAAGCCTGAAAATAGGGAGGCGCGGGCATGAGCCAAATCGTCATGCGCGTCACTATCCCCAGGTTCGACTGCGAAAAAAGACCATCCAAGGCGGGCCCCACGCCCCACTTGTAAACCGCGGCGGCTTGAGAATTTGGAAAGCGGGCGAATCCTGTCTGAGTCAGATCGCCGGTTGGAAGAACCACCTCGAAGCCGCACACCTGGGCGAAGTGGTCTCCGTAGGGTGTATGTCCGAAGCCGCGTTCCATAACGTTTCCGATGAGGCTGCAGTCCGGACCCGCACCCGTAGCGTCGAGCCAAAGACCCGATTTACGGGCCTGAAGAAACTCGTGAAGTTGCCCTTGTGTGACCCCCGGTTCGACGGTCACGTAGGCTAGTTCTTCGCTAAAATCGACAATTTGATTCAGCCGCCCAAGATCGAGCAACACACTCGAAGTGGCCACCGGAACTGAAGATCCATATCCCCAATTCTTGCCGCTGCTGATGGGATAAACCGGAATCCGGAAACGATTCGCTATACGAAGGCACTCCTGGATTTGGCTGGTATTTGCAGGCCTAAGAATGGCGGGTACAGACTGCGTGGTCGCGAACGTAGCAGTTTCCGCAGCCGCTAGCCGAGTCTGATCCACAATGACGTGATCGGCGCCGAGAACCGCAGTCCATCGTTCCAGCGCTTGCTCAAGCCGAGTGGCAGTATCTTGGGTTATCGACTGCAATTTTGCCCAGTGTAACATCCTCCGAAGCCGCCGCTCCACGAATTTGCTTGGCAAGCATAGCTCGCCATGCATCTCTCGGTTTGTCGTAATCCGGACTTTACATTTCGTGATCTAGCGTCCTGCTTCGGCTAGTCTTGCCTGCTCAATGACCTGCGCCGCCGGACCGCCAACGGCTGCGTGGAGATGAAGCAAGTCGGAAGCGCAAGTATTCGCGGGAGCGCCCAAAACCACAGGCACCTGATGGAGCACCTCCCGGCAGTCCCTAATCCAGCTTGCGTAGCGCGGATTTGGAGACTCGGAATCGAAGCTTAAAAGCTCCATTTGGCAAGCATACTGCGCATCGTAATAGGATGAAACTTCGGCCCCACTTGCCTTCAGTGGTCTTCCGCCGATGCGCCTCAAGATGGAAGAGGAATGATGCCTGGTCGTTGCGCTGCTCAGCCCGAGCGCGCCGCCTCGCACCTGCGAGAGTGCATATACCGTCAATAGTGTGCGAATCGCTTCCGTCGTGCAACGCAGGGACTCGCAGACTGCCCATCCACCAAGCTCCACATACCAGACTCCGCGCCCCCTTGCACAATCCAGTTCCGTTTCGATCGCTTCTCGAACGCGCGTGGCAAGCTCCGGAGATCGGACTGCGCCCGAGCGCGCAATGGACAGTTCCGAAAACTTTACGCTAGGCTCATGCGCGAAGTAGCGGATGCAAGCTACGACTGCTTCGTTTTCATCCACTGTCAAGAGGTGCCACGCCCCATCGTCGGCTGCCTGAATGTGCCGGTCGTCGGCTAGAAGCTCGGAGGGTTGGATGGCTCCGTCCTGCTTGTAGATTCGACCTCTGAGCCTCTGTGCTTCCGCCAACAGACGGCGGTGCCGCCAAGGATCGACTGATGCTTGATCGAATTGCAATGCGGCGCCCTGACTGGGAGCAAGCAATACGTACTGTCTGCCTGATTGCCGCGCGTCACATCTTAGTTTCAACGGCTTCTCTCCCCCATTCATAGAATCGGCCGGGCGGTGAAACTGGATATCGGCAGAACACGCTCTTCGGCTTATAGAGTGTGCTTAATTGAACACAGGGAAAGGCATTAGTACAAACGGACCAGCGACTCTCCGAAGGTGGTTTGCTCTGAAACAAAAGGAGTTAGAGGCGGGGTGATTAATGGATAAAACTCGGGGTCCTTTGTAGAGCTTTAGCCACCGGAGGAGGATTCGAGGCGGGGAACAGCGCGAACCGGGTACCGCGATATAGGATAAATATTGGTCCGAGAACCACGTTCCCATCAACGACAATCGATGGAGGAAGCCTATTTTTGAAGTTCAATAGTGCAGGTTGCAGTTCTCCCACGCAGGGGTTGCGAACTGAATGCGGCTGAAACGAATTCAGTGGTTTGAGTTTCACGATCTGGCATGGTTTCCCGCGACATTCCGGGACGCTTTGACGGAATGGCTTCGCGTCCTTTGGGACCGGATTGAAGCGGACAGTGCAATCGCGCCTATTCTGGCGGAAATGCTGCACGAATCCTGTACAGCCCGAATTGTTGACCTGTGTTCGGGTGCGGGCGGCCCACTGCTTGGAATTCAGCAGGAGTTCGAGGCCGTCGGCTGGAGCTTCAACGCCGTCGTCACCGACAAATTCCCCAACGTCAACAGTATGAGCGAAATACGGAGCAAGAGTGGAGGAGTGATCGATGCGCGTCTTACTTCTATCGACGCCACCGCGGTACCCCCGGACCTTACCGGTCTCCGAACCTTGTTCAATTCCTTTCACCATTTTCAACCTCGTGAAGCCGAACTGATACTGAAGGACGCCTATGATGCGCGACAACCCATTGGAATTTTCGAGCTTCCCAATCGTACCCTCCAGGGCGTGAGCTTCAGTTTCATTGCGACGTTTTTGGGCGTTCTGCTACTCACGCCGACCATCCGCCCGAGGCGTGGTGCGTGGTGGATTTTTACCTACCTTTTGCCGGTTATTCCCTTCATCGTGGCGTGGGACGGCTGGGTATCGCATTTACGGGCTTACACGCCGGACGAACTGTTGCGGATGACCTGCAAGTTCTCGGATTCATACCGCTGGGAGACAAGGCGGTTGAAAATTCGGAACGGCCAATTTACCGTCACTTGCCTCCTTGGGGTCCCCCTACAGACGATTACCGCGGTTTCTGGGGCCACACTCTCTCCTTAGCGTCTAGCGTCCGGTTTTCACAGACTGCGAGAGAGGGAGTATGGCCGAAAACTGCGACCAAGACACCATCCGGGAAGAGTTACCACCCACCCAGTAAAGACGACCATATACCTCCCACCCACGGAACTCGTTCGATTCATAAGTCCTGCAATCCGCCTTATTGACATGTGGCCGATCACGTGCTAGCCTTTCGCTTCCGACACTGCCGAAAGATCTCGAAACCAGCTCTTTTTACCGGTTCAGCTCGACCTCGAGATCGGGAGTTTATAATTTGCAATTATCGGCTCGAAGACACCTAGACGCCGTTCAACGGCGACTGACATCCCCCTCCAGACGGTTAACGCTCCTCGCTCCCTCCCACGCGTATATTCCCAACACCTTTCACGATGTGCGGGCGGATTCTGACGGACATTGCGCTCTATTCTCAGAGATGCAACGATTTCGTGGGCAAGTGTACCTGAAGGACGGGGCGATCAAGGAAAGTGACTTGATCGACGGACGCCATGTCGTCGAGGCTGACGATTTTAGTTGGCACCTGTTGGTGCACGAGGAAAACGGAACGATTGCCGGGTGCATCCGCTATCAGGCGCATGACGTAAGAAATCTTTTTTCCCGCCTTTCGGTTTTCAATACTGCAATTGCTGCATGCCCTCAATGGGGGCCCGCCCTCAAGCAGGCAGTACATTCGGAAGTTACGACTGCCAAGAGTTTGAATTTGTCCTTCGTCGAGGTGGGCGGATGGGCTCTGGCGGAACATGTCAGAGGCACGTGCGAAGCGCTCAGGCTGGGACTGGCCGCATACAGCTTAGGACAGCTTATGGGAGGCGCGGTGGGCATGAGCACGGCCACTAGGCGTCATTGTTCGTCCTCCATCGTTAGGCGGATGGGTGGCGAATCGCTGAAGTACGATGGCGTGCCGATCCCTGCCTATTATGATCCGCAGTATGAATGCGAGATGGAAATTCTTCGGTTCTACTCGTGGAGTCCGAATCCGCGCTATACCTTATGGGTCGAGGAAATCAAGCAGTCCCTTCAGCACATACCGGTGATAGGCAGTAGGGCTTGGGCGTTAGCGGCCGCCGGCTGAGTGCAAGAAGGGTGGAACGTATTCCGGAAACCAGTTTCTGGTATGATCGTTGATTGCGAAGTTGACTATATAGCCATAAGGGTCTTCTTCGCAGCTGATCACGTGTCCCTGGACCAAACCGAGCCCCGTATCTAGCGTCATCTCTGAGTTACAAGGAATGGAGACGGCAGTCTGGACAAGCCCGCCGGCTGGTTCGATTTCAAGAATAATCGCACAATCGGATTTCTTGAATCCATCCGTTCCCACCCAACTCACCTTCATCATGTCGAGGCAATACTGGCGTTGTACGGTTTCCATAACTTACTACGCGTAGCAAATAGCAATTCGGGTTCCATTTCAGGATCCTTCCGCCCGGCGAATCAACCATTTTCGCGAAGTCATTCTGTAATTATTTGCGCAAACATTACCGACTGGTTCCGACCCGAATGGAGAGGGCCTAATCAACTGAATATAAAGTTAGGATAAGGTTCATGAGCGATTCCTATAGATTCCTGGCGCGAAATCGCTACCTCAGTACTCACAAGGGTTTGGTCAATGAATGGCGCGCGCAGGATGTCGTGTCCTTCTCTCAGCTGGTGGACTTCACGGAGGTGGAGTTAGAACGATCTCGTCGCGAGGCCGCAGGACTTTTGAAACCCAGTTATACGGCGTTTGTTGTCGATTCGATTGCGCGGGCTCTGCGGGACCATCCTAAGGTAAATCGAATTGTTTACCGAGGGCTGGGCGGCTACCGGTGGGTGCAGTTTGAGCAGGTTGACATGGCAGTCGCGGCCGAATTTGTCGATGGCGACCTGGACATGGCTTATGCCAGCATCATTCGCAACGCCGATCAACTAGGTTTAGAGGGCATCGCGACCGCGTTAGTGCGGCTGGCAACGGCGCCGGGTAACGATCCCCAGTTGAAAAGATTGAGCCGGTTTCCTGCCACGCTTACTGTGGCGCTGGCTCGCCTGACGGGCCTTCACCCCAAGTTATGGGTGCGCTTTCGCGGAGGGAGCTGTTGTGTCACTTCGCCCGCTAAGTATGGCGTGGAAAGTATCATCGCGAAAAGCTCCTGGCCCCTACAGTTCGCCTTTGGCAGAGTGGCAGAAAGAGCCATGGTTCTGGATGGCCAATGCTTTGCCCGCAGGTCGGCAGTGCTGTCAATGTCGTGGCACCGCGAATTAACTACCGGGGCAGTGGCGGCCCGATTTTTCGAACAAATCGTGGTGCAGCTTCAGCGGCCGATAGCCGGTCAGCCGTCATAATCGGAAGCAGGCGCCTTCCTTCACGATGCTCGATGACACGCTGACCGCAGCGCCACTTGAGTTTTTGGAGGCTCGCCTCATTTTTCAACTTCAGCCACCTCTCTTCATCGGACGCCTTGCGAAGTTCCGCGCGCCGGAAGGTAAACCGCTAGGCCGATGCCGCGGAGGTCGCCGGGCGAATATCTGGCACTATCCTTTGGCGAAGCCGGTGAGTGCTATGCGGCAACCCATGGTCAAACATGGGCTATTTCCCCCAGCATTCCCATCAGGCCTTAGAGCTGCAACCAGGCTGCTGCCGAGACTGACTCCCACAGGTTGCAGATATCAATAGCGTTCCGAGCCGCCGTGTGGTCATGGCCTCAAGAATGCACATACGCAAATATGAGAGCGCGTGGAGTAACCACCAAGCGCGATCAGAAGCGGCTTATTGAAGTTGTAGTAAAGGAGGGAAAGCAAATGAAGTTCTCTAGAGCAATGCCAACGGTGTTTTGTCTTGCGCTCATGGGCGCCGCATTCTCACCGAATGCCAAGGCGGACACATGGGACAAGAAGACCGAAATTACATTTAGTGGACCTGTAGAGATTCCGGCGGTCCATCAGCCAGGTTTTGGCGTGTTACCTGCGGGCACGTATATGTTTAAAGTAGCGGCGTCGGAGGGCAATCGTCATATCGTCCAGATCTTTAACAAGGAGGGTACGACCATCTATGCCACCATCTTGGCTATCCCGAATCTTCGGATGACTCCGACGAATAATACAGTCATCACTTTCCGGGAGCGGCCGGCTGGCCAGCCGCAGGCGCTCCGTGCATGGTTTTATCCTGGCAAGCTGTGGGGCGAAGAATTCGTCTACCCCAAAGCGCAAGCCGTCGAAATGGCGAAATCGACCAACACAACCGTGCTCGAAATGCCGGCTACAGTAACCGTGGAAGCCCCGAAGCCAGAAGAGCGGCGGATCATCGCCGAACTGCAACGCGCTCCCGTCACGGCAGTTGAGCCGTCGGGAAGAGAGGTGGAAATGGCACAAGCAGTGACGCCTCCGCCGGCTGCGGAGACGCTGGTGGCGCAAGCCAAGCCCGCGCCGGAACTGCCGAAGAGCGCAAGTCCGTTGCCGCTGATCGGGCTGATTGGTTTGCTGGCGTTGGGAGGGGGCTTGACCCTCCGGGCTGTGCGAGTGCGTGCACTGTAGAGCCACTTTGGTTCCTGGGCAGTAAGCCAGTTATTAAAGCCTGACACAGATTAGGCCACGGCCGAAAGCTAGAAGGGGATCACGTGACTAGAAAGTCAGACTTAGACCGAGAGCATGGGATTGCGAAAGCGGTCGTGCTCCCGGTCCTTCTTTTTGTCCTCAGCAGCGGATTGGCCATCTCCCAAGTTGCGCCGGCCGGCAAGAGTGAAGACCAGGAAAATTTCCGTATAGCGGTTGAGGTTGACCTGGTGGTCTTGCAGGCAACAGTGCGCGACCGCGCGGGTCATACTGTCGCTGGCCTTGGGCAGCACGATTTTGAAGTCTACGATGACGGCGCTCTCCAGCCCATCCGGTTTTTCCGGCACGAAGACACGCCCGTCACCATCGGCCTGGTCGTTGACCACAGTGGAAGCATGCGCGAAAAACTAGACCAGGTGACCGGCGCCGCCCGGGCCTTCGTCCAGTCCAGCAACCCTGAGGACCAGATGTTCGTTGTCAACTTCAACGAGAAAGTTTCCCTCGGCCTGCCGGGTTCCATGCGCTTCAGCAGCAACGTAGATGAGCTGGGGAGCGCCATAGGAAACTCGCCTCCCGCGGGACTGACTGCCTTATATGACGCCATCGTGGAGGCACTCCAAGGCTTGCGGAAAGGCGAGTGGGATAAGAAGGTCCTCATTGTCATCAGTGATGGCGGAGACAACGCGAGTCATGCCAATCTAGACCAAGTGCTCAAATTGGCGGAGCAATCGAACGCCGTGATCTATACCATTGGCGTGTTCGATGAAGGTGATCCGGACCGGAATCCCAGGGTGCTCCGGCGCCTGGCTCACGAGACCGGCGGGGAAGCATTCTTCCCCTCCGAATTGAGCGAAACAACGGAGATTTGCAGGCGTATCGCCCGCGACGTTCGGGATCAATACACTATCGGATACTCCTCAATAGACAGAAAGCCGGGTAGTTACCATAAGATCCGGGTTACGGCACAATCCGGGGAGCAGGGGAAGCTGTCGGTCCGTACCCGCGCCGGCTACATCGCTGCCGGAAATGACCAGACAGTCAAGGACGCGAAATGAGAGTGGCTGTGCCGAAAAAATCGGTGATGGGAATCCTGCGATGGTCGCAGGTTGTATTGTTCGCCAGCGCCGCGGCAATGCTGGGTTATTGCGCCTTTGTTCTGGTGGATACTTATCAGTTTCAGGAGCGCGAGAGCCGCGATCTGCAACGTTTGCTCGAGGAGCAGCGCGTCCCAAGCGCCGCCTCACTGCATGCGAAGCTGCTCAGACCGCCTGAGCTCCCACCGGCTGCCGAAATGAGCGGTCTTGTCGGCCGCATTGAAATCGCGCGTCTTGGCCTATCGGTTATGGTCGTCGAAGGAGATGACGGGAAAATTCTCCGCAGGGCAGCCGGTCACGTTCCCGGCACGGCGCTGCCGGGGCAAAGCGGAAACGTGGGTATCACCGGACACCGCGACACGTTCTTCCGGCCGTTGCGAAATATTCAGAAGGACGATGTGATCACGCTTACTACGTTACAGGGCGCGTATCGCTACCGCGTGGTTTCCACGAAAATCGTAAGTCCCGATGACGTTTCAGTTCTCGATCCCACTAGCGGCGAGGTTCTAACACTGGTGACGTGTCATCCCTTCTACTTCGTCGGTGCGGCTCCGAACAGATTCATCGTCCGTGCCGAAAGAGTCAAGGGATGAATCTCAGCTTGTGTTCCCCAACGGGATTGTTCCGTCGAAGCCATATACCAAGCGTCGCATCGCTTGCTTCGGGTAATTCGCGCTACTTTTCGACCGGCGCGCCTTTGGCAGTCCACTCCGACATCGAGCCGTCGTAAAGGCGCACGTCGTAGCCGAGATGCTTCAGGGTGAAGTAAGCCTGTGTCGCCTGCATGCCGCTATGGCAATACGTCACCACCGGCTTATCGGGAGTAACGCCAAGCTTTTGATAGAGGGCGAGCAAGTCCGCGTCCGTCTTCAGCGCCTGGTTCTCGTGCGTGGTTTGATTCTCCATCCAGAACTGGTTCACGGCTCCCGGAATGTGCTCTCCCTTCTCACCCTTAAAGTCAGCGGCAGGCCTGGCGTCCAACAGGACAGCGGATCGCGAAGATGCCGGCTTTGCAGACAGCTGCTTCACTTCGTCGATCTGCACCACCAGCTCCGGCTTCGGATGCGGCGTGAAGTGTCCGGCGGCGGCTGGCGTCGCGTCCTTGGTGAGCGGGCGTCCTTCGGCGCGCCATTTCTCCAGGCCGCCATCGAGCAGCGCGGCCTGATCGCCATGGCCCAGGTAATCCAGCGTAAAGTAGGCGCGGGTGGCCGGCAGCACGGATGCATCGCCGTAGAGAATGATCCGGGAATCGTCAGAGACGCCGGCGGCTTCTAGCACCTTCTTAAGATCCGCGACCGGAGGCAACTCATTCAGAACCCCGTTTCCGTTGACTACCAGCTGCGGCAGCCCCACGAAGCGCGCGCCGGGGATGTGCCCCGCATCATAGGCGGTGCGGTTTGCGGCGACATGCAGGATGACGATCTTCGCATCGCTCTGGTGCTGGGCCAGCCAGTCGGTGGTGACCAACATATCCGGCCGCGTGGCGGCGCCCGCCAGAGCAGCGACTGCCAATAGAGTTCCAAAAGTTTTGCTGAACGTTTTTTTCATCATGGATCCGCTCCTTGTTTCACTAATCTCACTTGGACGGTTTCGCCGTATGTTTGTAGAAGGCTTCGATCGGTGCAAATGGGCCGAAGCGGTGTTGTGCCAGAGGGAAGGAATCCGCGTAGGGCAGATACCCGGTATCGACCGGCTTCTTGGTCCGGTCGGGATAATCGCGGTCGAGACCCTGCATCTCCGGCCGCGGTTTCGAATTGATGAAAGCCGCGACATCGAAGGCGTCGTCGTCACTCAAATCCGCGCTGCCCAGCGGCATGCGCGCCTTGATGAAGCGGGCGGCGGTCAGCACGCGGTGCATGCCGGCTCCGTCGTTAAAACTATTGGGGCCCCACAGCGGCGGGAACACGTAGCCGTGAACCAGGTCGGGCGCCGCAGCAAGCCCCGATCCGTCCGGCCCGTGACAGGCCGCGCAGCGCTTATCGAAAACTTTCTGGCCGGCTTTCAAGTCCGCGGCGCGACTGGGAGTTTTGAAGGCGGGCGGCTCGTGCGCCTTGCGTTGGGTTGCTCCGGTGGCAGCGTCCTGATCCGCCAGAAAGCGGAGATAGGCAACCATTGCCAGCATCTCGGGGCTTTTTTCGGGCAGCGCGCGGCCGTTCATGCTGCGCATCATGCAGCCGTTGATGCGATCCTCAATGGTCTCGTTCCCGCCGCTGCGCGGTGAAATTCGCGGATACTTGGTGAACGCGGTGGCCAGACTTAGATTGCCAGGTTCGAGGCCCGCGCCGATGTGGCAGGAAGCGCAAGCCAGCCGGCTGTCCATGTGGCGCATTTTAGGGTCGGCGACATCCGGACCCATAAATTCAGGAGTCTGCGAGATGAGGCGCCGGCCATATTCTTCGCTGGTCGAGCTCGCCGAGGGCGACGGCCCGGCGCCTTTGAAAGCAGGCGAGACTCTGCCGAAAGCCATGGTCGCCGCGACCGAAATCGCGCCCACCGCGATGCACACTGCCACCACCATTCCCATGCCGCGCGAGGAAGTAGTGGACTCGGCCGGAGGCTTCATCTGGGGCTCCTGGGTTCGGGCGCGGGTCTCACGCCTTGCATCTCATCATAGCTTCTCACATTTGCCTGAAAGCGATACTTGGGCCGCTCCACCCATGCGCGGAGGCGCGGCGAGATCAGCCATGCCGCGAAAAACACGACCGCGAACAGAGCCGCCAGCCCGACAATGAGGTCCATCGCCGGCAGCTGTGCCACTGGCCCGGCCATGCCGTCATGCATGTTCATTGGTTCGAACCTCCGGCCCAAAATCCGCGGACGAAATACGCCACAGCGGAGAGCTCGGCTTCCGACAACTCGTTCGTCCAGGGAGCCATTGGCGTCCCCTCGATGCCGTTACGAAGAGCGCGGAGGCTGGCTGCAATACTGGGGCGCTGCGCCTGGAAATTCGTCGCCGCAATGGGGAACTGGCCGGCCGCGGAGCCATTCCCGTCCCCCTTCTCTCCGTGGCACTGCGCGCAACGGGCAGTGTACACGCGCTCGCCCAAGGCGAGCACCGGAGCCGGAATGGACGGCTCGGATTGCGCCTGGTGAAAGTTCCGCACCACACGAGCGACTGCGGATAAATCGTCGACTCTCAGCTCGCGCCAAGCCGGCATCGCCGTGCCAGCCACGCCATTCCACAGAGAAAAGCTGAGGCGGCCCAAAGTGTACTCCTGCTCGGTCAGGTTCACGGGACGCGGATGCAACCCCGCCGCGCCCGGCGTATCGCCGTCACCGCGCGCTCCGTGACAAGTGCTGCAGTAGAGCGCGTAGACCTGCTGCCCGCGGACCAGATCGTTTGACGGCACAAGGCGCGCGGAGTCGCCGCGACGCCGAGCCCGCGCCGGATTCGCATTCAGAACCACAGGGGCGAACGCGAAGCGCTTTTCGTCGTCCGAACAGTTGATGCACGCAGCCAGGGCATGGGCCTCGCCTTCGGGGGCTGCCAGCGCGCGGTCCCGGCCCAACGTTTCCAGATAATCCAGCAGGTCGCGGGCTTCCTGCGTGGGCCGATCCGGCGCGCCCGCAAACAACCAGGGAAACGGCGGCATGATCGAATCTGCCACCAAGGAGCGCGGCGCATAGAGGTGCGACAACTGCCAGTCCGCCGAGCGCACCGACCCTTCGCGCGAGAGATCCGGTCCGATGCGGCGCGTGCCCCAGAGGTGCGGATAATCGA
>Ga0068857_100001094_pt1 | contig 21038 bp, 20 predicted proteins | sample KBSCornC72_FD_66591 | JGI IMG/M metagenome (GOLD analysis project Ga0068857, IMG submission 66591) | Corn rhizosphere microbial communities from Kellogg Biological Station, Michigan, USA - KBS Corn C7-2 | ecosystem: Host-associated > Plants > Roots > Rhizosphere > Soil ...
TACGGACCGTTCCTGGCGATCGCGTACACGCTGCTGCAGAGCCTCCTGAAGACCGACGAGCAGCAACCGGTGTTCGCCCTGTGGGCGGCCGGAATCACCGTGGCGTTTCCGCTGGGGCTGGCCGTGGGTGGCCCGCTCGTGACGGCCGCCGGCCCGCGCGGCGGCATCCTGTGAGCGCCCTTATCACGGCGCTCCTGGTCCCCGCCGCATGGCACTGGCTCATGCGACAGAAGTCCCCCACCGCACCCCAACCCCTCCGTTGATCTTGCAGTTGTGGTGCCCCGCAAAGCGGGGCGATTCACCGCGAAACCTGGCACCACAACTGCAAGATCGTTGCATGGAGGGGAACTCAGCCGGTCTCGCCGGCGAGCTTGTAGGACTTCAGGCGGTCGATCGCCAGCACCGTGCCCCCGGCGGTGAAGACGGCCGCGAGGATCAGCGCCAGTGGCACCCCCACCTTGCCGGTCAGCAGGCCGGTGTCGGCCACCGCGTCGGCCACGGCGATCCCGTACTGCCCCACCGACAGCACCTGCGTGCCGCTGATCACCGACCCCAGCATCCCCTCCCAGAGCAGCACGTACGCCAGTCCGACCAGAACCGGCCGCGACGTCACGAGGCTCATCGCCACGAAGAGCGCGCTGTACGCCGTCGCCGCGAGGGCCGAACCGACGGCGAGCCCGACGCCGACGCGCGCGCCGCCGGCCAGCGTCCCCGCGACGAACATCGCCGGGACGACGGCCGCGACCGTCGCGACCACGGCGACCACGAGCTTGGTCGCGATGATCTGCCAGCGCGGCACCGGCTTGGCCAGGATGTGCGCGAGGGTGCCGTCGTCGAGTTCGGCGCCGAGCACGCCGGTGCCGATGATGAGCGCGACGAGCGGAACGACGACGTTGAAGCCCAGCCCTTCCAGCACCGTCGGCGCCCAGTCGGCCGCGGGCGCCGAGGTCGCGGCGGCCAGGATCGTGAGGCCGACGAGCGCGACGGGCAGCAGGAGCAGCGCCAGGAACCGGCGCCGGCCGAGCAGTCCGCGCGCGGTGATCGACGCGATCGTCGCGTTCATGCCGCACCCACCAGGTAGGAGAAGACGCTTTCCAGGGACTCGTCGGACGGGCGCAGGCGGTGCAGCCGCAGTCCCTCGCGCCGGATGATCGCCGGCAGCGCCCGCGTGAACGCGCCGTAGTCGGCGGCCCGGACCTGCAGGCCGGCGGCGTCGACCTCGACCCCGCGCACCCACGGCGCGCCGATGAGCACGGCGGCCAGCCGCCGGTCGTCGCTGGTGCGCACGTTGAACACGTGCGGCCGGTTGGTCATGAGCCGGCGGATGCTCCGGAAGTCGCCGGAGGCAGCCAACCGGCCGGCCACCATCACCTGCACCGTGCCGGAGACCTGCTCGACCTCCTCCAGGATGTGCGAGCTGAACAGGACGACGCGGCCCGCGTCGCCCATCCGGTGCAGCAGGTCCATCATCTGCATGCGCTGGCGCGGGTCGAGCCCGTTGAACGGCTCGTCGAGCAGCAGCACCGACGGCTCGTGGACCAGCGCGGCGGCGAGCCGGGCCCGCTGCCGCATGCCCTTCGAGTACGTCGACAGCTTGCGGTCCCGCGGGTCGCCGAGTTCCACCAGGTCCAGGGCGTGCGCGGCGGCCCGACGCGGCTGCGCCAGCCCGTGCAGCTTGGCGCTCGCGAGCACGAACTCCGCGCCGGTGAGGAACCCGTGCACCGCCTCGCGCTCGGTGACCAGGCCAAGGTGCCGGTACAGGTCGGGGTTGCGCCAGGCCGGCTGCCCGGACACCCGGATCTCGCCGCGCGAGGGCGGCAGGAAACCGGCCACCATGTGCAGCAGCGTCGTCTTGCCGGCTCCGTTCGGGCCGAGCAGACCCGTGACGCCCGGCGCCAGCGTCATCGTCACGTCGTTGACAGCGACCACATCGCCGTACCAGGCAGAGACTCCGTTGATCTCCACGCTCGTCATGTCAGCACCTCGCTTCGCTCGGCGCTGGCATTCGCGAAGGGCCCGAGTTGATGATTCGCCCGCTGACGCTCGCTCACTGTTCGACCCTCCGGTACCGCGCGAGCAGGATGGCCACGCAGGCGGCCACCAGGGCCACGCCGGCGGCTCCGTACACCGGCCCGAGGTCCTTGACGTCGACGACGGCCTCGTGGCCGAGGAGCCAGTCGCCGATGCCCATCACCAGCCAGGTCGGCGTGGCGATGCCGGACAGGTCCCGCACGACGCTGTCGCCGCCCACCTCCCAGATCACCGCGGCCATCGGGACCGTCACGACGAACACGCCCACCACGCTGGCCGCGGAGAACATCCGCCGGCCGGTGAGTGAGGAGATGAGCAGCGCCAGTGACGCCGTGACGACGACGAAGATGCCGGTGTAGAGCCAGCCGCCGAGCAGGTCGGTGAGGTGGCGGCGGAACTCGCCGACGCTGTCCGAGGCGAACGCGGCGCCGGCGAAGATGACCAGCTGCGGGCCGGCGATGACCAGGAACAGGGCCGAGATCAGCGCCGCGAGCTTGGCGTAGACGTAGTCGGAGCGGCGGACGGGCCGGGCGAAGTACAGCGTCAACACGCGGGCGCGCAGGTCGCGGGAGACCAGTTCGGGCGCGGCCGCGGCGAGGAACAGGATCGCGGGCACGCTCATCGAGTCGACGAACTCGGGATAGGTCGACACCGGCTCGGGTGAGCGCGAGTTGATCGCGGTGAGCACGACGGCGACGGCGGCGACGACTCCCGCCACCGCCCACGGGAACAGCTTCGCCTTGACGCCGCGGCCGAGGCCGAACGCGGTACGCATGCTGTGCGCGTACAGGCTGCGCAGGATGTGCCCGCGGCCGAGCCGCGCGCCCTCGTACCGGCGGTAGCCGATGTCGTGGATGACTCCGGTCTCAGACATCGACTGTCGCCCTCTCCCTCTCGGTGGTGAACAGCTCGGACAGGCGCCGCCGCTGGCGGTCGAGCCGGTGCAGCGGGAGTTCCAGGTCGGCGACGGTGGCCACGATGGTGTCGGCCGCCTCGTCGCCGTCGATGGTGTCGCCGCCTGCAGCGATCATCAGCGACCGGCCGTCGCGGTTCACCTGCAGGCCCCGGGCGGCGAGCGCGACGGCGAGCTGGTCGGTGCCCTCGTCGACCTCCACGATCAGCACGTCCCGGTCGACGGTCAGCGCGGCCATCGAGCCGTAGCGCAGCAGCCGCCCGCCGTCGATCGCGATCAGCCCGGTGCAGATGCGCTCGACCTCGCCGAGCAGGTGCGAGCAGACCACGATGCTGATGCCGAACTCGGTGCCGATGCGCTGGATCAGCTCCAGCATCGCCTCCCGGCCGGCCGGGTCCAGGCCGTTGGTCGGCTCGTCGAGCAGCAGCAGGTCCGGGTCGTGCACCAGCGCCTGCGCCAGCTTGACCCGCTGCTTCATGCCGGTGGAGTAGCCGCCGATCTGCCGGTACCGCTCCTCGTACATGCCGACGTGCCGCAGCGCCTCCGAGCCGCGTTCGCGCGCGGCCACCCGCGGCAACCCGCTCAGGCGGCCCAGGTGGGTGACGAGTTCCGCGGCGGTCTGCTCGGGCGGCAGGCAGTCGTGCTCGGGCATGTAGCCGACGCGGGCCCGCACCTGCGGGCCGTCGGTGGCGGGATCCAGCCCGAGGACGCTGGCCGCGCCGGACGTGGCGGGCAGCAGGCCGAGCAGGATCTTGATCAAGGTCGACTTGCCCGCACCGTTCGCGCCGACCAGGGCGACGATGCCGGGCTCGACCTCGACCGTCAGCTCGTCCAGGGCGGTGACGCCGGCCGGATAGCGCTTGGTCAGCGCCGTGGTCGTGATGAGAGTCACGCCGTGACGGTAGGCCCTCGGACCCGCCGCGGGGATCCGGAGTTAACCCCTAATGCGGGCGACGGTCATCAGGTGGCTGCTCGCGGCGAGCAGCGCCGGGTCGGCCTCGACGCGGCGCAGCACGCCGAGCAGGTGGGCCGTCTCGGCCTCGTCGGCGAGCAGCTCGTCCAGCCGGCCGATCATCCACAGTGGACCCTCGACGGCCGCGATCCGCTCGACGGCGAGCCCGGCCTGCGCCGCCTCGGCGGCCGCCTCCCCCGGCTCGTGGAAGTAGGCGGTGGTGAACCACGGCTCGCCGGCCGGCGGTTGGTGCACGCCCGTGGCGAGCGTCCCGTCGACCATCGGCGCGTAGCCGTCGTGGCGGTAGAACCCGCGGGCGAAGCCGTCGAACGCCGACGCGTACCGGCCGATCGTCGCGGCCACCGCGACGCCGCCGGGGCGCGCCACCCGCGCCGCCTCGCGCCAGGCCCGCACCCGGTCGGCCCGCTGCGTCAGGTGGTACAGCGGGCCGAGCAGCAGCACGGCGTCCGCGCTGCCGCCGGCCGCGGGCAGCCGGCGGGCGTCGCCCACCGCCGCGGTGACGCCGGGAAGCGCGGCCGCCGCCTCCGCGTGCGCCGGCAACGGGTCGACGACGTGAACGCGGTATCCGGCGGCCGCGAGTGGGCCGGCGTACACGCCGGTGGCACCGCCGACGTCGAGCACGCGGGCCGGCGCCGGCGGCAGCACCCGGGTGAGCAGGTCCCAGGTGCGCAGGAACTCGAGCCGCCCGGACGCCGGCACCCGCAGCCGGTCCCGCTCGCCGAGCAGCTGGTAGTAGGCGCGGATCGCCGGGGTCAGCACGTCAGTGGATCGCCGGGGTCAGCACGTCAGTGGTCGGCGGCGTTCCAGTCGCGGCCCACGCCGATCGACACCTCCAGCGGCGCGTCGAGCGCGTATGCGCCGCCCATCTGTGCCCGCACCAGCTCCTCCAGCTGCTCGCGCTCGCCCGTCGCCATCTCGAAGACAAGCTCGTCGTGCACCTGCAGCAGCATCCGCGAGCGCAGGCCGGCCTCCCGCAGCGCGGCGTCGACCCGCAGCATGGCGACCTTGATGATGTCGGCGGCGGAGCCCTGGATCGGGGCGTTGAGCGCCATCCGCTCGGCCATCTCGCGGCGCTGCCGGTTGTCGCTCGTGAGATCGGGCAGGTACCGGCGCCGGCCGAGCACAGTCTCGGTGTAGCCGTCGCGACCGGCCTGCAGCACGACGGCCCGCAGGTACTCGCGCACGCCGCCGAAACGCTGGAAGTACTCCTCCATCAGCACGGTGGCCTCGGCCGGCGTGATGCCGAGCTGCTGGGACAGCCCGTACGCCGACAGCCCGTACGCGAGCCCGTAGTTCATTGCCTTGATCTTGCGACGCTGGTCGTGCGTGACCGCCTCGGGCTCCACCGAGAACACCGACGACGCAGTGGCCGAGTGGAAGTCGAACCCCGAGTTGAACGCCTCGATGAGCGCCTCGTCCTTGGACAGGTGCGCCATGATGCGCATCTCGATCTGGCTGTAGTCGGCGGTCAGCAGGCTCTCGTAGCCCTCCCCCACCACGAAGGCGCGCCGGATCCGGCGGCCCTCCTCGGTGCGGATCGGCACGTTCTGCAGGTTCGGGTCGGTGCTCGACAGCCGGCCGGTGGCCGCGACCGTCTGGTAGAAGGTCGTGTGGATGCGGCCGTCGTCGCTGATCGACTTCAGCAGACCGTCTACTGTGGACTTCAGCTTGGCGACGTCGCGGTGGCGCAGCAGGTGGGCCAGGATCGGGTGCTCGGTCTGCGCGTAGAGGCCCTGCAGCGAGTCGGCGTCGGTGGTGTAACCCGACTTGATGCGCTTGGTCTTCGGCAGGCCCAGCTCGGTGAACAGGATCTCCTGCAGCTGCTTGGGCGAGCCGAGGTTGAACTCCCGCCCGATCACCTGGTGCGCGGACTGCTGCGCCGCCTTCACCTCGGCCGCGAAGTGCGCCTCCAGCCCGGACAGGTACTCGGTGTCGGCCGCGATGCCGACCCGCTCCATGCCGGCGAGCACCTCGGCGAGCGGCAGTTCCACCTCGGCGAGCAGCCGCTCGGACCGGCCGCCGTCACGGGACAGGTCGGCGCGCAGCGCGTCGGCCAGGTCGAGGGTCGCGCGCGCCTGCAGCATCAGGCTGTTCTCGGCCTCGCCCTCGTTGCCGAGCCCGTCGAGGGCGAGCTGGGCGTCGTCGGCCGCGGTCTCGACCTTGAGCTCGCGGTGCAGGTAGCGCAGGGCAAGGTCGGCGAGGTCGTAGGTGCGCTGGTCGGGCCGGGCCAGGTAGGCGGCCAGCGCCGTGTCGACGGCGACACCGTGCAGCTCCCAGCCGCGCGCGGCGAACGCGAGCATCGCCGGCTTGACGTCGTGCAGCACCTTGGGCCGGCCCGGGTCGGCGAGCCAGGCCACCACCGCGGTCTCGTCGGCCTCGTCGAGCGTGGCCGGATCGAACCAGGCGCCGGCGCCGTCGGCGGTGGCGATCGCGACGCCGGTAAGCGTGCCGGTGCCGCGGCCGAAGCGACCCGAGACGGCGACGCCGACCGGCTGTTCCGGCACCGCGTGCTCGGCCAGCCACGGCGCGATGTGCCCGGTGGCAAGCATCGCGCCGGCGATGTCGAAGCCGCCCTCGGCCTCCGGCTCCACCGCGTCGAGGTACTCGTAGAGCCGGTTGCGCAGGATCGTGAACTCCAGTGCGTCGAAGACCTGGTGGACCTGCTCGCGGTCCCACCCGGCCCACTTGAGATCGGCCGGCTGCACCGGCAGATCCAGGTCGCTGACCAGCTTGTTGATCTCGTAGTTGCGCAGCACGTCGGCCAGGTGGGCGCGCAGGCTCTCGCCGGCCTTGCCCTTGATCTCGTCGACCCGCTCGACGAGCGTGTCGAGGCTGCCGTACTGGGTGATCCACTTGGCCGCCGTCTTCGGGCCGACACCCGGCACGCCGGACAGGTTGTCGCTGTTGTCGCCGACGAGGGCCGCGAGATCGCGGTAGTGCTCCGGCGGCACGCCGTACTTCTCCAGCACGCCGGCCGGATCGCGCCGCGCCATGTCGGACACGCCGCGCATGAAGTACAGGACCGTGACGTCGTCGTTGACCAGCTGGAACGCGTCGCGGTCACCCGTGCAGATCAGGACCTTCATGCCCTGCTCGCGGGCCTGGCAGGCGAGCGTGGCGATCACGTCGTCGGCCTCGTAGCCGGGCTTCTCGACGTACTGGATGCGCAGCGCGTCGAGCACCTCCTTGACCAGCGGGATCTGCCCGGCGAAGGCATCGGGGGTGGCCGAGCGGCCTGCCTTGTAGTCGCCGTACTGCTCCGTACGGAACGACTGGCGCGACACGTCGAACGCGACGGCGATGTGGGTGGGCTTCTCGTCGCGCAGCACGTTGATGAGCATCGACGTGAACCCGAAGACGGCGTTCGTGGTCTGCCCCGTGGTGGTGGAGAAGTTCTCCGGCGGCAGCGCATGGAACGCCCGGTACGCAGAGGAATGTCCGTCGAGCAGCAGCAGTGTTGGCTTGGTCTCACCCACGAGGCGACTCTAGTCCCGGGGTATGACACTTCCGTTCCCGCCCCTCAACGCGATCTTGGACGTCTACCACCGCCGGAGCGGCAGCAAACGTCCAAGATCGCGAAGAACGGGTCACGCCACGCCGAGGTAGGCCTCCTTGACGGCCGGGTCGTTCAGCAGCGCGGAACCCGGGCCCTCCTTGACGATGTTGCCGGTCTCCATCACGTAGGCGCGGTTGGCGCGCGACAGGGCCTGCTGGGCGTTCTGCTCCACCACGAGGATCGTGGTGCCCTGCTGCGAGATCTCGGTGATGATCTCGAAGATCTGCTGGATCAGCAGGGGCGCCAGGCCCATCGAGGGCTCGTCCAGCAGCAGGAGCTTCGGCCGGCTCATCAGCGCCCGGCCGACGGCAAGCATCTGCTGCTCGCCGCCGGACAGCGTGCCGCCGGCCTGCTTGCGCCGCTCCAGCAGCCGTGGGAACAGGCTGAACACCCGCTCCATGTCGTCGGCAATGGCGTTCCAGTCGCGGCGGGTGTAGGCACCCATGTCCAGGTTCTCCTGCACCGTCATGCCGGGGAACACGCCCCGGCCCTCGGGTGACTGGGAGATACCGCGGATGACCCGCAGGTCGGCCCGCAGCCTGGTGATGTCGTCGCCGTTGAAGCGGATGCGACCGGCCGCCACCGGGCGCAGGCCCGAGATCGCCCGCATGACGGTGGTCTTGCCGGCGCCGTTCGCACCGATGAGCGCGACGACCTCGCCCTCGTTGACGTGGATGCTCACCCCGTGCAGGGCCTGGATGCGGCCGTACAGCAGCGTGATCTTGTCGAGTTCAAGCAGCATCGACCGGCACCCCCAGGTAGGCGGCATGCACCTTCGGATCGGCGCCGACCTCGGCCGGCGTGCCGTCGGCGATCTTGCGACCGAACTCCAGCACCACGATCCGGTCCGTGACGCCCATGACCAGGCGCATGTCGTGCTCGATGAGCAGCACCGTGACGCCGGTGTCGCGGATGCGCCGGATCAGCTGGAGCAGGTCCTCCTTCTCGGCCGGGTTGAACCCGGCGGCCGGCTCGTCCAGGCAGAGCAGCGTCGGCTTGGTGGCCAACGCCCGGGCGATCTCGAGCCGCCGCTGGTAGCCGTATGGCAGGTTGCGGGACAGCTCGTGCATCCGGTCGGCGATCCCGACGAACTCGAGGAGGTGGTCGGCCAGCTCGCGGCCGTCCTTCTCCTCCTGCCAGTGCCGGGGCAGCCGCAGCAGCGCGCTCGGGACGCTCGTCCGGTGGTGCGCGTCGGCGCCCACCTGGACGTTCTCCAGCGCCGTCATCTCGGGAAAGAGCCGGATGTTCTGGAAGGTGCGGGCGATCCCCAGCTTCGTGATCTTGTGCCGCAGCAGGCCGGAGATGTTGCCGCCGCGGAACCGGATCGCGCCCTCGGTGGGCGTGTAGACGCCCGTCATCGCGTTGAAGCAGGTGGTCTTGCCCGCGCCGTTCGGCCCGATCAGGCCCAGGATCTCGTGCTCGTAGAGCGTGAAGTTCACCTGGTTGAGGGCAACCACGCCACCGAAGCGCAGCGTGACGTTGTCGACCTCCAGCAGCGGGACGCGGTCGCGGGCGTACTCGCTGGGCGGCCCGGTCTCGGGGGGTGGCTGCAGTTCGTCATCCACCGACGACCATCTCCTTCTTGCGGTGCTCGATCTCGGCGGCCCGCCGGCGGTTGGGCCACAGACCCTGCGGCCGGAAGATCATCACGACGATCAGGACGACGCCGAACACGGCGTAACGCAGCGACGTCACGCTGATGTCGTAGGTGTTGCCGCCGACGGTGATGCTCTCCGGGAGCCCGAACACGTCGCCGACGCTGCGCAGCCAGTCCGGGATGTAGATCACCAGGAACCCGCCGAGGATCGCACCGGCGATGTTGCCAGCGCCGCCGAGCAGCACCGCGGCGAGCACCAGGATCGAGTTCTCCAGGCTGAACGTGCCGGAGTTGACGAAGTTCGCCTGGCCGGCCCAGAGCCCGCCGGACATGCCACCGATCGCGGCGCCCATCGCGAACGCCCACAGCTTGAACCGGAACACCGGCACGCCCATGAGCTCCGCGGCGTCCTCGTCTTCCCGGATCGCCACCCAGGCCCGGCCGACCCGGCTGCGCACCAGGTTACGGATCAGGAACACCAGCATGATGATCACGGTCAGCACGAGCCAGAAGTACGGCCTGAAGTCGAACAGGAAGATCGGCGTGCCGTCGGAGTTCTTGCCCGGTGGGTGCGCGACCTCGGGGATGCCCCGGTCGCCGTTGAGGATCCAGTCCTGCTGCTTGGCGACGATCCGGATCATCTCGGCGAAGCCGAGCGTGACGATCGCCAGGTAGTCGCCGCGTAGTCGAAGCGTCGGCCAGCCGAGTAACACGCCGGAGAGCATCGCGAACGCGATCGCGAGGGGCATCGCCGCCAGCCACGGCCACGGGCTCTTGAGCCAGTTGTACTCGGTGAGCAGCTTGCTCTCCGGCGAGGTGAGCAGGGCCACCGTGTAGGCGCCGACGGCGAAGAAGCCGAAGAAGCCGAGGTCGAGCAGGCCGGCGTAGCCCACCACGATGTTCAGACCGAGCGCCAGCAGGATGATCCACGAGGAGTAGAACAGCACCCCGGCCATGTCGGTCTTGGTCGTGTAGAGAGGGATGTACAGCGAGCCCAGCGGTATGCCGAGGTACTCGTAGAACCACTTGTTCGGCAGCAGGTACAGCAGCACGACGCCGAGCACGCCGACGGCCCAACGGGCGGGACGCGGCAGTCCGTTGAACCACCGGCCCGGCGCGCCCCAGGCGGACCGCACCCGCGCCCGCACGCCCGGCTTCTTGTCATCGCTGCGGCGCGCCGGGGCGCGCTTGTCGGTCTTGTCGAGTTCGACAAGGGTTTCACCGCGATCGTTCAGCTCGGTCATGCTCGGGCCCTCCCAAGCGACTCGCCCAGCAGGCCGGTCGGCCGGAACATCAGCAGCGCGATCAGCGCGACGAACGCCACGAAGTCACGCCAGTTCGAGCCGAACAGTGCCGACGCGTAATTCTCCACCAGACCGAGCAGAAGTCCACCGAGCGCGGCACCGCGCAGGTTGCCGATGCCGCCGAGCACCGCGGCGGAGAACGCCTTCAGACCCAGCAGGAAGCCGACGTTGAACTTGGTGGAACCCGTCTTGATGTCGTTGAACACCGCGGCGACACCGGCCATCAGGCCGCCGAGGATGAACACGAGCGCGATGACCCGGCCCTTGTTGACGCCCATCAGCGCGGCCGTGTTCGCGTCCTGCGCGACGGCGCGGATGCCGCGGCCGGCGCGGGTGCGCTGCACGTAGTAGTCGAGACCCACCATCATCACGACCGCGACGAGCACGGTGGTGAGCTGGGTGGGGGTGACCCGCCAGCCGCCGATGTCGATCACCGGCTTCGCCGGCAGCAGCGCCGGGACGCCGAACGGCCGCCGCACGGTCAGGGTTCCGACCACCTCCATGAGCAGGAACGACGCGCCGATCGCCGTGATCAGGAAGGCGAGGGGCGGCGCGTTGCGGCGCCGAAGCGGCCGGTACGCGATGAACTCGACGAACAGCGCGGTGGCGGCCGAGCAGAGTGCCGCGATCACGATCGCCGCGCCTATCGCGAGCAGGGCGACCGGCAACGACGGCCGGGCGGTGTTGCTGTCCAGGCCGAACAGCCCCCAGGTGAACAGGGCCGCGAAGGTGCCGATCATGAACACTTCGGAGTGCGCAAAGTTGATCAGCCGCAGCACGCCGTAGACGAGCGTGTAGCCGAGGGCCACGAGCGCGTAGATCGAGCCCTGCGTGATCCCGGTGACGGTCAGTTCCGGAAAGCTCCGGATCAGTTCAGAGAAGTTCACAGGGAGCTCCCGGAGAGGTAAGCAGCCGGTGCGGCCGGGACATTATGCGCCCCGGCCGCACCGGCGTAATCCGCTGACTAGGTAAGGGTCGGTCAGCCCTTCGGGATCTCCTGCTTCGGCGCCCACGCGCCGGCCTTCGCCTCGTACGCCCAGACGATGACCTGCGCCGGGTCCAGCTCGCCGTTGGCCTCCCACTTGTAGACCACGCCGGTCGCACCGCCGGCCTTGTTGTAGGAGCCCAGCCACGCCTGCAGGTCGGCACGGGTGCCCTTGCCGGCCGCGAGGCCCTCGAGGAAGACGTTCGCCAGGTCGTAGGCCACGTCGGCGTACACCGCCGGGTCGACGCTGAACTTGGCCTTGTAGTCGGCCACGAAGTTGCCCTTGGCCGCGGTCGCCGGGGCGCACGGGCAGGTGGCGATGGTGCCTTCGACGTCCTTCTGGCCGGTCACCGAGAGCATGTTGGTGTCGTTGATGCCGTCGCCGCCGACCATCGTGCCGGTCCAGCCCTGGGCGCGCAGCTGCTTGAGGAACAGGCTCGCCTCGGCGGTGTAGCCGCCGTAGAACAGCACCGTCGACTGGCTCGACTTGATCTTGGTGACGATGGCCGCGAAGTCGGTCTGCTTCTCCGACACCTTGTCGGTGCCGACGACGAGCGAGCCGAGGCCCTTCTTCGCCTCGTCGGCCAGGCCGGCGCCGTACGCGGACTGGTCGTCGACGACGAAGACCTTCTGCGCCTTCATGACGTCCTTGATGTAGCGGGCGGCCGCCGGGCCCTGCGACAGGTCGTTGCCGACGCCGCGGTGGAAGATCTTCCAGCCCTTGGTGCTCAGACTCGGCCGGGTCGCCGAGGGGGTGATGGACGGCAGCTGCGCCTGCTCGAAGATCGGGTTGGCGTTCTCGGACTCGCCGGAGAACGCCGGGCCGATCATGGCGACGATCTTGGTGTCCTGCGCCGCACTTGTCGCGAGGCCGGCGGCCTTGTCGGCCGCACCCTGCGAGTCGAAGGTCGCAAGTTCGACCTTGCAGTCGGCGTTCTTCTGGTTGTACTGGTCGAGCGCGAGCTGAGCGCCGTTCTTCATCGGGGTCACGAGGCCGGCGTTGTCACCGCTCAGCGCACCGAAGAAGCCGATCTTCAGGCCGCAGGCCTTGGTGCTCCCCCCACTACCGCTGTCACTGTCGCTATCCGCCTTACAGGCGGCGGCGCCACCGGCCAGCAGGACGGCTACCGCAACACCGCCGAACACGCGTACTAAGTTCTGCCTCACGGCACTGACCCTTTCTCATCCACGGCGTTCGACTCACCACAGCGCCCCTCCAGCGCTTCGCGCGGCGCCGAACAAGACCGGGGTTACCGGCCTGCGCGGGAAGCTATCTCACTGGGCGGGCTCGCGTAAGGTCTCGACACAGGGGTTGACCGAACCGTAACGCGGTGTGGGTCGGGTGACGCCCCGCCGGCAGCGCCTGCTAGGGCCGGCCGGCCAGCCACACGCCCCCGGCCCTGCCGTCGTCGGCCAGCAGCAGGACGACGTCACCAGATCCGGCTACCGTCAGTGAGGTGTCGCCGCCCGCCGGCACCACCTTGGGCGGCGTGACCGGCGTCCAGGACCGCCCGGCGGGGTCGGTGAACCACAGCTGACGGCCGCCGGCCGCCTCGGTCGCCACCAGCACCCCGTCGCCCAACGTCGCGATGCCCCCGACGCCCGCCGCGATCTGACCGCGGGACCGCCCGAACGTGCCCGCCGCGGTCCACCGGCCGTCGCGCTGCGCCCAGGCGCCGAACGCGTCGCCGCGCACCCCGACGGCGAGCACGCCGCCGGCGACGGTGGCGGCCCGCAGCACGGCGTCGTCGTCGTCGACCGACGGGACGGTGAGCTGTTCGAAGTTGCGGCCGTCGCCGGACGACCACGCGGCCGCGTCCCGTCCGACCCGCCCGGGCCGCAGCACGCTGCCGACCACTATCCACCGGTCCTGGGTCGCGACGACGTCGGCCGCGGCGGTGGCACCCTCCTGCCGTGCCTGCCCCGGGCTCGGGCTGGCGGTCTCGCCGGTCGTGCCGCTGACCTTGGCGCCGCCGTACTCGATCAGCTCGAACGCGGTCGCGTCGGCGGACGTCCACACCGCGGCGCCGCTGGTCCGGTTGCCGGCGATCAGCCAGCCGGTCGGTCCGCCGGCGATGTGCGACACGCCGACGTGGTCGCCGCCGCCGTACAGCTCGAAGTACGCCTCGACCTCGGTGAGCGAGCCGTCCTCGCGCTGGTACCAGGTGGCCACCCGCGGGTTGCCGTGCGCGCCGCCGCTCTTCGCGCCGACCGTCGCGATCTTGCCGTCCTTGCACCCGACCGTGTACAGCAGGTTCTGGCGGCCGTAGAACGTCCGCGCGTCCAGTGGCACCGGCGTGAACGTCGACCCGCCGTCGCGGCTGGCCCACACCGCCGGGCTGATGGCGCCGTCGGGTGCCAGCACGGCGCCGACGACGTACCACGTCCCCCCGCAGTTGACCGCGTCGCGCGGGGCGGCGCGGCCCGGGGCGGTCACCGGAAGCTCGACGGCGCGCCACTGGACGGCGACGGGGGTCGGCGACGCCGCGGGCGTCGGGTCGGGGTTCTGCACCGTGCAGCCGGCGGCGGCGAGCAGGGCCGCGATCACGACGAGGGCTGAGCGGCGCATCGCGGTCAGGACTCGGCGGACTCGTCGGTGGCCGCTGTCTCGATCAGGATGCGCTCGGCCACGTCGCGCATCGTCATCCGGTGATCCATCGCGGTGCGCTGGATCCATCGGAAGGCCTGCGGCTCGGTCATCGAGTACGTGGTCATCAGGGCGCCCTTCGCGCGCTCGACCAGCTTGCGGGTCTCCAGCCGGTCGGCCAGCGACGCGACCTCGCTCTCCAGCGCCGTCATCTCCGCGAACCGGGCGGCGGCGATCTCGATGGCCGGCACCAGGTCGCTCTTCTGGAACGGCTTGACCAGGTACGCCATGGCCCCGGCGGCACGGGCCCGCTCGACCAGGTCGCGCTGGCTGAACGCGGTGAGGATCACCACGGGGGCGAGCCGCGAGCCGGCGATGTTCTCGGCGGCGGTGAGGCCGTCCATGATCGGCATCTTGATGTCGAGTATCACCAGGTCCGGGCGCAACTGCTCGGCCAGGCGCAGGGCCGCCTCCCCGTCACCGGCCTCGCCGACGACGTCGTAGCCCTCTTCGATGAGCATCTCGCGCAGGTCGAGCCGGATGAGCGCCTCGTCCTCGGCGATCAGAACGCGCCGGCGCGCCGGCGCCGCCTCCCGCCCATCGGTCACGCCCGACTCTCCCCTGCTCCAGTCGCGGACGGGCATTCCCGTTTCCGCCCGGCTCAGCGTAGTCGGTATCCTGTTCGGCGGACCGGTCCCCGTATCCCAACCGGCAGAGGAACGGAGCTCAAACCTCCGACAGTGTGGGTTCGAATCCCACCGGGGGCACCGATTCGCCAGTCACCGATGGTGGGCCAGCGCCTCGTGGGTGTCGGCCGCCGCCGGGTCGGTGTGCACCGTCACCGACGTGAGCCGGGGCAACGCGTGCAGCAGGCGGTGCTCCGCGTCGACGGCGATCGCGTGCGCCTCCACCACCGTCAGCGCCCCGCCGACCAGCACGTCGGTCTCGGCGTGCAGGCGGTGGCCGATCCAGCGCAGCCGCAACGCGCCGACCCCGAGGACGCCCGGTGTGCCGGCGAGCACCCGCTCGGCCTCGTCGACGGTCGCCGGGTCGACGGCGTCCATCAGCCGCCGGTACACCTCCCGGGCGGCATCCCTCAGCACGACGAGGATCGCGACAGTGATCAGCAGGCCGACGACCGGGTCGGCCCAGGCCCAGCCGAGCGCCACGCCGCCGGCTCCGACGAGCACCCCGAGCGAGGTGAACCCGTCGGTTCGGGCGTGGACGCCGTCCGCGACGAGCGCCGCCGACCCGATCCGGCGCCCGACGGTGATGCGGTAGCGCGCCACGAGTTCGTTGCCGAGGAACCCGACGACGCCGGCGGCCGCCACCCACGGCAGGTGCCCGACCGGCTGCGGCGCGACGAGGCGGGACACCGCCTCGTAACCGGCGAATGCCGCCGACGCCGCGATCGTGACCACGATCAGGACGCCGGCGAGGTCTTCGGCCCGGCCGAACCCGTACGTGTACCGCCGGGTGGCCGCCCGCCGGCCCAGCACGAACGCGACCCCCAGCGGGACGGCCGTGAGCGCGTCGGCCACGTTGTGCAGCGTGTCGCCGAGCAGCGCCACCGACCCGGACGCCGCCACGATCGCCGCCTGCACCGCCGCGGTGGCCCCGAGGACGGCCAGCGAGATCCACAGCGCCCGCATGCCCTCCCGCGACGACTCGAGCGCGCCGTCGACCTTGTCGGCCGAGTCGTGCGAGTGCGGCGTCAGCAGGTGCCGCAGCCGGTGGCCGGGTCCGTCCTGGTGATGGTGGTGGCCGTGCTCATGATCGTCGCCCACGATCCCTCCCGGCGTGCCGCGCAGACCACCGCAGGATACGTGCCTACGCACGTATGCGGCGACGTCGCAGCTGCGAAGGGTGCGCAGTTACGAGCCGAAAGCCGTTGCGGGCCAGTCGTTCGGGTCGGGCCCGGGCACCGGCGTGAACGCGGCCACCAGCGCCCGGAACGCCTCCTCCGGCCCGTCGCCGAACCGCCAGAAGTAGGCGGTACGCCCGTCGAAGGGATAGCGGATCTCGGGCGGCGGTGCCGGGGCCGTGGCCCCCGGCTTGACCTGCACCGCGCGCCCGGCGATCGTGTCGTTCAGCACCGTGTCGGTGCGGCCTCGGCCCACCGAGACCTGGTACTCCGGGCCACCGGTGACCGGCGTCAACCAGACGGTGCCGGCCGCCGTCGCGGACAGCCCGTCCTCGTCGAGCACGAAGTCGGTCGAGCACTTGTTGAGCGCGGGCTCGGCGTAGCCGGCCAGCCGGAACGGGACGGCGCACCGGTACACCCTGTCGAAGCGGAGCTTTCCGGCGACGGCGATCGCACTGTCCGGTTCGCCGGTCGCCCATACCTGGGCCCAGATGCCCGCCCGCGGCTGCCAGCGGACGACGTGCGTGCCGCCCTGCTCGACGGTCTCGGCGGGCAGCCCGTCGACCGCCGCGGAAGCCGCCCCGGGACCCAGCTCACCGAGCCAGATCGGGTCCCGGGCGGCCAGGACGCGCACGTCCCCACCCGTCTCGGCGGCCTCGAACCTCAGCTCCTCGAAGCCGCGCGTCGAGGCCCACGAGGCGTTGCGCCACCCGATCGGGGTGCCGCGGATGTCGAGGTGGAAGAGCCCGGAGCCGGAGCCGAGCACCTCGGGCCGGTCGGCGGCGGTGGGCGCACCGGCCACCGCGGGCGGGCGCGGCAGCGGCACCCGGCCGGACTGCGCCGGCTGCGCGGTGCGGCCGTCCGGCCGCCGGTCCGGCGCCGTCGCCACGCCGGCGGCCGCCACCAGGGCGACGACCGCGGCGGCCGCGCCGAAGCCGACGGCGAACCGGCGCCGCCGCTGCCGGCGCACTCCCGTCCGGACGGCGTCGAGCAGCCGCTCCACGTGGATGTCACCCTCGGCGCGCTCGCGCAGGGCGGTGGCGATCATGTCGTCCATCGCAGGCTCTCCTCGGCGGTGGCCACGTGCTGGCGGAGGGTGGTCAGCGCGCGCATCGCGTGCGTGCGGACGGTGCCGGGCGAGCAGCCCAGGATCTCGGCGATCGCGGCGTCGTCGAGGTCCTCGTAGTAGCGCAGCACGATCGTCACCCGCTGTTTGGGCGGCAGGCGGCGGATCAGCCGCCACACCGCCGCGCGCTCGGCGGCCTCGGCGCCGAGGTCGCCGACGTCGGCGGCGTCCGCCCGTTCCACCCGCCCGGCGCCGTCGACGACCTCGGTCGACGAGCGCTTGCGCCGCCAGGAGACGTGGGCGTTGACGAGCATCCGGCGCAGGTAGACGTCGGGTCGGCCGCCGGCGACGATGCGGTTCCAGCGCGGGTAGGCCCGGATCAGGACCTCCTGCGCCAGATCCTCGCCGAGGTGCCGGTCACCCGCGATCAGGCGGGCCACCCGCACCAGCGCCGGCCCGCGCACGCGGACGTAGTCCTCGAACGTCACGGATAACGCACGCGACGGGCGGCCGGATCCGTTGACACGTCTTTCATGGTCGCGCGTCCGCGCGATCTTGGACTCTGGTCGGTGCCAGGGCACCGACCAGAGTCAAAGATCGCGGAAACTACGCCACGATCCGGCCGCGCTGGGCGGCAGCGAGGCGGAACCGGTTGATCGCGGCCAGCACCGTCTCCGGGTCGGAGTCGGTGAACCGGGTGCCGAGCAGCAGGCCGGGACCGGTCGCCACCCGCAGCACCGCCGGGTCGTCGAGTCCCACGGCCACGCACGGCATGATGTCGACCATGACGGGCACGGGCGTCCGCGTCGCATGGTGGATCGGCCTGGTGGGCCACCTCCTGGTGCTGCCCTGGTACGCGGCGAGCGGCCTGGTGGCGCCGCTCTGGGCGGTGGTCGGCCTGCTCGCCGTCTGGCTGGTCCTGCTCGCAGCGGGCGTGCGGTGGCGCCGCTACCGTCCACTGTGGATGCTCGCGGTGCCGGTGCTGGACGTCGCCGTCTGGTTCGCCACGATCGCCCTCGGCGAGGCCCTGGGCGGCTGGACCGCCTGAGTCGCTACTCCGACGGTTGTCCCGCGCCCGCGCACGGGCCGCTGCCCTCGTCCACCTCGTGCGGCGGGGTCGTCGTGCCGACGGCCCCCTCGACGCGCGCCCCGCAGACCGGGCACCTGCTCACGATGTCGTCCATGACGCACATCCTTACCCAGAACGGGGCTGCCCGATGCGGCTCACCCCGTGTCGGGGTTGATCCGCGGGACGCCCCCGTTGCAGCGGCTCTTGAACGTGACGCGGTTCGGCGTGGCCGAGGCCGACTCGAACTTCACGTTCACCTGCTCGGCCGGACCCGCGCTGATCCGGGTGATCGAATAGCCGGCACCCGGCGTCGCCCCGATGATCGTCGCCGTCGCACCGACGCACCGCACCGTCACCGAGTTGCCCGCCTCCGACGCCGAGCGCTCCTGCGCCGCCGGCGGCGGCGCCTCGGTGGTCGGGGCGGTGGTCGGGCCGGTGGTCGGGCCGGTGGTCGGGCCGGTCCCGGCCGCCGTCGCCCCGCCGTCGACCGGGGCCCGGTTGGCCTGCTGCGGGTCGACCTCGTTCGGCGCGAGCCCACCCGGCGCCGCGCCGGGTGCCGCCCCGGGCCCCCCCGTCGTGCCGCCGCCGGCCGGCTCGGTGGTCCCGGCACCGTCGACGGGCGGCGCCGTCACCGTGCCGCCGGGCGCTCCCCCGTTCGACGTGACCGGCGCGGATCCGGCGCGCGGAGTGCCGCCCGGTCCGCCGGAAGCCGCCGCCACCACGGCCGCGGCGATCACCAGGGCGGCCGCGCCGGCCGTCGCCAGTCGCCGGCCGCGGCGGCGGCGGGCGTCCGTCGTGGCCTTCGTGTGCGGACGGGCGACGCCGCGCCCGCTACGACCCGACGCCGCACCGGCCGCGCCGGGCCGGACCGCGTGCACGGCCGCGGCGGCGGTCAGGATCGCGGCGACGTCGGCCGCGGTCGGCCGGTCGGCCGGGTCCTTGGCCAGGCACGCGGCGATGACGTCGATCACGTCGCCGGGCAGGCCGGTCAGCGGCGGCAGCGGGTCGGGGTCCAGGTGCAGGTGGGCGACGAGCATCTGGGTGGTGGACTCGGCCGGCCAGGGCATGTGCCCGGCCAGCATCCGGTACATGAGCACGCCGAGGCCGTACATGTCGGTGCCGGTGGCGACCGGGCCGCCCTGGAGCCGCTCCGGCGCCACGTAGGCCGGCGTGCCGAACAGCACGGCGTCGTTCTCGCTGAGGTCGCCGATCACCGCGGCGACCCCGAAGTCGACGACCTTGGCCATGCCGCCGGCCGTTACCATCACGTTCGCCGGTTTCACGTCGCGGTGCACGATGTCATGCGCGTGCGCGGCGGCGAGGGCCGCGGCCACCTCCGCGCCGACCCGCAGCACCCAGTGAAGCGGCATCGGCTCGTCTTCGAGCAGTTCGGTGAGGGTGGACCCGGCGACCAGTTCCATGACGATGTAGGGCACGCGCTCGCCGTCGGCGAGATCGGCCTCGCCGTAGTCGAACACCCCGGCGACGTTCGGGTGCGACAGCTTCGCGACGGCCTGGGCCTCGGCCCGGATGCGCTGGCGCGACGACGGGTCGGCCGCGAACCTCGCCGACAGCACCTTCACGGCCACGTCGCGCCCGAGCACCTCGTCGCGGGCGCGCCAGATGACCGACATGCCGCCCTCGCCCAGGCGATCGAGGAGCCGGTACCGGCCGCCCAGCACGTCCGTCGCATCCACGGCAACAGTGTGCCGTATCGGGCAGGCAGGTTCGCATATGTCGATCTATTGCGGTCGGATTCATGTCCGTCATGCCGGTACGGCATCGACCAAACGGACCGTTCCCCCACCCCGGTGCACGGCACCGATACCGTTCCGGGCATGCCGTCGTACCCGCCCGCCGCGCCGGGTCTGGTCGACCGGCCGGACCTCGCCCGGCGCCTCGACCAGGCCGGCGCGCGTCGGGTGGTGTCGGTGTCGGCGGCGCCGGGGTACGGCAAGACGACGCAGGTCGCGGCCTGGGCCCGGGACCGCGGTGCGGCCTGGTGCACGGTCCGGGCCGGCCGTCCGGCGATCCCCGACATTCCGAGCGCGCCGGTGCTCGTCGTCGACGGTGTCGAGAACCTGACACCCGACCGCGTGGCCGCGCTGCGGGCTGCGGCACCGGAGGCGCTCCACCTCGTACTGCTGGGCCGCCGGCGGGCCCGCGACGGGCTCGCCGAGGTGGGCGCGGACGCCCTGGCGTTCTCCCCCGCGCATACGGCCGAGGTCCTGTGCGCGGTACTCGGTCCGGATGCCGCCGCCCTGGCCGCGGCCGTGCACGCCTACACCGTGGGCTGGCCGGCGGCCGTGCGGATGCTCGCCGACCGGCTGGCCGGCAGCGCGCCGGCCGCCCGTGCCGCGCTCGACCCCGGCGACGCGCTCACCGGCTACCTGGTCGACGAGGTGCTCGCCGGAACCGATCCCGCCCTCCGTCCACTGTGGAGCATCGAGGCACCGGTCACCGCGTCGATCTGCCGCGCCGCCGGCCTCGACGTCACCGGTGCCCACCTGCGCGATCTGGCCCATCTCGGCTACCTGACGGTGGCCGAAGGGGGCGCGGACGAGCCGGCTTACGCCGTCCCCCCGATGCTCCGGGCGGCCGCGCGCCGGGCGGACCCGGCGCCGCCCGCGCGGCGCCGCGCCCTCGCGGACGCCGCGGCCGGCTGGTTGGGACGGCACGGGCGGCTCGGGGACGGCCTGCGCGCGGTGCGCTCGCTGGACGATCCGGCCGCGCTGGCCGACCACCTCGCCGCGCACGGCGCGCGCCTGCTCGCCGCAGGCGAGGCCGCAGCGGTCGCCGACGCGGTGCGCGCCCTGCCCATCCCGCTGCCCCCGGCCGTGCACGTCGTGGCGGGGCAGGCGCGCGGCATCCTCGGCGACTGGGACGCGGCGCTGGAGCACCTCCGGCAGGTCGCCGGCGGCACCGGGCCGCTGCCGCCCGGGATCGCCTGGCGGCTCGGCGTGATCCACTACGACCGGGGTGACCTGGCCGCCGCGCTGGCCGCCTTCGATCGCGGTGCCGGCAGCGACGACGACGCACCGGACCGCGCCCTCCTGATGAGCTGGACCGCTGCCGCGCACTGGCGCCGCTACG
>Ga0068857_100001097_pt1 | contig 21003 bp, 17 predicted proteins | sample KBSCornC72_FD_66591 | JGI IMG/M metagenome (GOLD analysis project Ga0068857, IMG submission 66591) | Corn rhizosphere microbial communities from Kellogg Biological Station, Michigan, USA - KBS Corn C7-2 | ecosystem: Host-associated > Plants > Roots > Rhizosphere > Soil ...
GCCGCGCGCCTGCTTTTGACTACCGTGCGCCGTGGCGCGTGGGCGCTGGTGCAGGCTTGCTTCCCTTCCAGATTCGCAGTAGTAGCTATGTTTCGAGGCTGCGGCGCGGAGCCCGCCGGGAATCAATTCCGAACGGGCATCTGCTCCATTCATCACCGCCCCACTGTTGGTATCGAGGTGAAGGCGGAGCCGATGAACCTAAGCCCGAGAACCGCTACCTTGCCGGTGGTGACTGTGAAATCGGCGGAGCCTTGCTTACCGACCATGCCCGCCAAGCCGGGAAGGTTTCTTAAGACCACCGCAGTCTTATTTCTGGCCGGGAGGAAAACGCTTGACGTTCCGATGGTCGCGCCACTCGCATCTCGGAGCACGATGGAAACTGTGGAAGCCACGCTACTCGGGTTCACGATGCCCACGGATGTCACGAAGCTCGTGTCGTCCCAGGTGAGGGTACTTGTGGTGGTAGAGGCACTGGAAAGCGGCACCACTGCCTCCTGATCTGGCACTCCTGGATTGCTCAGGTGAAACACGCCGTACCCCGTGACTCCAACGGGCAGAGTCACGGCTGCATATCCCTGGCTAACGGGGCCCACGTTCGCCGACTGAATTGCAGCAGAGCCATGTGGACCGAGATTTACGAGAGTGGAGGAGCCGCCCACGGCTGGGACGCTTAACGGGTTCCCGTCGTCGCCCACGAAGTTGACCGGGAATGAAACGGCACTGTTGCCGGTATTGGTGAAATACAAAGCCGAGTACCATCCCCCTCCTGAGACAAACTGGGGGAGGACACTCGGCACAAGGGATTGGGATTGAGCCGTCCCCGCTACAGTCGTACCAGGATCAGTTGCCAGGAACAAAATACTCTGGCCATCTTGTACGACTGCGAAGAGGTAGTTATTGCTCCCGAATTGACTTGTGACCGCAGCGGTTCCGGAACAGTTGCTAATCAAGGAATACGTGCCATTCCCCGGAATTTTCGACACGGTGCCGTTGGAGTTTACAACAGACGTGACGCTCAGATTACCATTCCCGTCCGAGATGACTTGTCCCTCTTCCGAGAACACGCCGCCCGACACGCCACTTAGTAAAAAACCGTAACTTCCACTTAATGACGCGTTTCCACAAGTCTGTGGGGCTTGGTACGCGCGGCCAACGATTACTCCAGTAGAACTTGAAAAGGTGAGTAAAACGCTTTGCCCTCCACTCACCACTTCAAAATCGAAGAGTTCTGTAACGCTCGAATTGACCGTCAGCGTCATGTTGCCTCTACAGTTCGCCTGTACTGAGTAGGCCGCACTGAGGGAATAGGTTCCCAGCGTACCGTTTACACTAGCTCTCGATTGCCCTGTTGCATTGCCCTGCCCATCGGCTACCAATATGCCTAGTTCGGCGTATGGTGCCACTTGGTTCCCGGATACGAGCGACCCACTTATCAAATAAAAGTAAGTGCCTGTGAGCAGTGAGTTTGAACACTGCGCGTGGAGTGGAGCCGCAACCGAGCAAAATACTCCAATAGCCGCGATAAAGCATGAGAAACTTCGCATTTAATCCTCCGAATTTATGAGCCGGACTGCGCCGGGGCCATTTGAGTCTACAGGCAATGGGACGTGTGGTGCGCGGGTCCTGCGTCAGGCACCGTGGTCGCGGAGTGCACAAGTGATGGGAAGTTGGGATGAAAAGCAGGGGCCGTATGACAATCGGGGGGGCAATCCCTCACGGAAAAAAAGAAACTCCCTGAAAGAATTTGCTTGACGCTTGCTGGATAAGAAGTGGGTTGGTGTCAGACTTTATGTATGGCAAACGAGGGCAGCAGGCGCGTAGAACGGATTTGAATAGAACCACAATGCAGGCGGACACCCCAGCTTAACGGGACCCGCCCGGCAAAAGCGGATCAAATCCACACTTCGGCCCAGCTCGCAAGCGACCCATCACCCCTACCAAGGGGCGAAGTGGCTGCCCCGGCACATTAAACCTTTGTGGAGCTGTGCCTGTGATTAGACAAGAAAAGAAAATGGTGGCCGTTCGACTGGCCAAAGTGTCATTGGGGGAGCTGAACGCTTTCCTCCCCAAATTTCGTAAGGCGGCGGGGGATGCCACTACGCTGTCTGATTTGATGCGTGTGGGACTCGACTTCGCAATGAAACACCGTGACAAGATGATTGCCGAGTTGAAGGTGGTCGCATAATGGACACCGCCCGAATTACAAGCTCACCGGAAGCACGCGCTCGCCTGATCTTCAGTCGCGATATATGGCTGTGGGGGGTGCCTAACTGCCCCCTCTGCAGCGAAAAACACACCCACGGTGCGGAGTTTCACTGGCGCGGTACTCACCCGCGAAAATCGCTTGGCCATCGCGTTGGGCATTGCGATTCATCGGTGTCAGTTGAGAGGCAGGGAGTCGGTTACGTTCTCGTGGACGGCTGGCCGGAAGAGACAGACAAGCTCATTGTTAAGCACGCGGCGGACGTGGAACGCGCCAAGGTGCGGCATGCAATCAGAGAGAGAGCGAAGGCCCAGGGAGTAGCAGCGTGAACGCGATCACAACCATACAGGAGGGGGCGACTCAGCCTCTCCCTCTCACCAACTCAGAGACTATCGCAGCCGTCGAGTGCACCGTTCGGGCTTTGCACGGCGACGGCCCCATATCCGCCGAGCTGCGCGTACTCGGATCACAGGCGAGGTGGTCTGGAGTGTTTGAGGATGCAAGCGCGTTGGCCCGTGAGGCGGCGAAGGTCGAACTTTCAACGATGAGCGATAACCTCTATGTCAGCGTGAATCCCGTAACACCCGGCCCCCAGATGTCCCGTGGTCAATTGCGGAAGGCGCGGTCAGGTGGTGCTGTGACTGACCGAGACATTCCCCTCTTGCGTTGGCTGGTTTTCGATGTGGACCCAGTCCGAGCCACGGGCGTATCAGCCAGCGATTCCGAGAAGACGGCGGCGGTCCAAGTGGCGCAGCAACTCCGCGCGCACTTCGCAGACTTAGGTTGGCCGTTGCCTCTGGTAGCAGACAGCGGCTCGGGTGCCCACGTCCTTTTTCCTCTCCCGGACTTACCTAACACGGACGCCAACCGGGCATTAACTAAAGCCGTGACCCTGAGGGCAGCGCAACTCTTTGACACAGCCGAGGCCAAGGTTGATAAGAGTGTCTGCAACCCGGCCCGAATTCTGAGGCTTTGGTCTAGCTCTAATCGCAAGGGAAGCCCCACAGCGGAAAGGCCATGGCGGCGGTCGGCACTGCTCGAACACCCTGAGCGTGTTGCTTTGACTGTGGAGCAACTCACGCGATTTATCCAAGGTGATGCGGACTCCAACGCACCAACGGTGCCAGCCGGTGTGCCGTTGCCCGAGTGGGATGGCGCTGGCGGCTTGGTATTCCCGATGGTGGCCTACCTTGAAGCGGCCCACGTCATGATAAAGAGCGGGCCAGTTGATTACAACGGCGGGAAAAAATGGCTCATCGTTTGCCCATTCTACCCAAGCCACCATCTCACCAACGAAGTTTCGGCATTCGTTGATGCAAGCGGCGGCCCTGGTTTCTTTTGCATGCATGACTCCTGCCAGGATAAAGCTGGGTTCCACGCCTTCGACAAGGCGTTAAAGAAACAACTGGCCGAGGACACAGCAGCCATCACCGCGATTGATGCGCTGGAAGCCCGTGAAGGGTGGAGCAGCACAACCGAAGGGCTGTATCAGGTCACACGCGGCGGCGCGCAGAGGATGCGGCTCGGCAGCCAACTGCATGTGGTGGCACGCGTCAGAGACGTGGATAGCGCCGGGTGGGGGTATGTGCTCCGCTGGACTGCGGCGGACGGCAAGACGAAAGAATTAGTTGTGTCAGCAGGGGAACTCTTCGGTGACCCGCGAGCGGCAATCAGCAAAATGGTTGACGCCGGATACTCCATTGAACTAAAGCGGGGCGTTGCGGAGGCCCTTGTGGTCTACATCAACAGTGCGACTCCACCAGTAGAGTTGCGAGTAGACCGCCCAGGCTGGCACGGGAATAGCTACATCTTCCCGGATGAGCTGATTCAGCCGCGTGATGGTGCGGTGCAAGAGCGTGTTCACTTCACTTCCAGCAGCGCGGCGGCTGCGGCTTACGGCGTGGCTGGCACGTTAGACGAGTGGCAGCAAGCTATCGGACGGTACTGCGTAGGCAACTCACGGCTGGTGCTCGCTGCCAGTGCGGCCTTCGCAGGTCCGCTCTTGAGGCCCACTGGTAACGAGACAGGCGGCCTCCATCTATGCGGAGGCAGCAGCATTGGCAAGAGCACCGCACTCCACGTCGCAGGCTCGGTGTGTGGTGGAGGCGGCGCGGGCGGCTACACAGGCCAGTGGCGTTGCACGGCGAATGGCCTGGAGGGCGTTGCAGTCGCGCACAACGACGGGCTGCTTGTGCTGGATGAGATTGGGCAGTTGAGTGGTAAAGAAGTGGCGAGCGCGGTGTACATGCTCGCTAATGAGCGCGGTAAGGCGCGTGCGAACAAGACTGGGGACGCGGCAGCAACGAAGAACTGGACCACTATGGTGCTGTCGTCTGGTGAGCTGTCCCTATCAGCCCACGCAACTGACGCTGGTGTGAAGATAAAGGCGGGCACAGAGGTCCGCCTGCTCACCATTCCCGCAGACGCGGGGCGGCGTGGGCTTGGTTTGTACGAGGACACGCATAACTTCACTTCGGCCCAGGATGCAGTCGCTCAGGTGGTAGAAAGTATCGATCCGACCGCTGAGGCGGCTGCACTCTCGGATCACCTGAAGGCTAAAGCGAAGGTGGTGTATGGCACTCCGCTGCGGGCCTTCGTTCGTTGGTTTGTTGAAAATCGCGATGATGCCTTGAGTCTTGCGGCTGCGCTGCAAGAGAAGTTCCGGGCTGAGTACGTTCCAGCAAACGCTTCAGGTGAGATCGTGCGCGCTGCCGCCAGGTTCTCGCTGTTGGCAGCTGCGGGGGAATTGGCAACTGAGTCTGGCGCGACGGGCTGGGAACCCGGCGAGGCGACGAATGCGGCTGGCGTGTGTTTTAGGGCGTGGCTTGCAGAGCGTGACGGTGGCACGAGTGTTGGGGGTGATCTGGAGGCGGGCGTCCGCCAAGCCTTGTCCATCATTGAGCAACACGGCGCGAGGTTCCAGCCGATTCACCAGACCTTCGAGACGCGTGACCGATTGGGCTTCCGGTTGGAAGAGCACGGGCTGATAAAACACTTCGTTCTTCGTGGTCCTTTTGAGGCGGAGGTCTGCCGGGGATTCAACTACAAAACCGTGCGCGACGAACTCATAAAGCGGGGCTACATGATAGCTGGAACTGAGGCAGCTAGACCGGGTCAACAGCAGGTGCGATTGCCGGGGCTCGGGAAGCAGAGAGTCTATGTGATGACACGGCCCGATGACGCCTTCGAGGCCCTGGCAGTTGCAGCATGAGATTCCAGGCTCGGCTGCTGGTTGGGGCGAGGCCACCAGTGGCCGGGTTTGGGAGGGATGCGGGGGGCTGTCCCCAATGGTTTTGATGGCAAAACTGGGGACAAAAAACTGGGGACACCTAAGAATATGAAACAAGGACGGTTAAGCCTGTTGTCCCCAATGTACCCAGTGTCCCCAGTGTTTTTTGAAGAGAGAGAGAGAGAATCAGAGTGTGAGGGGATGTGGTTAGGCTTATTATTATTTCTCTCACGTACCTCTTGTATAGAGACTCTTACCCCCCTATTTCTGGTGACACTCTCACTCTCTAAAAAAGACTGGGGACACTGGGTACATTGGATACAACAGGGTTAACATGCTTAGATTGAGCCGTTTAAGTGTCCCCAGTTTCTTGTCCCCAGTTTTAGGAGCGTTGCGGACTCGGGACACTTTGGGCAGCTCGGGCACAGCGGCACCGGGCTGTAATGCGCGCCCGTAACAGCGTTTAGCAACCAAGTCAGTTAGATAGGAGCAACAGAGATGAGTGGCCAGCCTATAACCCACACTTACCTTGAACGCATAGAGCAGGCCGACGTTCGTGACATTCTCGACCAAATCGCAGAGGGCTACCGTATTTCAGAGATCGCCCCGCAGATTGGAGTTTCGCGAGCTTTCCTCTCGACCTACCTAAATTCCACACCTGATGGCCGTGAATGTTTGGCTGTCGCGAGGGAAATAGCGCAGCGGAACCGCAAGCACGGCCACACTTCCAGGTGGTGTGCACCTATCGCAGATAAAAAGTGTGGGGAGCTTCAGGGTTGGTTAGCCAACCGCTTATCGTTGCCCAACACGGGCGGGGCTGCGGCGATGAGGCGGGCACCCGCTGACCATTTAGCGACCATGCAACAGCTACGGGCTGAGCGGGCAACACATGATCAGCGCCCGCCCACCCCCGCAGCTCAGGGCCTCCCGTTCACCCCGGCAACCATAAGTGCGGCACTCATCCAAATGGGGCCACGGACGCCCGACCCTGGTTGAGTGAGGGCCCTCACTTACAGCAGCCCACCAGCCCAGCAGTTATCCGGCAGGCCGATGGGTACTGTAGTGGTGTGGTGATGCGTGCCGAGGTTACGCTGTGCCCACGGGCCTTTGGCGGAGCGGCGGCTACCGCTGGGGAACTGCCATTTTTGCGTGCACCCGGAGCATAAACACTCTCAGGAATCCTCAGCATCACATTCCGCCGTCTCTTCCGGAGCATGAGTGAGGGAGGTTGGACTGCAACACCCCGGCCTCATCAGTCTTTATCGGTCAGTGCGCTTCGACGGACTCGGAAGCTGTCCACCCGCAGCCAACCAACTTTTCAACAGGTGCTCCACGAGCAAGCTGAATTCGTGCCGCTGCCCGTCTGCCGCCATTAGCTTGCGGCTTACTTTGCCGTACAGAACCTTCTGAAGCCAAACTGAGTGCTGTGAATACTTGGGGTCCTTACTCTTGCCCTGTGGCCTGCTTGCACGCTTGCTACTCATATAGGCTCGACTGTAATACGTTGGAAACGGTAGACGGGTACCAGCGACCCGCGCGTTTCGTTGGCACACCCATTTCGTTCAGCCTTGCAGCAATTACAGCCAGTGGCACACCAGCGTAGCGTAGCTCTTTCATCCGCGTGACAATGGCCTGCTCTTCAGGCAGCGCCACCAGCTTGCCGTTAACGGCTGCGAAGCCGTAAGGCTCATGATTGAATACCTGCTTGTGTGCCTTCTTGTGTTGCAACACTGAGGCCGTCCGTTCCCCAATGGCCTCACGCTCCCATTCTGAGACGCTGACCATGATGTTGAGGACTAACCGCCCAGCAGCAGACTGGGTATCCAGGGATTCCGCAACAGACACAAGGGCCGTGCCGCGCTTTTCAAACAATTCCAGCAGACTTGCAAGGTCCTTCACTGACCGCGTGAGTCTATCCAGTTTCGCGACGATCACCCTGCCCACAACTCTCCGGTTCACCAAATCGAGCAGGCGCACTGTGCCCGGCCTACCAAGATTCTTGCCTGATTCGCCAGCATCGACGATGATCTCGGACAGCTCGACGCCTTGTACGACGGCCATGGCGCGGATACGTTCTGTCTGTGCTTCCAGACTGAAGCCTTTGTCGGCCTGCTTCTCTGTGCTCACACGGCAGTAGCCTACGGTGCGGCGGGGGTTGTCTGTTTTGCTTGCCATTAAGTACCTAGGTACTGGATTAGAGTAGAGCCAATCAACCAGGAATGCAAGGGAAATCGTGGACAAAAACATACAAGCAGGAGCGAGAGTGTATGGCCTGCAAAATCGATTCGCACTCAGAGCGCGCCCCAGCACTAAGAGCACGGCACGATTACAGAGCACGCATCCCTCCGACTGAGGCCGCGCGATATTGCCTACCAGACAAAACCCGATTTACCCCCCACCTTCACTTCTAGGACCGCCCCGCTCCACAAGGGCAGCTCTTCACAGGGCTAGATTGCTAACCCGCCCCACCCCCTTCAAAAATTCCCCAAATGAAAATCGGGAGCACCGAAGCCCTTCCGAAAATTCCCCTATAGGAATTAATGCGCTTTTGTATCAGGCGTTTGCCAACAGCATGTAGTTTATTGCTCTGGTAATCAGCAGTGCCGTGTGGCAATCTATCATCCGGTGACTTCCCCTTTAGACGCCTTTCAACAACTCATCACGGCTGCCGTGCGCATAGCCATGCGCGAGGAACTAGCGGCCCTCACTCCAAAACTTGCGCCCCGCTGGCTTGATCTGGAACAAGCCGCAGCCTTGATGTCCACGACGAAGGACGGAGTCCGGGGCATGCTGCGCTCTGGGTTGTTCCCTGCGCGCAAAATGGGTGCGCGGGTCATGATCGACACGAAGGACCTGGAGAAGGCGTTCGCAGAAAACACAATCTGGCTGAACGCCAAAAGGGTACCACTACGAAAAGCAGCTTGACCGCGCTGGATCTATTTGCTACGCTCCAGCATGGCAACTCCAAAGCGTTCCAATCGCCCCAAGGGTGAAGGCAGCATCTACCAACACACCGATGGGCGATGGATGTACAGCGTCATGCACGCAGGCAGGCGCCTCACGAAATCCCTTGGCACTCGCGACGAGGATGAAGCCAAGAAAGCGATGGCGAAGGTTCGCAATAACTTCCTGGGTCGGATCGACCGGGGCGACCTTGAACCATCAACCAGTGCCAGCGTCAAACTGGATGAAATCCTGGATGAGTACCTGGCCCACATCAAAGCTAATGGCAACAAGTCGGCGCATATCATCGAAGGTGTTCTCGGCAAGGTTCGCAAGTCAAGCGAGTTCGCTAACCGCAAAGTTGCCACGCTAGAAACGAAAGATTTCAAGTCCTATCGGGCGCGGCTTGTGGCCGCTGGTGGTAAGCACTCAACGGCTAACAACCACCTTGCATACATTCGTGCTGCGTTGAAGCTCGAAACGAAGCAGACGCCCTCCCGCGTTGGTAGAGTCCCCCACATCCCGATAGTGAAAGTTAACAACACTCGGAAGGGCTTCTTAGAGTACGACGACCACGAAACCTTATTGGATTGCTTGCCGGAATCGCTCAAGGCACTCTTCGTTGTGGCGTTCCACTCGGGTTGCCGCCTGGGCGAGGTTCTGGCGATGCGCTGGGAGGATGTTGCTTGGTCCAACCGCATTATCAAGCTGCCTGACTCCAAGACTGGTGATCCTCGCAATCTTCCTTTTTGGGGCGGCATCGAAAAGCATCTGAAAAGGCAGAAGGCATACCGGGATGCACACTACCCTGAATGCGCTCACCTGTTCTTCTGGCTGGATGAGGATGTTCACCTGGATCACGGCGGCGTCCGCAATACTCCAGGAAAGCCCATCGCCGATTTCAGGGGGTCGTGGGGCAAGGCCGTCAAGGAAGCCCACAAGCGTAACCCAAACGTCCGCGCCGCGCTGCTATTTCATGACTTGCGCCGGTCAGCGGTTCGCGTGATGGTTCAAGAGGCTGGTATTCCCGAGTCGCAAGCTATGCTCATCTCCGGCCACAAAACCAGGAGCATGCTGGAGCGATACAACATCATAAGCTTGAAGAATCTCCAAGACGCGGGAGCCAAACTGGAAGAGTGGCGAAGCAAACGAAGCAAATCAAAAACGCGCCGCGCTGTCGTGCCAATTCGCAGCAAACGGGCCAAATCGGCCTAAGCATTTGCTTCGTTATTTGCTACGGGTCAAAAACAAAAGCCCACCTTTCAGGGTGGGCTTTTTTAATTAACTCGCCTGTTTACTTTATGGTGCGAACGGTGGGAGTCGAACCCACATGGCTGTTAACCGCTGGAACCTAAATCCAGTGCGTCTGCCAGTTCCGCCACGTTCGCCCAAATGGATGCAACCAGTGTAACATCCACCCCGTATCCGCCCGGGTCTTAAAGTCTTCAACCGCCGCGCCGAAAAGAGCAGAGGGCCAGCATGGCCCAAGACAGGCGGAGATCGTGGTGGTTAAAATTCTGCGGCGGGGAACGGGGCAGGGCGCTCTCATCCCTGCGTTTGACGTTTCACGAAGCACTGGGCTGCTGGGGATCGTCGCGGGGTTGGCGTCGCTCTGCGGCTGGTCGGTGTTGCCGTCCTACGTCATCCAGCACCTCTGGTTCATTTCCCAGGTTCATCCCAACGCGGCGCTCGGGTTCATATTAGTCGGTTTCTCCCTGCGCCTGGCGCGCTACGATGGCGCCACCGCTTGGGTCCATGGCGCCTGCAAGCTTTTCCGGATTTCGGTGGGTCTTCTGGGATTGCTTTCGCTGGCCAACATCTGGTTCCACTGGCATCTGGGGATCGACAAATTCATTGTGCGCGATCCGACGGCGGTGATGCCCGGGGCCATGCCGCCGGCGGCCGCCCTGTGTTTCTACATTCTGGGTTGTGCGCTGGTCCTGCTGACCGCGGGGCGTAGCTTGCTATGCCAAATACTCAGCCTGGCGGTAACCACGATTACGACGGCCACCTTGATCGCCAGCAGTTACACCTGGCTCGCTCCCCAGGCACTCCCCGACTACCTCAGCATGCCCGCCATTACGGCTGTGGTCTTACTGATTTTGTCGCTGGGAGTCGTCAGTTCGAACGCACACCATACCCTGCTGACCGTGATCACCAGCAACAGCGTGGGCGGGGCCATGGCGCGGCGTCTCTTGCCTGCGTCACTCGTGATCCCCATCGTGCTGGGTTTCCTGCGCCTGAAAGGGCAGGACTCGGGGTGGTTTGGGCCCGCCTTGGGTCTGGTGCTGCACGTGGTCGCTACCATGCTGTTGCTGGCTCTCTTTATCTGGTGGAACGCTTCCGCGCTCGATCGCATCGCGCGCGAGAATGGGCGTTTCGAGCACGCGGTGCAAGATACGCAGGCCGCGCTGCTGGAGATTCTGCGGCATGTCAGCAACGCCGCCTTCGCGCACGATCTCACTGGAAATCTCACGTTCTTCAATGCCGCCGCCGAGCGTTTGTTTGGAATGACCGCCGCCGACGCCCTGCGGCAAAATATCTACGCCGTGGTCACCCCGCAATCGGCGGCCAGCGTGCGTTCGATTTTGTCCAGCAGGCTGATCGGCGGCGCACGCCACCCGGAATCCTTGGTTCTACTGACCAGCGCCGGGGAACAGGAGTGCGCGGTTTTGACGATCCTGATGTGCGACCGCCTGGGCAATCCCGCGGGCTTCTTCTCTCTGGTCTCCCCGCTGTTCACGGGCACGTCTTCCGAGGCATGTATCGTGGAGCCGCAGCCCGATCCGGTCAGTATAGCCTGAGGCGGTCCGGTCAAGGAACCGTGATTGGCGCCGGTGAGATTTTAGCGCCATAGTGCGCCACCAATTCCAGCAATATCGACGCGGTAACGGGCTTGGAGAGGTAGTTATCCATTCCCGAGGCGAGGCAGCGTTCGCGATCCCCGGCCATGGCGTGCGCAGTCATCGCGATGATAGGGATGTGCCGGCCCGTGCGTTTCTCCTTCTCGCGGATCAGCGCAGTCGCTTCAAAGCCACCCATTTCGGGCATTTGCACGTCCATGAGGATCAGCTCGAAAGGTTGTTCCTCCAACATCCTTAGGGCTGCCTTGCCATTTTCAGCGATGGCCACGCTGTGCCCAGCCTTCTCCAGAATCCTCAGGGCGACGCGTTGATTGACTACGTTGTCCTCGGTGAGAAGAATGTGGAGTGACGAGCTAGGCGCTCCCTTTGGGATATGGTCGACAGTCCCGGCATGGAGCGCGGGTCGCGCCGCGACGAGGGAAGTGTCGCGTGCGATTGCGGATATAATAGCCGACCGCAACTCAGCGCGCCGGACAGGCTTGGTGAGATACGACGAAACGCCCAATTGCCGGCAGCGCGCCAAGTCATCGTTGCGGTCTCCCGAAGTGAGCATTAGAATCACCGGCTGGACCAGCTCCGGAGAATCGTGAATCCGTTTCACCAGTTCGAATCCATCCATTTCCGGCATGTGGACGTCGGTCAGAACCAGACTGAAGGTGTGGCCCCGCTGGATGGCACGCCGCATGTGGGTCAACGCTTCCGCGCCGCTCGCGGCGGGTATGGGCTGCATCCCCCAACGGTCCAGCATATCGGTCAGGATACGGCGGTTGGTAAGGTTATCGTCGACCACCACCACGCGAATTCCAGTCAGCGGAACCGCTTCCGCCAAGGTGCGAATCTGCCGGGATTCGCTCGAAACACCCAGCAACGCCGTGAAGTGAAAGCTGCTGCCTTTTCCGGGCACGCTCTCAACCCAGATTTCTCCCTGCATCGCCTCGACCAAACGAGCGGAGATGGTCAAACCTAGACCGGTGCCGCCGAACTTGCGCGTGGTCGAGCCGTCGGCCTGCGAGAACGCTTCGAAAATCATTTTCTGTTTATCGAGCGGAATGCCGATACCCGTGTCGCGAATCAGGAAGTGCAGATTCAACTGGTCCGCGCTTTGGGACAGCAAGGCAACCTCCAGTTCCACTTCGCCCTGCGCGGTGAACTTGATGGCGTTCCCCAGAAGATTCACCAGCACCTGGCGGATGCGGGTGATGTCCCCCACCACATATTCGGAAACTTCCGGCAGCACATCGCAGATGAGCTCCAGGCCTTTCTCGTGCGCCCGCAGCGCCAGCGTCCGCACAGTGTCCTCGACCAAGTCGCGGATATCGAAAGAGACGGGGTCGAGTTCCAGCCGGCCAGCCTCGATTTTGGAGAAGTCCAGGATGTCATTGATGACCGCCAGCATGGAATCGGCCGAGGTCTTCACGGTGTTGAGGTAATCCCTCTGTTCGGAAGTCAGCTCGGTGTCGAGAACCAGTTCAGTCATGCCCATCACGCCGTTCATGGGCGTGCGGATCTCATGGCTCATATTGGCGAGGAACTCACTCTTTGAGCGGCTGGCGGCTTCGGCTTTGTCTTTGGCCACCAAGAGCTGGGCATTGGATTTAACCAGTTCCCCGGTGCGGGCGTCGACGGTTTGCTCCAGACGATCGCGATGCCGCGACAGCTCCTCATCGCGGTGCTGGATTTCCGTCAGCATTTCATTGAAGGTATCGGTGAGCTGCCCCAAGTCGTCATCCGATTGTTTGACGGCCCGCGCCGCGTAGTTCTTTCCGGCCGACACCAGGCGAGCGACGGCTCCCAGATGGGCAATCGGCTCGAGGATGGAGCGTTGCAGGCGCGAGGAGAGGACGAAAAACACCAACGATGCCCCCACGATCACGGCCAAGACTACCCCCAGGAAGTGTTGCACGTCCCGGGTGAGCTCTCCCCGATCGGATTCGAGCGCCACCGTGCCAATTTTTTGTCCGTTGCTGAGAATGCTCTTGAGTACAATCAGGCGATCCGCTTCGAAACGGCTGCCATCGGCCCGGAGAACTGGCGCGGGGGGCGCGAGCGGCCCCGGATCGCGGCGGTAACTGGCGAACGGTTTTCCGTCTGCGGAAAAGAGAAAAGCCGAGCTGATGCGCTGCTTGGCGTGCAGCGTCGCAAGAAGTTCCTTCGCTGCATGAGGATCGTTAAAAGTGAGAGCCGCGGTGCTGTTGGCGCTGAAGATGTCCGCGAGCACCTCGATATCGTTACGCATCGTACGCCGGGCCTGCATCTGGTCGTCAATCAGCAGCCACGCACTCCCCAGCAGCGTGGCGAAGAGTCCCACTAGCATGCCGGTGAGCTGAACCTTTTGGGCCACCGGAAGATTCCGGTAATAAACCGGCATTCTCATGGCTGCCTCTTGACGATCTGGGCCAAGCTGAGCAGTTTCGAACTGATCTTGAGGCGGCTATGCTCTGCCGTCTCCAGGTCGATTTGAATGCGGACGCGCGGTCCGGCGAGCTGAAAGGCAATCATGCCGCCGGCGGCTGTGAAGTCCTCGGTTTCTCCCACTGTCAGAATGGCGGCACCTTTCAGGGCATCGAGCAGGGCGTGAACGGTTTTCCACTCCGTGCCGCCGATGAACAGAATCTGGCACCCTTTCGCCTCCTGGGTGTCTGGCATCCGCCGCACCAAGAAAACCCTCTCGCCCATCTTTTTACCTTGCACCATGGTGTCGAGCATCGAACCAAAAGGATTCACGCCGGCAATGCAAATACCGATCGGGTCACTGGGACTGGCGAAAGTGCCGGGCGGCCATTCGACGAACTTGGCAAAGTTATACAGAAACGCAGCCTTCACCTGATACTCATCGAACCCCGCGCCGGGGACGGTGGTCTGTGCGCACAGCTCAAACGCGGCACCCAATTGCAAGATCAGACTGAGGATGCGAGTCATTCAGTTGGGCTTAAAAGCGCCACGTTAGCTTTCCAAAGATACTGCGCTGATCGAGCATGTAATCGATGAGTTGAGAATCCGGGAACTCTGCGTGCCTAGGCCGCAGCAGGTTCTGGCCGACAATGCTGACCTCGGTGAACTCTCCCATCCGCCATCCCACGCGCGTATCCAGCCGCACATAGCCGGGGATATTGCCCACCGCCAAGGGGCCGGTGTAGCCGATGGTCTGATCCCACTCGAAGGTGCGCCCCAGATCGACGAAGGAGCGCACTTGAAAGCTGCGCCGAGGCGCGTATCCCGGCAATTGCTCAATGACCGCATCCTGGCTCGAGGCATCACGGGTTACCGACATGTCGAGCAGGGTCAAGCCGGGGCTGAGCTTCCAGCGATCCGTCACATTCCAGTTGGCGAAGGCCTCGGCTCCATAATTTCGTGCGTTCGCCAGGTTTTCAAAAAGCAAGGGAATCACTAGGTGAGGAGGCCCCGGGGTAAGAGCGAAGAAGGGAGTCTGCGGCTCCGTGGTTTCGAGATTCCGGTAAAAGCTCAGAAAACTCGTCACATCCACGGACAGCCGCCGGTTGACTTGAGCGCGATAGCCGGCTTCAAAGTCCCGCAGCTCTTCGACCTTGGTGTTGGGGTTGCCGAAAACCGTGACCAGCCCCAAGGCCCCTTGCGGCAGCGGAACAAGCGCACTGACGATCTCTAGCCCGTTGTCGATAGGGGAGGGCTGGCGGATGGCCTTCGCGGCTGACACCCAAACGGTATTGCGGGAATTGGCCGCCCATACCAGTTGGGCGCTCGGTTCATTCTCGTAACCGGTGTACGCATTATGCTCGAACTTGGCACCTACTGTCAGCGATAAGGTTTTGGTAAGAGTAATTTCGTCCTGCACGAAGGCGCTGTAAAGCGAGTCCGTGCGATCTACTGGGTGGAGCGTCACTACGTTGTTTCCGGAGAAGCGGTTTGCGGCCCCGCGATAGCTCAGCCCCCAAACCACGTCGTTACGGCTCCCGAAACTTAGATGATGCTGGAAGTCGATGTTCCCGATGGAAGTGAAATCGTGAGCTCCAGCGGCAAAGGTGTCGCTCTTGTCGAAGTAGGCTTGCAGAGAGACATCCGAACCATTCACAAGCGTATGGGTCCAGCGCGCCAGGATATTTCCGCCATCGTCCCCGATCGGTTGGGTGTAAGTGCCCATCGCCGAAAGCGTCTGGGGTAGGACTCCGCTGAGGGTCTCGCCTCCGTCCACTCTGCGGTACTCGCCTTGCACCGTCAGCAGATCTCGAGCGGAAAGCCGCCAGTCCGAGCGGAAGCCCACTTGCCCCAGGCCCCGTGCGTCGGCAGGCTGGTCGGCGTCGACGGGATCTGATTTTCCCTGATGCGAATACCGGCCAAAAATCCGGTAGTCGCCGCTGACTCCTGCTGTGCCTCCGTACTGCAACAAGCCTTCGCCTTGCTGATTCGTCCCCCCGCCGGCGGTGAGGAGGCCCCCGGGCGTGGCTTGGGCGCTTTTCATGATGATGTTGATCACACCATTCATGGCATTGGCGCCCCACACCGTTCCGCCCGGGCCGCGAATGACTTCGATCCGCTCAATGTCCTCGAGTGGAACGTCCTGCGCAAACCACAGCACTCCCGAGAACGCCGGATGATACACGCTCCGGAGCCGTCGATCAGTACCAGTACTTTATTGGCATAGACGCTGTTGAAACCGCGAATGCTGACCGCCCAGTTACTATGGTCGACGCGCGCGACGTCAACGCCGGGAACCATGCGCAGGAGGTCCGGAATATTAGTGGAGCCCGAACGGCGGATGTCTTCCTGCGTGATCACAAAGATAGCGGCTCCGGTCTTGGCTAACTTTTGTTCTTTCTTCGAAACCGAGGTTACGTGGATATTCATCAGATCTTCCAGACTGAACTCGGTAAGGTCGCGCCCCGGCGGAGTCTGGGCCGAGGTAGTGGCGGCGATTGCCCCGGTGAACACAAGGATCACCCAGCGGGATGCCAGCGACTTCGACATAAGGCCCTTATCGGTTCGCTGCGGCGGATTGCGAACCGAAGGCGCTCGAATCGGCTGTGTTCACACGGGCCGCGGGCGCGCCGATATGTCCGTTACGGCGCGGATTGGGGTGGACGGCGCCGTTTGGTGGCTTGCTCGAATCCGTAAGCCAGTTCGATCAAGCGGGGCTCGCTACATGCTCTGCCCGTAAAACTGACGCCGAAGGGAGCCGGCCGCGCGTGGAAACCATCGGGGAAAGGAGGCGCGGGAGCATTGGGCACCTTGCCAAACGGCACAATGACGGTGGGGTAACCTGGCATGGCGGCGATGGCGGCTCCGCTCGCGCCGGGGAACAGCAGGGCGTCTAAACGATTGGCTTGCATGACCTCGTCGATGCCGTGCTTACCGGCGAGCGCGATGTCTTTGGCACGATCGGCTTGGTAGCGGGCGCGGTCCGCCTCGACATCCATTTCGTCGGAGATGTCGAGGAGCGATTGCCCGTACTTGATGGCACCCGCGTTGCGATGTTCCAGGTTCCACAGGCGCAGTTCGCGGAGCGACTTCACGGGGGCGGAGGGCCCCAGTGACGCGAGCCAACGATTGAAGCCGCGTTTCATGCCGTATTTGAAGACGACCGAACAGTGGTCGTCTTTCCCTTTGCCCTCGCCCGCGCCTGAGCAGGTATTCCACAGCAGCAGATTCGCGGCGGCATCGGTAGCGAGCACACTGGGAATTTCAGCGGGATCGACGATCACGGCCCCCTGGCGCTTGAGGATCTCGATGGCCTCGGCCATGACCTTGGCTTGCTCAGGGTTGAGTCCGCCGCGCGCCTGAGTCTCCCCAGGCGGGGTGGTGGGACTGTAGTAGAAAGCCCGCGGGACGCCGATGCGGGCGCCTTTGAGTCCGTTGGCGTTCAAGAAACGGCGGTAGCTACCGCCCGGCGGACGCGCGCAGGCTCGAGTAGCCGGATCGTTGGCATCCGGCCCAACGCCTTCGAGAACGCCCAGCAGAATAGCGGCGTCCGTAACGGTCTTGGCGAGTGGACCGGGCGTATCCTGGTCCGCCGTGATCGGGATCACGCCGTAGCGGCTGACGCGGCCGACAGTGGGCTTGATGCCCGCCAGCATGTTCTTGTTGGCGGGACTCAGGATGGAGCCCGATGTTTCCGTGCCCACGTTCGCTGCCCACAGATTTGCTGCAGTGCCAATCCCGGAGCTGGACCCGCCCGTGCCGAGCGCCGGACGGCCGTCGGCTGTAGCGGGCCGAGGATCACGGCGCGGATCATATGGATTAAAACCGTAGCCAGCGACTGCATTGTAGTTGCCCGGCATGGGAGTGGGTGCGCCGGCGACCCAGTTGGCCAATTCCGTCATGCCAGTCTTGGCGATGATGATGGCGCCCGCTTCGCGCAAATGCTTCACCAGCGTGGCTTCATACGGGGGCACGAAGCCATCGAAGGCCAGCGCGCCGCCGGTGGTGGGCAGGGTCGTGGTGTGGATGTTGTCTTTGACCGCAATGGGGATGCCATGCAACGGGCCGCGCACCTTCCCCTGCGCCCGTTCGCGATCGCGCGCGTCGGCTTCCGCAAGCGCTTTGGGGTTCACGGTGATTGCCGCGTGCAGTTTATCTTCGTAGAACGCGATTCGCGTGAGGTACTGCGTCACCAGTTGCCGCGACGTAACGCGCCCTTGCTGCATGGCCGCCTGCATCTCGGGGATGCTGGCTTCGACTACGCTAAAGGGTTTTGAAGCAGTGTTGGTCTGTGCGCGGAGCGACGCTGCGATCACCACCAAACACAGGAGCGAGGCGCGTGGCTGCATACGATATTAGTTCATTGTGGCATGAGATGAATCAAGTGCACACTAGTGTTGTGATCGGCTTTCAAAAGATAATCCTGTGGCTGGGCCGCTATTCGAGCGCCAGACCTAGCGTTAGGGAATTCCGCCACATGATGAGCCAACTCGCGCATGTACGGGCCGGCATGAAGTTCACGCGCGAAGAAATGAACCAGCGAAGCGCTTAGGCGTCTACGGCTTCAAGCGTCTTGGCGGCGTAGGTGCGATCCACGTAATTGTTAAGGATGGCGAGGAACTCCTCGACGATGTGATCGCCGCGTAGCGTGCATTTGAGTTTGCCGTCGACATATACCGGAGCCACTGGCTCCTCGAACGTGCCAGGCAGCGAGATCCCGATGTTCGAGTGCTTGGATTCGCCCGGGCCGTTGACGACGCAACCCATCACCGCCACCTTCATTTCCTCGACGCCCGAATAGCGGGCACCCCACACCGGCATTTGCGTGCGCAGGTAGGTTTGAATCTGGTCCGCCATGTCCTGGAAGAAGGTGCTGGTGGTGCGCCCGCAGCCGGGGCAGGCGGTCACTTGAGGCGTGAAGCTACGCAGTTCGAGCGCTTGCAGGATCTGCTGGCATACGATCACTTCGTCGGTGCGATCGCCATTGGGCAGCGGCGTCAACGAAGCGCGGATGGTATCGCCGATTCCCTCCTGCAGCAGCACGCCGATGCCGGCGGTCGAAGCGACGATGCCTTTGGAACCGAGGCCGGCTTCGGTCAATCCCACATGCAGCGCGTAATCGCACTCGGCGGCCAGCATGCGGTAGACGCGGATCAGATCCTGCACGCCGCTGACTTTGGCGCTCAGGATGATCTGATCGCGCCGTAAGCCATATTGTTCGGCCGCTTTAGCGGATTCAATGGCACTCACCACGATGGCGCGCAGCGTGACGGTTCTGGCATCCAGCGGTTCCGGAAGCAGGTTATTCTCATCCATCATGCGCGTCAGCAATGCGGAATCAAGCGAGCCCCAGTTGACGCCGATGCGCACCGGACGGTCATATTCAACCGCCGCTTCGATCATGGTGCGGAAGTTATCGTCGTGCTTCTTACCGATATTAACGTTTCCAGGATTGATGCGGTATTTCGCCAGCGCCCGCGCCATGTCCGGATACTTCTTCAGTAACAGATGGCCGTTATAGTGAAAGTCGCCGATGATAGGCACACGTACGCCGAACTTATCGAGCGTATCGACGATTTTGGGAACCGCGCGCGCGGCGTCTTCGGTATTGACCGTTACGCGCACCAGTTCCGAGCCGGCCTGGGCCAGCGCCATCACCTGATTGACCGTCGACGCTACATCGGCAGTATCGGTATTGGTCATGGACTGAACCACGATGGGATGGTCCCCGCCAACCTTGATTTTCCCGATGCTGACCGCTACCGAATGACGGCGTGGCTGTGATGCCATGAAACCTCCGCAATGCTGTGAAACCTACATTGTACCGTGGTAAGCTTTGTGGGAAATGGTACCTGCTGTCCAGCGGCGCCTTCCCTGGTTTGCGATCGCGGTCTGCTTTGCGGCTGCGGGAGCCGTGTGCGCCCAAGACACCGCTACGAACTCGCTGCCCGCCCTACAGGAGGCCGCCGCCAAGCGAACCGCAGAATGGAACACGCTGACCACCGGTCTCGAACTGCGCTTGGCGCGACTGTTGCCGTGCGATCCTCGCGTGCGCACTTCGGTGGACGAGGTCGGCCGGGCAGCGGACACCCGCACGGGTGCGCTCACCAGCTATTGGAACATGGTCTCAATTCAGTCGAAAGCACAGGTGGAGGCAATCCGTGGATTGCTTACTCTGGAACAACAGCGGGCCGAAGACTGGGCTAAAGACAAAACGGAAACCGAGCAGGAGGTTGCGGCGACCAGCGCGCAAGCCGCCGCCCTAAAGACGAGTCTGCAGCAGGTTCCGGCGCTGGCGAACCCGCAGAAGAGTCTGGAATCCCTAGCCGAAACGAACCAAATGCTAGCAGCGCAAGCGAGGGAGCGCGAAACCAACGGTGGTCTCTTGGTCGACGAGCTGCGCGATCTCCTGAAAGCCAGCCAGGCGCGGCAGTCCGCGATTGACGAGCAATTAAAATCGGTGAGCGCGGAAGGCCAGCGCTGGAGTGCCTATTATGCCGCGCGCCAAGCTCGTGCCCAGATCGAATGCGTTATCATTAATCCGGCGGCCGCCACCGCGCCGCCGGCAGCGCGACCGGCACCGCCTGCGGTGCGTCCGCTTCCTCCAGGGACCAAGCCATGAGGCGCGCGCTAGGAGTTCTGCTATTGGCCTCCGCCGCTCTGGCGCAGAAGGAAGCGCGCCAAAACTGGCGTAACACCGATCCTGATCTGGAGCGCGCTGCTGCCACGGCCGGCGCGACTTTAGGAGCCCGCGCCGATAAAGCCGCCGCCGAAGCGGCCAAGTATTTCGGCGCGCGGAAGACGTATCTGGAGAGCCTCGCCGCGGATGCCACCCGGAGGGCCTCCACTGTGGGAGCATTGAACCTCGCGCCGGACGCCGCACCTACTATGGAAGCTTACTTGAGTGGGCAAACCACCATCCTGGGCGCAAGTATTGAAACCATCGCCCGCACTCCGGACCGTGGCATCCAACAATTACGGCAGGCGCTCGAGCGCGAGCGCGCCGCCATCGCCGCCCTCAGCTCGGGATCCAAAGATGTTCAGAAAGCCCGGGAAGCGGTGGTGCAAACCGCCAGCAACGCCGGGCAGGCGCGGATGCGGACGGTGGAACTTTATCAGAAGTTGGCCACTAGTCTGAAGCAGTCGGCGCAGCTCACGGAACAATCGGGAACTGCCTGGGCCGGCTATTACCGCTCGTTGTCGGACGCCGCGCGGAGCGCAGCTCGACCGGTGACATCTTCGGTTCCGGAGCCGAAGTCGCCGGCTGCCGTCGTTCCTCCCGCCGTGGTGGCGCGAAATATCCCAGCGGTTCCCCTGTCGCGCTATGTAGGAGCGTGGACGTATCCGACCGTGGGCGCGCGCTTTCACGGTGC
>Ga0068857_100001099_pt1 | contig 20992 bp, 19 predicted proteins | sample KBSCornC72_FD_66591 | JGI IMG/M metagenome (GOLD analysis project Ga0068857, IMG submission 66591) | Corn rhizosphere microbial communities from Kellogg Biological Station, Michigan, USA - KBS Corn C7-2 | ecosystem: Host-associated > Plants > Roots > Rhizosphere > Soil ...
TCGGTCGACCAGGGGCCGAATTCCGCCGAGGAGCGCAAGACTCTCGGCTTCCATCTGTCGGCGCGATTCCCGTTCTCGGACGTGGTTGTCAGCCCCGCCAGCGAAGCTGACGTGCACTGGTCGCTTTCCGGCAATCCCATCTTCGACGAGCGCGGCCGTTTCCTCGGCTTCCGCGGCATCGGCACCGATCTTACCGAACAGCGCAAGTCGGAGCGCGAGATTACGCGTCTCGCGCGTTTCGACTCCCTGACGGGACTGCCGAACCGTGCAATGATGCGCCAGACGCTCGACGAAGCGCTGCGCAACGCCGCCCATCGCAAGAAGGGCTGCGCACTCTTCATGATCGATCTCGACCGGTTCAAGAACGTCAACGACACGCTCGGCCATCCGACCGGCGATGCTTTACTGCGTGAGGTCGCCGATCGCCTGAAATCTGTTATGGGCAATCACGGTCAGGTCGGCCGGCTCGGCGGCGACGAATTCCAGGCTGTGCTGCCCGGTGCCGACGATATCGGCCTTCTCGAATCGCTCGCCCGGACTCTAATCGAGCAAGTCTCGCGTCCCTACATTATCGAAGGGAACAAGGTGACGATCGGCGCCTCCGCCGGAATTGCGATCGGCGATCCGGGGCGTGCCAGCGCTGACGCTCTCGTGCGCAACGCCGACCTCGCGCTCTATGCGGCCAAGGCTGCGGGCCGGGGCAAGCATTGCCTTTACCAGCCTTCGATGCATAGCGAGGCGACCGAGCGCCAGCTGCTCGAGAACGATCTGCGCCAGGCGATCGAGCGCGGTGAGCTTGCGGTCCATTACCAGCCGATCGTCCGCACTGCCGAGGAAGAGATCTCCGGCTTCGAAGCGCTCGTCCGCTGGGAGCATGCGACGCGCGGGGCCATCTCACCCGCGAAATTCATCCCGCTCGCCGAGGAAGCGGGCCTGATTGGGAAGATCGGCGAGTGGGTGCTCCGCACTGCACTCGAGGAAGCGGCGAACTGGCCCGACCACGTCCGTGTCGCAGTCAACCTGTCACCGCTGCAGTTCAACGACCCGGGGGTTGCTGCAATGGTCGGCAAGCACCTCCAAAGAACTGGCGTCCGCGCCGATCGCCTCGAGCTCGAGATCACCGAAGGTGTATTCCTCGCCGACGGCGACACCACCGACGAGACCTTCGCCAGCCTGAAAGCGCTCGGCGTCCGCCTGGCGCTAGACGATTTCGGGACCGGCTACTCGTCGCTCGGCTATTTGAAGAAGGCGCCGTTCGACAAGATCAAGATCGACCAGAGCTTCGTCCGCGGCGCCGCCTCGTCCAGCGCGACCAACCGCAATGCGGCGATCATTCGCGCCATCACCACGCTCGCCGAGTCACTTGGCATGGACACCTGCGCCGAGGGCGTCGAGACCCATGACGATCTGCAACTGATCCGCGAGCTCGGGGTGAGCATGGTCCAAGGCTATATCTTCGGCCAGCCGACTCCGGCTGAGACAGCGCGGCAGATCGCCAACAGTCTAACGATGGAAGCGGCCGGCTTCGCCTGCGTCCGCGAGCCGCGCCACCGTCTCATGCGCCGCGCAATCACGTCGATCAACGGCCAGACGGTCGAGGTGAAGCTGCGCAACATCTCGTCGATGGGCGCACTGGTCGATTGCCCGCTTCCCGTAGCGCCCGGAACCGAGCTGTCGATCAACATCATTGGCGTCGGCCCCGTCCGCGGTCTGGTGCGCTGGGCCCAGGCGAACAAATTCGGAGTCCAGTTCGAGGGCCAGTTCGACCTCGCGCGCCTTGCGCCGAAGAAGGCCAGGCCCAACGACGTTAGGATGCTGAGGCCGACCTATCTCGACCGACAGGCGTCCTAAAGTCCCGCGAACTGCCGCGCTTGGCCGCGATCCTTGCCGTAGAAATCGTCGAAATAGACGATCGAGCTGCCGCTCGGTACCGCCGTCAGATAGGTGATGTAGATCGGCACGGGGCTCGGAAGGTCGACCTTTTGCTCTGGGCGCGCGCCCTTGGCGCTCGGCGGGTGGCCGTTGAACAGCCAGCGGGCGAAGCGCGGCGCATCCTCGAGGCGGACGCAGCCGTTGCTTTGCAGCCGTGCGGCCTCGTCGATTTTTTCCTTCTCCGGCGTGTCGTGGAGCCAGATCCCCTGCTGGTTGGGAAACATGAACTTCATCTTGCCCATCGAATTGGCCGGTCCCGGCCGCTGCCGCATCTTGACCTGCACACGGCCCGCGACGACGCCGTTCCAGTCAACCGACATCGGATTAAGCACCTTCCCGTCGGGTCCGAAGGCCGTCACGATGTCATAGCCCTTCTCGTTGAGGTAGGCACGACCCCGCTTGAGCACGTTTGGAGCGAGCTTGCGCGCGGCGATGTCGGGCGGCGCGTTCCAATAAGGGTTGAGCGCGATGTAGCGGATGAAGGCGTTCATCATAGGCGTCTGCGCGATCGGGTCGGGCCGGCCCGCCACGACGCGCATCGAGTCCACCACTTGGCCGTTCTCGTACATATAGAGCCGAGCCGCAGGCGGATTGACGATGACGAAACGGCCGCTGCCCGAAGGAAGCGCCCGCGCCCGCTCGAGGTTGAGCGAGAGCAGCTGATATTCGGCGCGGTTGCGGTAGATTCGGCTGGCGAGCGCCTGGCGCAGCTTGGCGTAGATCGGGTTCATCCAGCCCATCTGCTGGACATAGTCGCTGAGCGACGGCGCGCTGGATGCCGCGGTCAGCAGCTCGCGCGGCGAAAAGGGCGCGGGCTTCAGCTCCTGGTCGACATAGATGACGCCGACTCCGGGATCATGCTTCTGGTCGGCGGCGTAGGCGACAAGAGCTCCGCTTAGCAGTGCCTCGGCACGCTGGATTGCGGCGGGATTGCCAGTGCGTGCAGCGGCGACGGCATTGGCGAGACTACGGACGTTGTAGCGCTTGGGGTTGAGATGATCCGCCTGGGCAGTGGCGAGGAGCTGGACAAGCTGCTGCGCGGCGTCGCGGGCATTGGGCGCGAACCACAAGGGCGCGCCGCCGCGCGAGCGATAGAAGTCGGCGATTTCACCGTCGAGCAGCGCAGGCGCTGCTGTTTTCGCCTCTGCTGGAGCCATTGGCGGCACCAGCGGTGCTGCGACCGCCAGCGCCGTAACTGCAGCACCTGCCGCGAAAACCTTCTGCAGCGGCGACGTGCCGCGAATGAACTTGCCCATTGCTGTCCTTCATCTCTGGTCCGCGCCTTGAACGGCGCGGCGGCGCCTTGAACGCACGAATGCAGTTTCAGTTTAGCCGGTCAAGCGCTGACCCTTCGCTGAACCGGCGCAAACAAAAAAGAGCGCCGGTGTTACCCGGCGCTCTCCGTTGCGTGGCCTTTTGGCTACTTAGTAACGGCGATTGATGCTCACGCGCTGCACTGCGCCGTTCGGCGCAACGTCGCAGCGGAAGCTGAGGTCGGCCGCGCTAGCATAACCGTAGCCGAGGGCTCCGTACGCGCCGACGCCGTACGGGCTATAGCCGTTGTACGCCATGCGGCCACTACTGGCGAGGCCGCGGACGCGGATCAGGCCGTTGCTGCGCGGGCTAACCTGCGTCACCGAAACGACCCGGCCGGTAGTGTTGGTGCCGAGCACCGCGCCGAGGATGCCGCCGATACTCGTACGGTTATACAGACGGCTCTGAACCGCAGCGGTGCACTGTGAAGCCGCAACATTGGTGTTCATGCCATAAGCATAAGGCTGTGCATAACCGTAGGGCTGCGCGTAGCCGTAATATTGGCCGGCTGCCGGGGCTGCAGCTACAAGGGCCGCACTGGCAGCGATGAATTTGCTGAACATACGCATGACTCGTTCCTCCTTTGAGATGGAGTCTCGAGTCATAAAACGAACTGCCGAACCGGCGCGGCCCTGAATTCGTCGCAGCGAACGCTCAGGTCGCCGCCACAGTGTGAACCTCAGCTAAATGAAAAAAAGAAAGCGGCCGCGTGAGCCGATGCCACGCGACCGCTCTCACCACTCAACAGAGTGAATTACGGATAGACTGCCGTAACGTCGAACTGGGCCGTGTACAGACCGGCCGGTTGAGCAGCGGTGAGCGTGAAGTCGCCGCCGACAAAAACGCTGAAAGCACCAGTGGTTCCAGTGTTGCGAACGCCCGGGCCGCCATTGTCCAGGTTGAGGGCAGCGTCGATCTTGTTCACGCAGCCCACGCCATTACAGATCACGCCACCAGCCGGTTGGGTCATGGAGATCTGCACGTTCACGTTCGGCGTCGCAAAACCATCGAACTGAGCCCGCTGGAACGTGCCCGCCAGAGCAACCACAGAACCGGTCGTTGACCGGGCACCGCTATCGGCGTCAATGATGACATGGCCGCCGGCATTCGGATCACCCGCGACGGTGCCGAAGTCGAGGTCCTTGATCTTGTTGAGAGTCAGCGACTGGAGCACGACACCCCGCGCCTCGGCAGTAGCAGTCGCAGTCGACGCCGCGAATGCAGGCGTAGCCGCAACGAAAGTCGCGGCAAGCGCCGCGAGGCAGGTATTCAAACGCATAGTCTTGGTTCCCCACTTAGAAATGTCGAGGCGCCCCCATTGCCCCGGCCCGCCTTCACATCGATTGAAGGCTTGTGGTTGCCTGAAAATTTACCTTGTTCGTCAGCGATGAGGTGCCCGCTGCGGGCGGCTATGCACGGGTCATTGACCCTGATTAGCGACTGAGTCAGGCCGCTGATACTAGATGGATTTCGGAGCGCCTCTGCTCCGCCCCAAGCGCAACGACGCGCGCGTCATAGCGGACAGCGAGATCGAGATGGACCGCGCGCACTCTCTGGCTAGGCGCAGCCGCGGCCGCGGTCCGCTCCTCTGCCGCTCGACGCCGGTAATAAACCAGATTCGCTTCCATTGCCGCCACCCCCCGATGGCGCGGCCGAACTAACGCAATATGCGAGTCGCTGTGCCGAGCGCCTACTCATATCATTAGTGAGCCTGTTAACCGACTCACTTAGGTCAAGTTGCAAGTAAAGGCCTCGGTAAGCCTGCCCGTTCAACGCGCGCTGACGCGAGGCGCGTCTTCGTCAGAGGAGCGATACGAAGAACAGCAGCGTCGCCGCGGCCATCACGGCGGTTGCACCCCAGCCGAATATCGCCAGCGGGCGCGAACAGGTGAACTTGCCCATCACGCTTCGGCGGCAAGCAACGATCATCATTGCTGCCATCAACGGCACGGCAACGACGCCGTTGAGCACGGCGCTCCAGAACAGCGCCTTGATCGGATTGACGTTCGCCCAATCGAGCGTGACGCCAGCCGCGGTCGCGGCGACGATGATCGTATAGAAGCGCACAGCCTGCCGCGGCTTGTACTCCAGTCCTCGAGGCCAGCCCTCGACCTCGCTGACGGCGAAGGCGGCTGAGCCCGCCAGCACCGGTACCGCAAGCAAGCCAGTCCCGATGATCCCGAGCGCGAAGAACAGGAACGCGAACTGCCCCGCAATCGGACGAAGCGCCTCCGCGGCTTCGGCGGCGGTTCCGATCTGGGTGATGCCCTGCCTATGCAGTGTCGCCGCGGAGGCCATGATGATTGCCAGCGCTACGAGGTTGGAAAAGGCCATGCCGACTAGCGTGTCGAGGCGAATTCGGCGGAACTGGCGCCGCGCGTGACTTGGTGCGTCCTTCAGCGGCTTTTGGCTCGGCCGGTCCGCAATTTCCTCGGCCTCCTGCGAGCTTTGCCAGAAAAAGAGGTACGGGCTGATGGTCGTGCCGAATAACGCGACAATGGTGACGATTGCATCCCGGCCCAAATTTTGCGGCCAGACCATTCCGCGGAATGCCGCGGGCCAGTCCGTATGCACCATCAGGAGAACGCCGATGTAGGCGAACAGGCTGAGCGTCAGCCATTTCAGGGCGCGCGCATATTGGTGATAGGGCACGAACAGCTGGAGCAGCACGCTCACCAGCGCGAATACAAGAACGAAGATGTGCGTGTGGCCGCCGACGAGCAGGTCCGTGCCGGCAGCCATTGCCGTCAGGTCGGCTCCGATGTTCACGCTGTTGGCGAGTACGAGAATCCCGACCATCAGGGTGACGACCCATTTCGGAAAGCTGGCGGCCAGGTTCTTCGCGAGTCCTCCACCGGTCACACGACCAATGTGGGCGCTGACCAGCTGGACCGCCGACATCAGCGGATAGGTGAGGACCATCGTCCACAACAGACCGTAGCCGAACTGCGCACCGGCCTGCGAGTACGTGGCGATACCGCTCGGATCGTCGTCGGCCGCGCCGGTAACGACGCCGGGTCCAAGCTCGTTGGCCCCCTCGATGAGAGCCGCTTTCCAGCCCCGCCCCCGCCGAGCCCTCATTCGCCGCCCTTGAAGCCTTGCGCGACGACGTACCATTCGGACGAATCCTTGCGGCTGGCGGGCGGTTTCGCGTGCTTCACGGTCGCGAAGTTGCGCTTCAACTCTGCGACGAGCTGATTGTCGGCGCCCCCGGCGAGTACCTTGGCGACATAGGCGCCGCCGGGCCGCAGCACCTCGCGCGCGAATTCGAGACCTGCCTCAACCAGCCCCATCGTGCGCAGGTGATCAGTCTGCTGATGGCCGACTGTATTTGCTGCCATGTCCGACAGGACGAGGTCGGCCGGTCGGCCGAGCGCCTCCCTGATCCGGTCAGGCGCGGCTTCGTCCATGAAATCCATCTGGAGGATGGCTACCTCCTCGATTGGGTCGGTAGGCAGCAGGTCGATGCCGACGATGCGCGCCTTCGGCGCCTTTCGTCGCACCACCTGGCTCCAGCCGCCCGGCGCGATGCCGAGGTCGACGACGGCCTTTACATCTTTCAGCAAGCCAAACCGCTCGTCGAGCTCGAGCAATTTATACGCGGCCCGACTGCGGTAATTCTCTGCCTTGGCGCGCCGCACGTACGGATCGTTGAGCTGCCGCTCGAGCCAGCGCGTCGAGGAGACTTTGCGACCCTTGGCGGTGCGGAGGCGCTTCAAAGCTGCCAGCCGTCTCGGGCCATCAGCGAGCGCAAGATGCCTTCGCGGATGCCGCGATCAGCGATTCCGAGGTTTTTCGCCGGCCAGATCTCGATGATCGCCTCGAGAATCGCGCAGCCTGCTACGACGAGATCGGCGCGCTCGTTGCCGATGCAGGGCAGTGCGGAGCGCTCCTCATAGTCCATGCCGGCGATCATTCCGCTGATCTTTTGCATCGCCTCGATCGGGACATGCAGCCCGTCGACCGCGCGGCGGTCGTAGGACGGAAGCGCCAGATGAACGCTGGCGAGGGTCGTCACCGTGCCGCTGGTGCCGAGCAGGCGAATTCCTTCCCGCTTCTCGGGAAGCATGGTCGCGAAGTTCGCGAATGCGCGCCGCGCGCGCTCGCGCATCCGTTCGTAGGCCTTGATTCGGTCGGGACCTTCGAGCGCCTCCCTGCCCTCGCTCTCGGTCAGCGAAACGACGCCCCACGGAGCGCTCCACCAGGCGCGGATGCGCGGTGTGCCCTCCTCCTGATCGACCAGCACCAACTCGGTCGAGCCGCCTCCGATGTCGAAGATCAATGCAGGCCCGTCGCCCGGCTCGAGCAGTTTGTGGCACCCGAGCACGGCCAGGCGCGCCTCCTCCGCCGGTTCGATGATGTCGAGTACGATTCCCGTCTCATCGCGGACTCTGTCAGCAAACAACTGCCCATTCTTGGCGCGGCGGCACGCCTCGGTCGCTACCGAGCGCGACAGCGAGACGTTGCGGCGCCTGAGCTTATCCGCGCAGACCGACAGTGCGCCGACGGCGCGGTCCATCGCGTCCTGCGACAGCTCGCCGGTGCGCGAGACGCCTTCGCCAAGGCGGACGATGCGTGAGAAAGCGTCGATTACCGTGAAGCCGCCATCGCTGGGCCTGGCGATCAGCAGCCGGCAATTGTTGGTTCCAAGATCGATCGCGCCATATGTGTGGCGATGTGGTCCTCGCCCCGGCGAGAAGCTCTGATTCGACGGCCTGCCCTGCGCCTTAAACCCCTGCCGCATGACCGGCGCACTGGCGACATTCTGCGCCATGCTAACGCCCGTTTCTGTCCTACACCGCCCAAAGCGGACGGCTGACTTGGGTCCGTTTTAATCACAATTTACTGTGATTGGGCAACCCCGCCGTCTATTTGGGCGACGTTGACACGCCTGAGGGCCCTTTCTATCTCGCCGCCTTCCCGAGCTGCCCCGTCGTCTAATGGTAAGACTACGGACTCTGACTCCGTCAATCGAGGTTCGAATCCTCGCGGGGCATCCATCCTCGGTCCCGCGCATTGAGCGCCTGCATGGCTGACTCATCGATCACCGCAGGGCGCTTGTCATTCACCGTCGACGCAGTCGGTGACGGTGAAGGATTTCGCCTCGATGTGACTGCAGATGGTCGCACGCAGGCTTATGCCATCGCGACCGCGACCCAGCAGGATTTCTCGCTTTTCTTTCGACAGCTCGCGCAGGATTTCGGAACGCGCGTTCCACACGTCTTCGCGGACGCAGTCGAGCATCCGGCCGCGCGTTTATCGTGGCGGCCGCTGCTGACCGAGAATGTCCATCCGCAGATCCTCGTCGGCTACGGCGATCCGGCCGTGTTCAAGGACGGCGACGACTATTGGCTCGTCTGCACGTCGAACGACGCACCCGACGCTTTTCCTGTCCTCCATTCGTCCGATCTTCAGCATTGGGAACCGAAGGGCTTCATCTTCCCGGAAGGCCAGGAGCCCGCCTGGGCGGCGAAAGGGCGCAACACTGCCGACTTCTGGGCTCCCGAAATGGAGAAAGTGGGCGACGAATATTGGACCGCCTTCACCGCGCGTCAGGCGAACAATGCGCTTGCGATCGGCCTCGCCCGGGCGCCGTCACCACTTGGTCCATGGACCGACAATGGAGAGCCGTTGATCACCGGCAAGCCGGTTAACACCACGGGCCTCGGTTACGATGCGGACATGCCGCATATGAGCGGCGGCGTGATCGACTCCCATCTGTTCATCGACGAGGGCGGTGAGCGCTACCTGTTCTGGAAGGACGACACCAACAGCATCTGGCCGCGTCCACTTGCGATGCTGCTGCGAGCGCACCCGGATCTCCTCGACAAGCTTTTCGCAACCGAGCCGGACCGCCGCACTGTCGCATTCGCCGCAGCGATCGTGCCTTGGGCCAATGTCCAGCGGCCGATGGTCCGCTTTTTCCTGATGCAGCCGCTGATCGAGGCTGCGCTGGCGAACTGGACGCAGGTACGAAAATCCCTCGTCGACTTCCACCTCGCCGAAGCGATCCTTGAGGCGATGACCACCCCCATCCGTGCGCAGCGCCTCGCTGACGATGGCCGCTCGCTGGTCGGCGAGGGCCGGATCGTTCTGTGCAACGACCTCGACTGGGAAGGCCATCTTATCGAAGGCCCGTTTGTCACCCGCCAGCTGGGCCGTTACTGGCTCTTTTACGCCGGCAACGATTTTTCGACGCCATCTTACGGTATCGGCGTCGCCGTCGCCGACCATGTGCTTGGCCCCTACACCAAGCAGGGCGAGCCCCTCTTGCGATCCACGCGCGAATGGCTCGCGCCGGGACACGCCTCGGTCGCGCCGGGACGCGAAGGCAAACCGCAGCTTTTCTTCCACGCCTTTCATCCCGGCACCGGTGGCTACAACGCCTTCCGCGCGCTGCTCAGTGTGGGATTGAAGTTTACCTCCAAGCGCGCAGAGGTGGTGGAAGTCGGCTGATCGGCTAAATCAGTTTCATGACTGGACCGCTCACGATCATCGGCAGCTACGTCAGCCCTTACGTCCGCAAGGTGCTGGCATGCATGAATCTCAAAGGCCTCGACTATCAGGTCGACCCGATCACACCTTTCTTCGGTAATGACGAGTTCGAACGCCTAAGCCCATTGCGGCGCATTCCGGTGCTCATCGATGGTGATCTAGCCGTCAGCGATTCAACGGTGATCTGCGAATATCTGGACGATGCACACGGCGGTCATCGCCTCTACCCGGCGGACCCGAAGGACCGCGCCCGCGCGCGCTGGCTCGAGGAATTCGCCGACACACGCCTCGGCGACGTGTTCATCTGGGGCTTGTTTTACCAGAAAATTGTCCATCCGCTCGTCTGGGGCGAGCCGGGCGACCAGACGCGGATCGACAGGGTGCTGAAGGAGGACATCCCCACCGCGCTCGACTACCTGGAGGAAGCGCTTCCCGCGGAGGGTTTCCTGTTCGGCAAAATCGGCGTCGCCGATATCGCGATCGCAAGCTTCTTCCGCAACGGCGCCTACGCCGATTACAAGGTCGACGCGTCCCGGTGGCCGCGTACAGCGGCGTCCGTCGAACGCACGCTCGCGCATCAATGCATTGCCGACTTGCTCCGTTTCGAAGATGTGCAGCGCAGCGTCGAGATCAAGCACCGCCGCCAGGCGCTGCTCGACGCCGGCGCTCGCCTGACGGCCGAGACGATGGGCATGCGCGAGCCGCGCAAAGGCTTGATGCGGCTATAAGGACGGCAGTGCCCCGCTCAACTTGCGAGGCGCACCGGACACAGCGCCACCCAATATGCCCGCGAATTCGAATAACGAACTCGGCTAGTAGTGGTGGCCGGAAATCCAGTGCTCGAGCCGCGTCCTGAATGACGGCTTCGACGGGATGAAACCCGGTTCGGGAATGCCCGGCTCCGTGTTCGCATCGTAGAGCGTGAGGTTCTCTGGCATCTTCGGTCGGAGCGTTTCGCGGCCGCGCAGCAAGTCTTCCGCCGCGCCGAGCGAGCGGTGCACGTCCTCGGCGGTGAACGGCTTCATTAGGCAGCCGATGGCGAGGTCGGGCATTGGGAAACGCGGCGCCTTGCCACTGACGAACAGGCACGGAACGCCAAGATCATTGAGGCGCACCGCGACCGAGAAACCGGTGCTACCATGCGCGAGATGGAGATCAAGGAGGACCAGATCCGGGTCGCAAGTCTCGGCGGCCGCGATGCCGCTTTCGGCGTCGTCCGCAATTCCAACGACGCGGTAGCGCGGATTGTCCTCGACCAGATATTTAAGCGTAATCGCTAGTTGGCTGTCGTCTTCGACGATCAGGATCTTGAGCACCCGCGAGCCTCCCCGAACACGCGGAAATCCCCCCGGGAAATCCGTGACTTGGATGCTCGCCCGGATTGGTTCCGCTGCGAATCCCCCGTGAACGGGGTTATCGCCGAGATGCGGCGGCGGCGCGCCGAAACGATGACGGCGCCCCGGACATCGCCGCCCGGAACGCCCTCACTCTCCAAAATTAACCCGCTTAAGCGCGATAGAAGATGTGCGCGCCGATCTTTTCGACCAGGTTCAGCCGGTGGCCCCACGAGGGAGCGACATAATTTGCGTGATACCAGAGCACGTCCGAACCGACGCTCGGGACGACATTGGCGACCGCGAGGCGGGCAACGCCCTGCGCCCGCGCCCAGGCGCTCGAAGCCGTGTCGATCGACGGAAACTGACCGTGGCGGACGAAGGAGAATTGCGCCGGCTGCTTGACGACGCTGCACCAGTCGGGCGGATAGCGGCCTGAGGCGGCGCGGTTCACCACTACGCGGGCGACGGCGAGCTGGCCTTCGACGCTTTCGCCGCGCGCTTCGAAATAAACCGCGGTGGCGAGGCAGTTGGCCTGCTCGTCGAGCGGCGCGCCGGCGCTATACTTGTCGACCAGCGCGTACAGCGGCCAGCCCGCTTTGTAGAGCCAGGCGGCCTCGGTCGCGATCGACGACGTCAGATTGAGCGTCACCGACTGCGCCGGCCGGGCCTGGAGGACCGAACCGTTGCTAGTCGCAACCGCAGTGGTCGTCGCGACCGCCGGACGCATCAGCGTTGCTGCGGAATTGGAAACGGTGCCGACATTCTGCGCAGCAGCGCTCGAGCCCACCGCGAGCATGAAAAGACCGATGACCGCGGACGCAGCGCGCCCGCCGAGAAGACTGACCAAAATTGTTTTGCCCTATATTGGCGGGATTTCCCGCTGGAGGCGCGTCAAACGCGCTCTTTTAAAGTCCAGCGGGGGGTGCCCGTCTTGCCTGGAGCCCGGCTCTAACAGCCTTTGGGCTCTCCGCTCTCATTCGCTCAAACCCAGATATGTTAGCGCTCGCCGGACTCCAAACGATCTTCGGTGAAGCGTTGGACTCGTGGGGTGGAATCCGGAACCCTTTCAGATTGTTCAGTTTTCTCCAGTTTTCCACGGCTGTTCGGCTCCGTTCAACGGCAGTTTCCCTCGGCTCGTCGGTGCGGTAACGAAAAGCGTTTCAGAAGGGGACAATTTGACCTTGGCTTATTGGCTGATGAAATCGGAACCGGAGAGCTACAGCTGGTCGAATCTGGTGCGCGACAGCGCCACCGAATGGGACGGCGTGCGTAACAATGCCGCCCGGTTGCACCTCAAGGCGATGCAGGCGGGCGACGAGGCCTTCTTCTACCACAGCATGTCGGACAAAGCGGTGGTCGGCATCATGCGCGTCACGCGCGGCGCGCAGCCCGACCCCAAGGCGCCCGACTGGGTGACGGTCCGCGTCGAGCCGGTTCGCGTACTCGAACGGCCGGTAACTCTCGCCGAGATCAAGGCCGAGCCCAAGCTCGCCAAGATGGAGCTGATCCGCCAGTCGCGGCTGTCGGTGGCACCGGTGCGCGACGAGGAGTGGCGGAGGGTCCTGGAGATGGCGGGCAAATAAGCTTCGCCCTGCGCGCGACATTCGTGCTCGGACTGGCCCCGGCAGTCCTGCGCGCGAATTTCACCAATCTTCGCGGTGGAACCGGCACCACGCGCAGGCGATCCGACAGCTGCCGAGCACGCATCGGGGGTTGTCGGATGTGTCGGAATCCAACCTCGCCAGCACCGCGCGGACTGGAGCGTGGCGCGGCCGGGGCTGCCGGTAAGCTTCGCTGATCTCGACAGCCTCAGCACGGGCGTCCCTACGGAAAAGCCAAAAAAAGGCGCTGTAGGAAACTGGTTTGTCGGAACTTTGGATTGTCCGCTTTGGGCGGTGAGCGGCAGTTGGTTTGCGTCTTGGGACGTTTTCCAAGTTTCAACGGGCTCCTGCGGGGCTGCCTGCCTAAAGCCCCCGCCGCGCCGACTGACAAAAAGAAGGCGGAGCCCCGGATCAAGTCCGGCGCGAGAGCCCTCCAGCATTCGCATTCAACTATAAATGGTACTGGACCCCGGCCTCCCCATGGAACCGGTTAGGCAGCTTCGAGCTTTCTCGCCTGCCGCTTGCGCTCATGCGGATCCAGAAACCGCTTCCGGATCCGCACCGCCTTCGGCGTAACCTCGACCAGTTCGTCGTCCTGGATGTAGGCGATCGCCTGCTCCAGGCTCATGCGGCGCGGCGGGGTGAGGCGGATGCCTTCGTCCTTGGGACCGGAGGCGCGGAAGTTGGTGAGCTGCTTTGACTTCAGGGGATTGACCTCGAGGTCCTGGGTCTTGGCGTTTTCGCCGATGACCATGCCTTCATAGAGCATCTCGCCGGGCGAGACGAACAGAACGCCGCGGTCCTCGAGCGCGCTCAACGCGTACGCCACCGCGGGCCCCTGCTCCATCGAGATGAGGACGCCGTTCTGGCGGCCGGAAATGGGGCCCTTGTAGGCGCCGTAGCGCTCGAACAGGCGGTTCATGATGCCGGTGCCGCGCGTGTCGGAGAGGAATTCGCCGTGATAGCCGATGAGGCCGCGGCTGGGTGCCGAGAAGGTCAGGCGCGTCTTACCGCCGCCGGAGGGGCGCATGTCAGTCATCTCCGCCTTGCGCAGCGCCATCTTGTCGATGACGGTGCCGGAGAATTCGTCGTCGACGTCGACGACCACCGTCTCGTACGGCTCCTCGCGGCCGTTGGTGCCGTCGCGAAAGAGGACGCGGGGGCGGCTGATGCTAAGCTCGAAGCCTTCGCGGCGCAGGGTCTCGATGAGGACTCCGAGCTGGAGCTCGCCACGGCCCGCGACTTCGAAGCTATCGTTGTCGGCAGCCATGGTGACACGGATGGCAACATTGCCCTCCGCCTCGCGCTCGAGCCGCTCGCGGATGACGCGGCTCTGCACCTTGTCGCCGTCGCGGCCAGCGAAGGGGCTGTCGTTGACAGCAAAGCTCATCGCCAGGGTCGGCGGATCGATCGGCCGTGCGTGCAGCGGCGCCTGCACCGACGGGTCGGCAAAGGTGTTGGACACGGTCGCCTTGATGAGGCCGGCGATGGCGACGATCTCACCCGCTTCGGCGCTCTCGACCGGCACGCGCTCGAGGCCGCGGAAGGCGAAGACCTTGGTCGCCCGGCCTTCCTCGACTACGTTGCCGTTCACGTCGAGCGCCTTGATCGGCATGTTAGTGGTGAGCCTGCCGCTCTCGATCCGACCGGTGAGGATACGCCCGAGGAACGGATCGCGGTCGAGCAAGGTCGCGAGCATGCGGAACGGGCCTGCATCGACGCGGGGACGGGGCACGTGGTTGACGATCGTCTCGAACAGGGGCGTCAGGTCGCCTTCACGGATGTCATCGGTGAGGCCGGCATAGCCGGCGCGGCCGCTGGCGTAGAGCGTCGGAAAGTCGAGCTGGTCATCCGACGCGTCGAGGTTGAGGAACAGCTCGAAGACCTCGTCGAGGACTTCGGCCGGGCGCGCGTCGGGACGGTCGATCTTGTTGACAACGACGATGGGGCGCAGACCGAGGGCGAGCGCCTTGCCAGTGACGAACTTGGTCTGCGGCATCGGCCCTTCGGCGGCATCGACGAGCAGGATGACGCCGTCGACCATGGAGAGGATGCGCTCGACCTCGGCGCCGAAATCGGCGTGGCCGGGCGTGTCGACGATGTTGATGTGGGTCGTTCCGCCCTGGCCGTGCCATTCGACCGAGGTGCATTTGGCGAGGATGGTGATCCCCCGCTCTTTCTCGAGGTCGTTCGAATCCATCGCCCGCTCCTCGATGCGCTGGTTGTCGCGGAAGGTGCCCGACTGGCGGAAGAGCTGGTCGACAAGGGTCGTCTTGCCGTGATCGACGTGGGCGATGATCGCCACGTTGCGCAGGTTCATTTCAGATTTTCCCGGAAAAATTCGACCCGCCACATAGTGGGTCACCGCTCATGTTGCAATGCAGCACGGGCACTCTACCGCGGGAGCCGCTCCAGGATTTCAATCCCGCGTTCCAGCGCCCTGAGCTCGCTGTGCGCGAGCTTGGACATACGGCCCTCGAGCGAAGCGTCCGCTTTGGGCGGGGCGTTGAGGCGCTCACGCCCCGCTTGCGTCAGTCGCAGCGCCAGCCGGCGGCGGTTGTGCGGGTCCTGCGTTCGCTCCACCAGCCCGGCGCGAACCAAAGCGTCGATTGCCCGGCTGACGGCCGGCGCGCCGCGCTTCACCTTCGCCGCGACCTGGTTGAGCGTGCCCGGCTCCGCGTCTTGAACAGCCTTGAGCAGGTCGCGCTGCTGGCCCTGCGCTTTCGCCGCAGCCGTATCGCCGCCAAGCTGCTCGACCAGCCGCGCAAACCGGCCCGCGAGCGCTCCCGGCGATGAGCTTCCCCATGTCGTCGACATAGTTGCATGCTAGCAAAGATTTGGATCTATACAAGATTGACTCTCAGCAATTGAGCATCTGCTTGCCTCTAAGAGATGAAGCCGCAATTAGCCGCAGGTGAGCAGCCGCCCGCCCCTCCCCCGCAACGTCTGGGTCCTTGGCTTCGTCAGCCTTTTCATGGACCTGTCGAGCGAGATCTATCACGCGCTGCTGCCGGCGTTCATTACGATGGTGCTGGGGCTTCCCGCGACCGCGCTGGGCGCGATCGACGGAATCGCCGAAGCGACCGCCAACTTCGCCAAGCTCCTCTCCGGCCGCCTCTCGGACCGCAGCCTCAAGCGCAAGCCGTGGGTGATGGCGGGATATGGCCTTGCCGCTTTGAGCAAGCTCCTGTTCCCGCTCGCCGCGAGCGCGCCGGCAGTGATGGTCGCGCGCTTCGCCGACCGCATCGGGAAAGGCATCCGCGGCTCGCCCCGGGACGCGATCGTGGCCGATGAGACTCCGCCCGAGATCCGCGGCCGCGCCTTCGGCCTCAGGCAGGCGTTAGACACGGTCGGCGCACTTCTCGCGCCGCTGGTTGCGATCGGCCTGATGGCGTGGCTGGCGAGCGACATCCGTGCCGTCTTCTGGATCGCGGTGATCCCCGCGGGCATTTCGTTCCTCCTCGCTTGGCTCGCGCTCCGCGAGCCCGAGCAACAGCTCGCGCCGCTCAAGAAGTCGCCTTTCTTCGCCGGCTTCAAGGAGGTCGACAAGAAAACCAAGCGCCTGCTGCAGGTCGGCTTCCTGTCCACGCTCGCACGCTTCTCGGAAGGCTTCCTGATCCTCAAGGGCATCGACATCGGGCTCTCGGAAGCGATGTCGCCGCTGACGCTGGCGATCTTCAACCTTGCCTATGTCGCGCTTGCCTACCCCGCTGGCGCGCTCAGTGATCGAATGCACCCAAAGGCCCTCCTGATCGCCGGCATGGCGGTCTTGGTGGTGGGCGACCTCGTACTGGCCAAAGCCGACAGTTTCGGACTTCTTGTCGTTGGCACCACCCTCTGGGGCGCGCACATGGCACTGACCCAGGGCATTTTCGCCCGGTTGATCGCCGACAGCGCCCCAGAACATCTCCGCGCAACTAGCTTCGGCGCCTTCTGGTTTGTGACCGGCATCGGAACGCTCGTCGCGAGCCTCGGCGCCGGCTGGCTGTGGGACCGCGAGGGCGCGTCGGCGACCTTCATCACCAGCGCAATCATCGCCGCTGTCGCGCTGGCGATGCTCAGCCTTCTAAAGGAGGAGCGAGGCCGCCCTGCCCGATGACGGCTTCCTCGCCGGGCGCCTGGAACGGCGGCATGCGTCCCGCAGTGCGGTCATGCTCGAAGAACTGCTGATAGACCGCCGCACCGACGTGGAGCAGCAGCAGGGCGATCGTCGTGAAGACCAGAACGACGTGCACGTCGCCGGACATTTCACCTGTCGCCTCGTCGATGCCGGGCACGACCGGCAACGGAACCCCGCCGACGAGCGGCGTGAACCAGCTCTTCGCTCCGTCAGAAACTGCGATAAGGCCTGTCAGCGGGAGAAGGACCAGCGCTACATAGAATAGGCGATGGTTCCAGACGGCCGCGATGCGCCGCCAGTGCGGCAGCTCGGGCGGGAACGGCGGCGGCGGGTTCTTCAGACGGTAGGCGAGCCGCGCCAGCGTCAGCAGCAGGATCGTCGCGCCGAGCGTCTTGTGCCAGGTGAACAGCGCCGCGCGCTCCGGTCCGCGCGGGAGGAACTCAGCGAAGGTGAAACCGATGACGACCTGCGTCAGCACCAGCGCTACGACGACCCAGTGAAAGGTCACCGCGACATTGGAATAGCGCCGGATCGGCCGCTGGGGCACGGCCTCGGGAACGGTCGCCATGAGCGAACTCCTCCTGTTTCGGAGGAGCAACGCCCAGTTAAGTGAATTTCTCCGCCTTCTCCGCCTTGTCGAGGAGCAGCTTGGAGAAGCTGAACTCGGGGTTCATCCGCTGTTCCTGGCGCTTCAGGCCCTCGACGATCTGGTCGAGCCCGACAGTATCCGCCCAGAACATCGGCCCGCCGCGATAGACTGGCCAGCCGTAGCCGTAGACCCACACCACATCGATATCCGAGGCGCGCTGGGCGATGCCTTCCTCTAATATCTTCGCGCCCTCGTTGACCATCGTGTAGAGCGTCCGCTCGACGATCTCCTGATCGGAGATCTCGCGCCGCTCGACGCCCTGCTTTTTCGCGAAATCCTCGATGATTTGCTGGACCACCGGCGACGGGCTCGGGCGGCGCTTCTCGTCATAATCGTAGAAGCCGGCGCCCTTCTTCTGACCCCAGCGGTCGATGGCGCAGAGCGCATCGCGGATGTTGTCGATGCGGTTCGGGTCGCGGTGCCAGCCGATGTCGACGCCGGCGAGGTCGGCCATCTGGAACGGGCCCATCGGCATGCCGAACGCGACATGGACCTTGTCGACCTGCTCCGGCGAGGCACCCTCGAGCAGCAGTTTCGTCGCTTCGACCTGGCGCGGCATCAGCATGCGGTTGCCGATGAAACCGTGGCATACGCCCGCGACCACCGGCACCTTGCGGATCTTCTTGCCCAGCTGCATCGCCGTCAGCAGCACGTCCGGCACGGTCTTTTCGCCGCGTACAACCTCCAGCAGCTTCATCACGTTCGCCGGCGAGAAGAAGTGCATTCCGACCACGTCGCCCGGCCGCGAGATGCTCGCCGCGATCTCGTTGATGTTGAGGTACGATGTGTTGGAGGCGAGGATTGCGCCTGGCTTCGCGATCCGGTCGAGCCGGCCGAACACCTCCTTCTTCACGTCCATATCCTCGTAGACCGCCTCGATAATGAGGTCGCAGTCGGCGAGCGCGGCGAAGTCGAGCGTCGGCTGAAGAAGCCCCATCGCCTGGCTGACCTGCTCGACCGTCAACTTCCCCTTCGCGGCCGACGCTTCGTAATTCTTGCGCATCAAGCCGGTGCCGCGATCGAGCGCTTCCTGTGCCATCTCGACGATCGTCACGGGAATGCCCGCCGACAGGAAATTCATCGAGATTCCGCCGCCCATCGTGCCAGCGCCAATCACGCCGACCTTGCGGACCAGCCGCGGCTCGGTGTTCTCGGGCAGCCCTTCGATCTTGGCGGCCTTGCGCTCGGCGAAGAAGAAATATTGCTGCGCCCTCGATTGCGTCCCGCTCATCAGCTCCATGAACAGCTTGCGCTCTTCGATGACGCCCTCGTTGTACGGCTTTTCGCAGGCGACCTTCACCGCCTTGATGTTGGCTTCTGGCGCCTCGAAGCCGCGGAACTTGCGCGCATTGTCTTTGCGGAAAGCGTCGAACGTATCCGGATTGCACTCGTTGAGTTTGTCCTGTCGTTCGCTGCTCTTGGGCAGCGGCCGGACTTCGCGCACTTCCTCGGCATAGCCGACCGCGTGCGGGATTAGCTCGCCCTCGATCAGCCGGTCGACGAGCCCGCACGCGAAGCCTTCCTTCGCGCCGATGGGATTGCCCGTCGCGCACATTTCGAGCGCCTTCTTGACCCCCGCGACGCGCGGCAGCCGCTGCGTCCCGCCGGCGCCCGGCAGCAGCCCAAGCTTCACCTCGGGCGTGCCGAGCTTCGCCGACGGCACCGCCACGCGATAATGGCAGGCGAGCGCCACCTCGAGTCCGCCGCCGAGCGCAGTGCCGTGGATCGCGGCAACGACCGGCTTGCCGCAATTCTCAATCGTATCGACCAATGTCGGCAGCCACGGCATCACCGGCGGCTTGCCGAACTCTGTGATGTCCGCGCCAGCAAAGAAGGTCTGGCCTTCGCAGGCGATGACCACCGCCTTCACGCTCTCGTCGGCTTCTGCCTGCGCAATCGCACCGACCAGCCCCTGCCGCACAGACGTCGATAGTGCGTTCACCGGCGGGTTGTTCGACAGGATGATGAGCACGTCGCCATGCTTACGGGTTGAGATCGGGCTGGTCGTCGGCATGTCCATCACATCTTCCATGGCGGGTGTCCGGCCAAGCGGGCTAGGCCGCTGCTGACATTCTTGCAAGTAGGATCCCCGCCGCGGGTCACGCGTGGCGAGCAGTTGGAGGCGGCGTCGGCTTAGGAGCTAATGGCGGCTTTGTGGCGCGCTGCCGCCGCCCGAGATTTAGCCGTCCACCGGCTTGTTGAGGCCGTGCCACAAGGTGATTGGCCCGCCAGCGATCGTGGGAATGTCGACGCGCTGCTGACCGAGCATCCATGCTCCGACGATGCCGCAAACGAACCAGATGATTATCGCACCGAGGATATACGGCTTCATCGCTGCCCTCCTCGCGCGATCAAGTCATGGATGCAGCGTCGAGTCAAAAGTGACGATGCGTGGAGGCAAACTTGTAATGTGGGCAATGCGTGAAAGCGGACATTCGGACCGGCTGCTCAGGCGAGCCGCCGTCAGAGCTGGTCCTCAGCGCGAGAAAACGGCGCCGTGCGGCTTGCCTTCGCCCGCCCAGCCGTGCGGCCACTCGCGTTTGCCGAAATTGAAGCCGGGTTGTCCGTCCGCATCTCGAAACGCGCCGTCTATGGTTAGCGCGCCGGTCGCTTCGTTCAGCTTGAGCAGATGCAGTCGGTCGCCCGACTGTCCTGAGCTCGGTGAGGCGGGATCCGCGTCGATCACGGCCAGGAAGTCGTTCCCCTTATTCGCCTGATCGCCCGCCCAAACAAACAGATAATGGCCCGCCTCTTGCGGGGATTGGGAGTGCGCGGCCGCACCCAACGTCAGTGACGCCACAACAATTGTGAGTATGCTACGAAGCATCGGCTTTCCCCCGATTGTCGCCGGTTCCCCGGCCGCGACCGGACTACGCCTTACTAAAGACCGACGTCGTGGCACTCGCAGCTAATGTCCGCAGTGGATCGAAAGCGGCATGAAAGCGCCTGAAGCAGCTGCACCCTATTTGAGTTCCATCAGCTCGATGTTGCGGAATTCGATCGGGTGGCCCTCGCTTTGCAGGTATATGTAACCGCTCGAGATTGCGAGTTTGCCGCCCGCGGCCGCGATCAACGGTTTGGCGTCGGCGTCGGTCGGGTCGAGCTGGGGGGCGGAATAGCTGATCACCGGGACGCCGTTGATGAAATGCGCCACCTGGCCGTCGCGCGTCACGAGTGCCTCGGCATGCACCCATCGTCCGTTGGGGATGATCGGGCTCGACGAGATGATGCAGTGGGTGGTGTCCAGCTTTCCGTGAAGGACCACATTCGTTCCCGGAGTGCACAAGTTGCCGGTCGGCGTCGGCTCCGGGCGCTCCGCACCGAGGATCTGCATTTCGAGGCTGACCGGAAACTTCTGGTCGAGAGTCATGGTCGCGGGATCCTGCCCCAGCAACATCAGCCCACTATTGCTGAATTGCCAGTCTTCGACCCCAGGCAGCGTGTCGCCGGAAAAGCGATAGTCGAATCGGATTCGGAAGGCGGAGAGCAGGTGCCTGTAGGCGAGATGGCCGAAGCGGCCGTCGAACCCGCGATATTTGGCATA
>Ga0068857_100001111_pt1 | contig 20920 bp, 17 predicted proteins | sample KBSCornC72_FD_66591 | JGI IMG/M metagenome (GOLD analysis project Ga0068857, IMG submission 66591) | Corn rhizosphere microbial communities from Kellogg Biological Station, Michigan, USA - KBS Corn C7-2 | ecosystem: Host-associated > Plants > Roots > Rhizosphere > Soil ...
CCTGTCATTCCGAGCGGAGCACCGAAGGTGCGGAGGCGAGGAATCGCCGGACCCTGTCATTCCGAGCGGAGCACCGAAGGTGCGGAGGCGAGGAATCGCACTCGTCCCGACCGGGAGGCCTCTCTACCGGGATGACTGCGATTCCTCGCCTCCGGCGCTTCGCGCCTTCGCTCGGAATGACAACGTCCCGCGATTCCTCGGCTCCGCCGCTGCGCGGCTCCGCTCGGAATGACGCCGAACTCGCTACCCGTCACGCGCTACCCGTCTCCCGCCCCCCGTCTGCCGCCTACTTGCTCCACGGCGGCGCGATGCCGTTCATGCGCGCGTACGCGATGAGCTGACCAAGGTGCTCGTGCAGGTCGCCCGTCATCACGAACGATGTCTCCACGATCGTGCGATCCCCGCCGAACAGCTTTTTCGTGCCCGCGATCGCGGTGGGATCGAGACCCTCGAGCTGCTGCTTCATGTAGGCGAAGCCTTCCGTCAGATGCTTCACTGCATCGGGCTTGGTGGACTTGGACTCGAAGGTCTTGAACGCCTCCGGCCCGCGCGGGATGACCGGCGAGCGCGTGGCACCGTACGCCATCGGCGCGTAGACGTAGTACTCGCTCGCGACGTGCATGAACGCTTCGCCCACGGAGCGCACACCGGGCGCCGGGCGCCACGCATACTTCTCCGCCGGAATCGCCTCGGCCAGCGCGAGGAACTTGCTCTGCAGCGTGTCGAGGTCCATCAGGTAGCGCTTTCGAATCTCGAGCGCAGACTCGCGGTTTGGAACGTCCTGCGCGAGTGCAGCACCTGCGCTGCTGAGCGACATAAGGGCGACGAGCGCACCGGCGCGCATCGAGCGCCCGGAGGATGCAGACGAGAGTGGGGACCGCATGCGAGTTGCTCCTCGAAAGGATGAAGAGTGAGGGAGAACGAGCGGACGCGTCTGGTAATCACGGAGTCGCGCAAACAATGATAGGCACGTACGGCGAGGCGTCCACGCTTCCCGGCGTCCGGGCTCTGTATGGGACAAACGGCTCACCCACGCAGCGAACGGCGTGACGAACGTGGGACTGATGGTACAGGTGGCATCCCCGTGATACGTTGTTACGCGAGCGGAAACCCTCTCTGCGACGACATGTGTCGCACTTGGAGCCGTTCGTCCCATTCCACGTTCTTCCCGGCCAACGCCCTATGCGTGTCTCCTCGTTACGCGCTGGAATTGCTGCCACGGTGCTCCTGTCCGCAGCGATGGTCGCCATCGTCGCTGCCGACGCTGGCGCGCAGACATCGAGCGCAGCGCCCACGACACCCGTTCGTCTCGACGCGGCCAGGCGCCGCGCCGTCGTCGACACGCTTGGCGCGCGCCTTCGTCGCCATTACGTCGATGCCGATACGGGAGCGATGATCGCCGACCGTGTGCGCGCGCGCCTAACGGCTGGCGCGTACGACACGATCACGAGTCCGGCACGCTTCGCTGAAGCGCTGACGGTCGATCTCAGAAGCGTGAACGGCGACCGGCACCTGAACGTCACGTACGCGCCCCAATCACCGGGTGCTCGACCGGGCCCGGAGGGGATTCGCATGCCGCCGTTGCCACCGGCACTGCCGACGCGACTCGGAGCGGTGCCGGACCCGGTCCGTCGCACCAACTACGGACTCGGCCGGATCGACGTGCTGCCGGGCAACGTCGGCTATCTCGACATTCGCGGATTTTCCGGGGCGGCCAACGTCGTCTCCGCCATCAGATCGGCGCTCGAGTACCTGCAGGGCACGGACGCGATCATCTTCGATCTGCGGCGCAACGGCGGCGGGAGTCCGTTCTCGGTGAACGCGATCATCAGCCACTTCACCACCGATGACACCGTGGCGTCGTTGACGGTGAAGAATCGCTCGGGCAACCAGGAGTTCACGCGGTACACGTACGCGAGCGTGCCCGGACCGCGACGCCCGACGGTTCCGCTCTACGTCCTCACCAGCGGCGCGACCGCGTCAGCCGGCGAGGATTTCACGTTCGTGCTCAAGAACATGAAGCGGGCGACGATCGTGGGCGGTACGACGGCGGGTGCCGGCCACAACAACGCGAACATGGACATTGGCGAGGGGTTCAACGCCTCGCTGTCCTTCACGCGCGTGACCGACCCGAAGACCGGCGCCGAGTGGGAGCGTATAGGTGTGACGCCCGACGTCCCGGTAGATCAGGCGCGCGCGCTCGAGGTCGCGCACGCCCTCGCCCTCAAGACGATCGCCGCGAAGGAGACCGACGAGCGCTGGCGCCGCGTTCTCGACCTGACACGCGAGGGTATCGAGGCGCAGGCGTCGCCGCGAACGGTCGCGGTGGCGACCCTGGCCGGGTACGCCGGGGCGTACGAGGGCGGACGCACGGTCACGGTCGATGCGGGCCGGTTGATGTTCTCGCCACGCCCCGGCGCGCCGCCGGAGCCGCTCGTCCCGCTGACCGACTCGACGTTCGCGTTAGGTGCGACCCGGGTCGCTTTTGAGCGTGACGCGGGCGGCGCCCGCCTTCGCATCACGCCCGTGGAGGGCGAGGCGCTGACCTACGGGCGGGTGAAGTAGGCCCGGGTCATTCCGAGCCGGTGCCCGCCTCCGGCGGGCAGATGAGGAAGCCTTGCGGCCCGAGCCGAGAGGCTGGCCCTCTACCGGAACAACAGATTCCTCGACAACAATAAGACGACAGGATTGGCAGGATTGACAGGATAACAGCAATTCGTGCTTTGGTTGTCGGGTCGACCCTGATGCGACGCGTCACCTAACGCCTCATCGTCTCGCGCAGGCTTCTTGAAATCCTGTCAATCCTGCCATCCTGTCTTGCTGTTGTCGTTTTTCGTCTTGCGCACCCGGAGCGTGCTAGTCTACCCGGATCGCGACGAGCGGCGACACACGCGCCGCTCGCAGTGCCGGTACCAGCGTCGCCGCCACCGCCACCGCCAGCAACAGCACCGCGACGCCGACGAACGACGCCGGATCCGCGCTTCCGACGCCGTACAACAGCGAGGCCATGGCGCGCGCTGCGACGAGCGCACCCGCGGTACCTAACGCCACTCCGATGAGGGCGCGCGTCAGCGCCCGGCGCATCACCATCGCCACGACGCCGCCGGACGGGGCGCCGAGCGCCACGCGGATGCCGATCTCCTTGCGGCGCTGCGCCACATCGCCGGCGAACACGCCGTAAATCCCGACACCCGCCAGCACCAGCGACACGACGGCGAACGCGGCGAGCAGCACCGCCGTGAACCGGTCGCGAGCAAGCGTCCGCCCGATCAGCGCGTCCATCGTCGTCACCTCGTAAACCGGGACCGCCGGATCGAGCGACGTCACCGCTGCCCTGATCGATGCCACCAGCGCCGTCGCGTCGCCGCTCGCGCGGACGATGACATCGCGCGATGGGCTCGTGAACTTCGTGTCGGCGAGATACGCCGTGGCCCGCGCCGGCGTGCGCGCGTCCGCGAGCCGGACGTCGCCCACCACGCCGATGACTTCCGGCGTGATCCCATTGAACATCATGACCCGTGCCCGCTTGCCGATCGGACTCTCGTTCGGCCAGAGTTGCCGCGCCATGGCCTGGTTGACGATCACGCGCGGTGGCGCATCGATGTCATCGCGCGTGTCGAACGTCGACCCCGCGACGAGTGGAATGCGGAGCGACTGGAACAGCATGGGGCCGGCGAACCGAACGTCCGCGACGATCGAATCGCCCGCAACCGGCGCCGTCGCGCTTCCGACGACCGTCGCCGGACCGATGCCGCTGAACGGTCGCGTGTTGACGGTGCTCGCGGCCTGCACGCCCGGCAGCGCGCGCACACGCGTGAGCAGCCCGTCGAAGAACGCGCGCTGTGCCTCGGGCGATCGATAGCGCGGTCCCGAGATGCCGACCCGCGCAACGACGACGTGCTCCGCGTCGAATCCGGGATCGACGGCACGCAGCGCGGCGAATGTGCGCATCGTCAAACCCGCCAGCACCGTCAACACCAGGCCTAACGCGATCTCCGCCGTCACGAGCGAGCCGCCGCGCAGGCGCGCCGCGGCTCGGCCGCCCCCACTTTCGCGCAGCGTCGACGCCCCATCGCGTCCCGCCCGCCACGCGGCGATTGCTCCGACGCCGAGTGAGGCGGCGAGGGACGCGAGCGCGGTGAACAGGAGCACCGCCCCGTCGACACGGATGGACGTCGTCCGCGGCATTTCCGGCGGCAGCATGGCCAGCAGCGCCTGCATACCGAACACGGCAGCGGCCAGCCCCAGCACACAGCCGATCGCTCCCACGACCGCACTCTGCGTGACGATCTGTCGCAGGAGTCTCGCCGTCGTCGCCCCAATCGCGCGACGGACCACGAGCTCATGCTCGCGCCGCCTGACGAGTCCCAGCGTCAGATTCGCGACGTTCGTGATGGCCATGAGCAACAGGAGTCCGACCGCCCCGAGCAGCACGAGCAGCGGCAAGCGCGCATCGCCGGTGATCTGCTCGCCGAGGCCGACGATGGTCGTCGACCAGCCTTCGTTGCGCTTGTCCTCTCGCGCTCCCTGCGCGGCGATCGCCTCCAGCTCGCGACGTGCGGCGTCCACCGGGACATCGCGTTTGAGACGGGCGACCACGAGCAGGAATCGCCCCCACGAGCGATTGCCATCCGTCGGTCCGAACGGGCGCCAGAACGCCTGGTCGACGAGCCAGCCGAACCGCGGCGGATCGAACCTCGGCGGCATGACGCCGATGATCGTGTGCGGTCGCCCGTCGATCGGAAGCGTTCGGCCGAGGGCCGCGGAATCGCCACCGAAGTGGCTGCGCCAGAATCCGTCGCTCAGCACGAGCACGTCCGCGCCGCCCGCGCGCTCCTCGTCCGCCGAGAACTCCCGGCCTAACGCGGGAGTGACGCCGAGCATCCGGAAGTAGCCCGGCGACACCTCCGCACCCATGACGCGCTCGGGGTTTGGCGCGCCCGCGATCGTCGCCGGAAGCGGCACCAGCCCCGCCATCATCTCGAACGACCGCGACCGCTCACGCCACGCCTCGAAGTTCGGCACCGCCACGACGTTCCGGTCGTGCCCACGCGCGACGTCGTGCTCCCAGACCACCAGCAGGCGATCCGGGTCCGCGTACGGCAACGGCCGCAGCAGCACGCCGTTCACCACACTGAACATGGCCGTCGACGCGCCGATCCCTAACGCGAACGTCAGCGCGGCCGCCGTCGCGAAGCCGGGATTGCGACGCACGACGCGAACGGCGTAGCGCACGTCCTGCACGAGCTCATCGCCAAGACGGCTGCGATATTCGTCACGCGCCTCGTCCTTGAAGCGCTCCGCACCGCCGAACGCGGCCAGTGCGCGTCGGCGCGCCTCCTCCGGCGCGACCCCGGCGCGACGTTGCTGCTCCGTGAGCATGTCGATGTGAAATCGCATCTCGTCGTCGAGACGGCGCTCCATGGTCCCTCGCCGCATGATCCCGGCCACGCGACGCATGACCTCCCGAATGCGCGATGCCATGTCAGCCCTCACCCATGCGGAGGACGAGGTCGACCGCGCGCGACATCCGAGCCCACGTCGCGCGCTCCTCGGTCAGGCGCTTGCGGCCGGCGCCCGTGAGCGCGTAGAACCGAGCCTGACGATTGTTCTCGGTCACGCCCCACTCCGATGCGATGTATCCCTGACGCTCGAGGCGATAGAGGGCCGGATACAGGGATCCCTGCCCGACCTGCAGCACGCGCTCGGACCCGGTATCGAGCCGCTCGGTGATGCCCCAGCCATGCATCGGCCCGAGCTGCAGCGTCTTGAGCACGAGCATGTCGAGCGTGCCCTGCAGCACGTCCCCTCTGGCCTTGTCGCCCATTCATGTCTCCTTTCGAACGTCGAAAGGAAGGATGGGAACTCGTTACCGCGCCGTCAAGACTTTGGTTCGCCCGCGCCTTGTTCATTCGGCGGACCGTGCGGAAGATTCGGACAGCGCAACAGCCCCCACCGCCTCGACACCGAGTTCAATGTTCGGAGCGATTGCCAGCACCCGCGTCGTGTACGCGGTCATTGCGGCACCGATCCTCGCCTTCGCTGCACGGGCGCAGAATCCCCAGCGAGACATCGCGGATCCGGGCGTGATCGCGACGGACCAACGCATCACGCCGGCGGGAGTCCAGACCGTGTTCGCCGGGCGAGTCACCGGCGTGAAGTTCTCATCGGCGTCGACGCTGTGGGCGGTCATCCCCGGGTCCGCGTATCACCTCGCCTGGCTCGACAACCGCGTCGTTGCGCGCGGCCGGTTCGACGGCCGCTCCGGTGTGCAGGGTGTGACCATCGATCCCGTGACGCGCCGCGCGCTCGTGAGCTCGGTAGGCCGCCTCCCGCAAGGCGCCACGGCCGCTCGCCTGCCTGGCGCACGTCCCCCGGTACGCGCGAATGCCATCGCGCAGCTCAACTTCTTCGCCGGTGACGCGTCCGGCGACAGCGTTTCGTCGCTCGTCTCGTCAGGCGCGCTCGGTGACTACATGGCCGGCGCTCCGGCTGTCGCGCCGCGCGCCGGAGCCAAGGGCCGGCGAGTCGCCATCGTTCCGTTGACGGCGAACGACGCGCTCGCCGTCGTCGATGCCGAGACCGGCGCACAGCTGCGAAGCATTCCGCTCGGCGTCGCACCGTTCGGCGCCGTCATCGCGGCCGATGGCAACGTCGCCTACGTGTCGAACGTGGGATCGCAGCCGAAGGCAGGAGAGCGAGCCGCGCCACAGTGCTGCGACCCGCTGGCCGGGCGCGTCCGCACGGACACGCGCGGCATCGCCACCTCCGGCACGGTCACGCGGGTGGACATCGGCGCCGGCCGCGTCACGCACACAATCACGGTCGGGCGCCACGCAACCGCGCTCGCCTGGGACGAGACTCGGCAGCGTCTGTACGTGGCCGGCGGCAATGATGACGCCATCACGGTCATCGATACACGATCGAACGCGGTCACGGCGACGCTCCCCATCGCGCCGTTCCGTGAGCGAAAGACCGGTCTCGCTCCCACCGCGCTCGCGCTCTCGCCAGACGCGCGCACGCTGTACGTTGCGCTCGGCGGCGCGAACGCTGTCGCGGTCTACGACGTCACGGGGGTCACCGAGCCCACGCCATGGTGGCGCCTCGCCGGGATGATCCCCGCGGCCTGGTATCCGTCCAGTCTCGACGTCTCGAGCGACGGCAAGCATCTGGCGATCGGGGCGCTGCTCGGCGTTGGTTCCGGCGAGGGAGCCACCGAGGGGCGGCGCGGGCGCTACGTTCACGCGGTGCGCGGGTCGGTCAACGTCGTCGCGATGCCGACGACGCAGGCGCTCGCCGCCTACTCGCTCGCAGTCGCGGAAAACAACCGCCTAACGCTTAGCGGCGCGGATGGCGGCGTTGCGGCATCGCTCGCCGCACGCGCCGACGCCCCCGCCCAGCCCATCCCCGAACGGCCCGGCGAACCGACGCCCATCACGCACGTCGTCTTCATCATCCGGGAGAACCGGGCATACGACCAGGTCCTGGGCGACCTCGCACACGGGACGCGGGACTCCAGCCTCACGATGTACGGTCGCGACATCACGCCGAACACGCACGCGCTGGCCGAGCGGTACGTGACGCTCGATCATTTCTTCGCCTCTGGCGGCAACTCCGCCGACGGACATCAATGGCTCACCCAGGCGAACGAGACCGAGTATCCGTTGTGGCCACTCTACTATGGTCGCAGCTATCCCTCCGAGGGAGTCGATCCACTCGCGTACTCGTCAGGCGGCTTCCTTTGGGAGAACGCGCAGGCGAAGGGTAAGCGCGTCGCGGTGTTCGGCGAGTATGCGCCCGCGGCATCGGACTCGCTCCCGGCAGTCCGACGCGACCTCCTGGCGATGTGGCGCGAGCCGCGAGCCGACCGGCCGACGTTCTTTCGCGAGGAACTGCGAAAACGGTATCGCACGCGCTCGGACATTCCGTCGCTGGACAAGGCGCTCGTTCGCGAGTTCCCGGGATGGACGCAGGAAGTGCCGGATGTCGTGAAGGCGGAAGACATGCTCGCGCATCTGCGGGACTGGGAGCAGGCGGGGTCGATGCCCGAGCTCGTGATGTCCGTCCTCCCCAGCAATCATACCGTGGGAACAACGCCAGGTTGGTGCACGCCACGCGCGTGTGTCGCCGACAACGACCTCGCGCTCGGCAAGGTCGTGGAGGGGCTCACGCATTCACGCTTCTGGCCGACGATGGCGATCCTCGTGGTCGAGGACGACGCGCAGAATGGTGTCGACCACGTCGACGGGCATCGGACCGTGGCGCTCGCCATCTCGCCGTATGCGCGACGTGGCATCGTGGACAGCACGTTCTACAGTCAGCCGAGCATGGTGAAGACGATCGAGTTGATTCTCGGGCTGCCGGCGATGAGTCTGTTCGACCTCGTGGCGACGGACATGCGCGCGAGCTTCGTCGGAGCGGGCGAGGCGCCGGACCTGACGCCGTTCACGGCCCTCGAGCCGGCTGTCTCACTGTACGAGACAAACCAGCGCGTCGGGGAGATTCGCGGCGACCATGCAGCGGAGCGGCGACGCGCGGCGTTGGCGTCGTCGCGCATGCGCTTCGACGTGCCGGATGCCGCACCGTCGGATGCCCTGAACCGCATCCTGTGGCACGACGCGCGCGGTTGGGGGACACCGTTCCCAGACGTTAGGCAGTCCCTGTTCTTCCCGATGTCGCACGACCTCGCGGACGACGAGCGGGAGGAGAAGGAGGAGCGCGCCGAGCGGGCACAGCGAGCCAGGCGACCGAGGTGACGGTCAGACCGACTGCGTCTCGAGCAGGACGCGCTGCCACTCGTCCATCGCGAGCTCCTCGACCGCCGCGCAGCGCCCGGCGAGCAGCGCTTCGCGGGGTGACAGACCGTCGAGATCGCACCTCGGCTCGTCGAGCCAGTTGCGGACGTCGCAGTCGCTGTCGAACCGGTCGCGCAGCAGGGCGAGCGTGAACCGAAGCGACTGCACGTGCCTCGCGGTGCGCAGCAGGGTCGTGTCGGCAACCTGAGCGACGGGCAGGCCGAGCAATCCGGCGACGGTCGCGGGAGAGGGCACTGGGTTTCCGGGAGCGCACAGCCAGCGCTCGACCTCATGCTTGTTCATCACGGTCGCTCCGTTCAGCGGGAGTCGGCGAGGGATGCCCATCCTCGGTCGTAAATGGCGCTCGCGTTCGGGCCGGCGGCGGCGACGGCGACGGCATGGCGGGGGCATAGCGTGTGGACACCGCGCTCCCAGGTGTCCCGGGCAACGGCCGGTGCACCGCAGACCTCGCAGAGCGTGGCCGACAGCTCCTCGAGCGCCCAGAGCAGCTCGACGAACGCCCGCGACCCGCGGACGTCGTACCAGCAGAGTCGCCCCCACCGCGCTCGGCAGAGGAACGACCCGGGCGGCTCCGACGCGGCCGCGGCGGCTGACGCGATCCTGACTATCCCCACCCACCCCGGTACCGGGGCCAGCTCGGCCGGTTGCTGACCTTCGACAGCGGCTCGCGGCCGGTCGATCTCGGAGTCCTTGGGCTGGGTGGGCATGGAAGTTCGGCATCTGTTCGGGGTGTGTAGAATAGCGGGAACAGATGTCCATGCAAGTCGGGAAGCGGGAGACGGGAGACGGGAAACGGGAAGCGACGAACCCTCGGGATGCCATTCTCTCTCTTGAGAGACATCCCGAGGGTTCCGCCTTTTGACCCGCTACCCGCTACCCGCTACCCGCTACCCGTCTCCCATCTCCCGTCTCCCGTCTCCCGTCTCCCGCTTCCCTATTTGCTCCCATTCGTCGCCGCCGCCGACTCCTTGTTCCACACGAACCGGTGCAGGAAGTCGCCCATGCGGCCGAACGTGCCGACCCAGTTCCGGTGCAGCATTGATTCGTGCAGGTCGTCCGGGACGACCTCGAGCTCGTAGTAGATGCCGCGCGCGCGCAGGAGCTGCACCAGGCCCACCGTCTGGGCGAAGTCCACGTTCCGGTCGTCGTCGCCGTGGACGAGGAACACCGGCGACTTCCAGCTGTCGATCGCGGAGATCGCCGACGATTTGTACGACGTCGACGCCGTGTCGAGCGAGCTGCCGTAGAGGTGCACGCCCGCCAGGTCCGCGCCCGCGACGAAGATGTCCGAGTTTCGGGCCAGTGCCTGCGACGTGAGCAGCCCGCCGTACGACAGGCCCCAGATGCCCACCCGGGCCGGATCGACGTCCGCGCGCCCCTGCAGGTACTTGCCCGCTGCCAACACGTCCTGGTATTCCGAGTTGCCGCGAGCGTTCGTGTTCGCCGCCTGCCGGAACGAGCGGCCGTAACCGATGCCGCTTCGATAGTTCACCGACAGGACCACGTACCCCTGATTCGCGAGCCACTGGTTCACCGCGTACGACCAGTGGTAGAACTGCATGTAGTGGTAACCCGGCATCATCTGCCGCGGCGGGCCGCCGTGCACGAAGATGATCGCGGGACGGCGCTCGCCGGCCTTGAGGTCCTTCGGCAGAAAGAGCTGGTTGTGCGCCTCGACGCCATCCGGCGCCTTCACCACTACGATCTCGGGCTTCACGTGCTCGGCCTTCGGGAAGCTCTTCGCGAGCGTCGGGAAGACCACGCGCGCCTGGCCGCCGTCCACCGGCACGAGCCCGATCGACGCCGGCGTGTTGACATCGAAATACAGGACCGCGACCTGCTTGCCTGACGCGAGCGGCTGCGGGGAGGTCTCGATCCCCTCGCCGGTCGAGATGCGCTTCGGCGTTCCGCCCGCCGTCGGCACGGCCCAGATGTGCCGGCGCTCGATGTCGCTGGCGTTTGTGCAGTAGTAGAGCGTCTTGCCGTCCGCCGACAACGCGGCGGACGTCGCGTCCTCGATCAGGCCGTTCGTCGTGGTGAGGAGCACCGGCTTCGCGGAGCTCGCATTCGCGTCGAGGGAGTAGTAGCGCTCCCACTCGTCGTTGAGCGGCGACACCGGGAACACGATGCGATCGCTCCCCCACATGAGCCGGGCGATGAAGGGGATGGTGGAGTCGTTAGGCGCGTTGTGCCAGAGCTCGCGCGCCGTGCCCTTCGATACGTCCGCGACCATCACGGCCAGCGTGTGCCCACCCGCGAACGTCGACCGGCACAGCCCGGGGATCAGCGGCCGCGACGGCGTCGTATCGGCGCGCGCGCGCTGCCCGCCGCCCGGCCCGAACGGGTTCGCCAAACCCGGCGGGCAGACACTCCGTGCAGCGGCACCGCCGCCAGCCGGTCCGGGCGGATTGCCGATGCCGCCCTGCCCTTCCTGTGTCTGCGCGCCGAACGGCGTCCCGGGGCGACGGGTGAACGCGACCTGTCTGCTATCCGACGACCAGGTCGGCGCGCCGTCGAAGTCGACGCCCGGTGCGAGGTAGCTCACCGACCGCGACTTGCTGTCGTAGACCGCGATGAAGGCGTGGTTTCCGCGATCGGACACGAACGCGATCTTCGACCCGTCCGGCGACCAGCGCGGGTTGCTCTGCCGCCCCCACGCCTTGATGAACGGCTTCTGACCGCGATCCATGGAGTCGGGCGCGGCCGCCGGGTTCACGCGGCCACGATAGATCTGGCCATCCTTCACGTACAGGACGAACCGGCCATCGGGCGACAGCTCGGGCGCCCCGCCTTCCGCGATCCGCCACGGCGCCCCGCCACTCGTCCGGACCGCCCAGATCGCGCGCTCGGCACCATCCGGATCGTGCGACGGATTCGCGATCCACCCCTGTCGGTTCGGGTCCGAGCCGCGGACGAAGACCGCCAGCGAGCCGTCATCCGAGAGGCTGACATCGGTCAGGTCCGTCCCGTCATCCTCGAGGAAGCGCGTTAGGCGGACGGGGCGAAAATCCGGAGTCCCCGCCGTGTAGACGTTTCGAAGGCCGCGATCGTACGTCATCCACGCCACGCGATCGGCCTTCCGCGCCGACGTCACCTGGAGCGGCGACGCCGGGCTCAGATACTGTTCGATGGTTGGCTTCGCCTGCGCGTGGAGCGCCGGAGCCGCGAGAATGGCTGGCACGACAAGGCGGACCAGCGGACGAATGACGAGCGACGAGCGGGACATGGACACTCCGCGTGAGCTTGGGCGACACGGCCGAAAGGAGCCGACAGCCGTGAGAGCGTAACATCTGGTGAATGGAGCGGCAAATGGGCGTTAACGGCCGCCGTACACATACGTCTCATCTGTCGAGATCGATGTTACCAGGTGCTCGATGAGCACCCTACGAACAAGGGCTCCTCGGGAGCCCATCTGTGGAGGTCGAGTACTCGATGAAACGGCTCTTTCTCGCGACGATGATGGCTTGCAGCACGTCAGCGCTGACGGCGTTGACGGTTGGCGCCCAGGGTCCCGGTGGCGGGCCTCCGATGCCTGGCCCGGGAGCGATGGGCGGTGGACCCGGAGGCGGCAGCGCCGTCGACGACCCGGCGCAATTTCTCCTGTCCCAGACCGGCGAGCTCAAGCTCACCGACGCGCAGGTCACGCGACTCGCGGCGATCGCCCGGCGATCTGCCGAGCGGCGGCAAGCGCTGCGCGCTCAGATGGACTCGCTTCGTCCGCAGCGCGCGCGCGGCGAGCGTCCCGATTCCGCCACGCGCGCGCGCATGCGGGAGCAGTTCGATCAGATGCGGCCGCAGATGGAGCGGCTTCGCGAACAGTCGCTGGCAGACCGCCGTGACGCGATCGCCGTGTTGACGCCCGACCAGCAGGCGCGCGCATGGGAGCGCGTCGCGCGGTCCGGACGCGGTGACCGTGCCAGCTTCCGCGGCGGCCGGGGCGCCGGCGAGCGACGCATGCACATGCGCGGCGGCTCCGGGATGCATGGCGGCCGAATGGGCGGTCAGGGCTTTCGCCCGCGCCGGCCCGGCCCGGACGACGGCACGCCCGCACCTCGCGCTCGGCCCGACGTGCACGATTAGCTGATCGTTCGCGTCGCGGTGATTTACCGCGGAGGACGCGGAGGGCGCAGAGCACGGCGTGTTACCGCGAGGCAACCCTGTGCTGGCCGACAACGATTGGACTTCTTGGTGAACGACCTCGGGAGGATCCAGCGTCCCGAGGTCGTTCTAAAGAGAAATCAAATTTTTGTCGTCGAGCGAACGATTGCTTCACGGCATGAACGCCGTGCTCTGCGCACTCCGCGTTCTCCGCGGTAAATCACCGCCAGCCGAGCGATCCAGCCAAGCCTGGATCTCGCAATCGCAATAGAATCGCCGCGAGCCCGACGCCCTACTTCGTGCCCGGTTTCGCCCAGTGCTTCGCCGTCGTCCACTGCGCGACGTCGAACAGGGCAGGATCCACCGGGACGTCGACCTTCCAGTCGGAATACTCCTCGCCCTGGATCGGGCGGCCGCCCTGGCTCATCTGGATGTTCGTCGCGAGCCACGCGCCGTTGCCCACACGAACGTAGCCCCCGAGGTGGACGTCGAGCGGCGGCTGTGTCTCGTTAGGCCGGATCATCATCCGGACGAGCAGCTTGCGCTCGGTGTCGATCCAGAACTGCGGCGACGTCGAGTCGGACGCCGAGCTCGCGCCGACGATCCACACCGGCTTGCCTTCCCAGGTGCCGGTGCTCACGCGGTTCATGTCCACCTTCATCTGGGCGAGCTCCTTCACCGTCTTCGCGACCGGCTGCACGTAGACGCCCTCGATGAGCGGCAGGAACTCGTTGCCGGAGCCGCGTGGCGGCGCGGCCTTGCCGCCACGCACCGGGAACGACGAGTCCGGCGTGAAGATGATGCCGTTGCCCAGGGCGAGATCGCCGATGTCGATGCGGAGCTTCGTCCCCTGCGCCGTGTGCGACAGCGTCTCGTGCCACGTCTGCTCCTGCACGCCGTCGGGGCGATGGATCGTCGTCTTCTGCTTGAACGTCAGCGTGTGATACCACTTGCCCGCATACGCGGCGCGCATGGCCTCGAGCACGTCGGCGCCCGTCCTGGGCGTCGTCGATGCCTGCGCCGTTAGGCGGGCGGCGGGAAGGAGCAGGGCGGCGGCGACCGCGGCGAGCACGGCAGCACGGCAGGCACGAGCGAGTGGAACGAACGTCATGGCGACCTCTGAAGGGTTCCGACGAACGACACGGGAGGAGCCGAAGGTTGGACAGTGACGCGAGGACCGTCAATCCACCTGGGACGAGCCGTCACACGTCGGAGACCAGGTCTTGCCTCCCACGCCCGGCCGCCATCACGACGGCAATCAGATCGGCGCGGACAGCCCCACGATCCCGTCATCCAGCGGCACGTCACTCAACACGCGCGGCAGCGTCAGCGTGAACACCGCGCCAGCGCCCAGCACGCTCTCGACGCTGATGTCCCCACCCATGGCGCGCGCGAGGTCGCGGCTGATGGACAGCCCGAGTCCCGTGCCGTGTCCCTCGCGCGTCAGGTACTGATCGACCTGCACGAACGGCTCGAAGATCGCCTCCAGCTTCTCGACGGGAATCCCGAGTCCGGTATCGACCACGCGCACGCCCGCCGTCGTGTCCGTACACGCACACTCGAGCCTAACGTTTCCGCCCGGGTCCGTGAACTTGATCGCGTTCGACAGCAGATTGAGCAGCACCTGCTGCACCTTCTCGGCGTCCGCGTGCACGGCGATCGATGGATCGCACGGCACGCACTCGTACGTCAGCTCGCGAGCGCGCACCTGCGGCGCCACGAGCGAATACATCGCGTCCATGATCTCGTGCAGCCGCGTCTCCGCGATGTGATACTCGACATGACCCGCTTCGATCTTGGCGAAGTTCAGGACATTGTTGATGAGGCCGAGCAGGTGGCGCTGGTTCCGGCGGATGCGGCCGAGATCCTCTCGCTGCGACTCCGTCACCGGCCCGCGAATGCCGAGCTCCAGCAGGTCGACGTAGCCGCCGATCGCATTCAGCGGCGTACGGAGCTCGTGCGACATCCCGGCGAGAAACTGCGCCTTCACCGTATTCGCGTGCTCGGCAGCGACGCGTGCGAGATCGGCGTCGGCCCGCGCCGCTCGCTCGCGCGCGAGCAACGCCTCGCGCTCCGCCTCGACCTCCTTGTGGTCCGTAATGTCGATGCAGGAGCCGATGTAGCCGGCGACTTCCCCACTCTCCGTCATGCGCGGCGAGCCCGAGTTGAGCAGCCATCGATACGAGCCGTCGTGTCGGCGCATCCTGAACTCGACGCGAAACGGCGTCCGGTCGGCGGCGTGCTTGGTGTACTCCCCGACGACGCGGCCCAGGTCGTCGGGATGAACGAATGGTGCCGAGCCCAGCTCGATATTTTGCTCGAGGGTGTACCCGGTGAACTCGAGCCACGAGCGGTTGAACCACTCGGGCTTCCCGTTCTCGCTGGTGACCCAGATCATCACCGGCGCCGAGTCGGCCATGCTGCGGAACCGCGCCTCGCTCTCGCGCAGCGCCGCCTCGGCCTCGCGGGTGCGGAGCAGAGCCCGGACCGTCGCCAGCAGCACGGGCGGCTCCACGGGGTGAGTGAGGTACCCGTCCGCGCCGGCATCCAGCCCGCGCGCACGCTCGCTCGGTGACGTGAAACTGGCCGAGATGAGAAGCAGTGGAATGTCCGCGGTGCGCGCTTGCGACTTGAACTTCCTTGCCAGCTCGAAACCGCTGCCGTCGGGCAGCCGCACGTCGAGCACCATCAGATCGGGCCGCTGCGCCGCCAGTCGCTCGGCGTCGGCTGCCGTTTCGCCCTCGATGATGCGATAGCCATCCTCCTCGAGCACACGGACCAGCACCCACCGGTTGGCGAGCGTGTCGTCGACCACCATCACGCTGATGACGGGCCGATCAGGCATGCGAGACCTCGGGTGCCGAGTCGGCGACGTCGTTAGGCAGTGTTCGGGTCTCACCGGCGGGGACGTAGTGGATTGGCAACGTGAGCGAGAACGTCGACCCGCGGCCGACCTCGCTCTCGAGCGTGACGTCGCCACCGAGCAGGCGCGCCAGCCGGCGCGAGAGCGGGAGGCCGAGTCCGGTGCCCTTCACCCGCCGCTGGAAGGGATTGTCGATCTGCGAGAACTCCTCGAACACGCGCTCGAGGTGCTCCGGCGCGATCCCGATCCCGCTGTCGGACACCGAGAAGACCACCGTCCGGCCGTCGCCTTCACGCGCGGAAACGCGGACCTCGCCATGTTCCGTGAACTTGAGCGCGTTCGAGATGAAGTTGCGCAGGATCTGCGCGACCTTCGACTCGTCGGTGTGCAGCAGCGGCAGCGGCAGGGGCGGCATCGGCTCGAATACGAGCGACACGGACTCGTCGGTCTCGATGGGACGGAAGACGCCGCGCAGCGCGCCCCACAGGCTCTCGACGGTGAACGTGTCGGTGCGCACCTCCGTGCGGCCGGCTTCGATCTTCGCGAGATCGAGCCAGTCGTTGACGAGGTCCCCGAGCGTATCCGTCGACGCCCGCATCATCTCGATCGCGCGGCGGTGGCGGGCGGTGAGCGGGCCCTCGTACCCATCGAGCAGCAGCCGCGCCACGTTGCGGACCGCGTTGAGCGGCGTTCGAATCTCGTGATTGAGATCGGACAGGAAGCGCGTCTTGAGCTCGTTCACCCGTTCGAGGTACAGCGCGCGTTCATCGAGCTCCGCGTAGAGCGCAAGGACGCCGCGGTTCGTCTCCGCCAACTCGAGCGCGAGCCGTTCGCTCTCCGCCTGCTTCTCGCGCAGGCGGGCCATCACGCGCAGGAGCTCCTGGTTCTGCTCCTGCATCTCCAGCACCGGATCGAGCGACGCCGCGGCCGCGATGGCGCCCATCATCCTGTTGATCAGCGCCGGCGTCACGTGCACGCTCGCCGGAATCCGTTTGCCGATCACGACTTCGGTGCCGACGCCGGGCGTGGACTCGATCGAGAAGATGTCCGTGAGGCGTCGCGCCCCAACGACACCGAGTCCGAGGCCCGTCGACGAGACGTACCGTCCGTCGAGGATCTCCTTGAGACGGTCGATGCCAGGCCCGCGGTCGATGACACGCGCGATGAGCAGCGGCGGCGCGTCATGGTCGACGCGGAACTCGACCTTCCCGCCACCCGCATACTGGTGGGCGTTCCGCGCGATCTCGGACACCGCGGTCGCGAACCGGTTCTGATCCTGCGGATCGAGCAGGAGCCCTGCGGCGAGCTGCCGCGCGCGTTGCCGAGCGAGCACGACATCGTTCTCACGGGTCAGCTCCACCGTCATCAACAGCCCCTTCGGCATCGCGATCATTTCCTCGGTCTAGCCGTCGGACGCACGACCACGATCAGCGCATCATCGCGTCCACGGGAAAAGTCGCGATAGAGCACGCCCGCCACAACACTCGGGTGACGCTGGGCGAGCCCACGATATCGCTGGAGGTCCCAGCGCGCGCTGATGCCGTCCGAGTGCATCACGAGCAGCGCATCGGGCGGCCAGTCGTACGTGAACTCCTGGATCTTCCGCATCTCGTGGCCCGCGATGCCGTTGTGCGAAACCAGACTCTTCGAGGCCGTGGGACCGACGAGCGCGGCCGAGATGTTTCCCAGTCCCGCAAACCGAACCGTTGCCTCATCCCCGGCCACCTCCGCGACGGCGACCGCCGCGCCCCGGGTTGCGCGAAGTCCCGCATGGATCGCCCCAAGCACGGCCGCCGGCCGCTCCGTCGGATGTTCCCCGGCGAGGTCCACGGCGCGCCGCGACGCCTCGGCGGCAAACGAACCATGGCCCAGGCCGTCGGCCACGGTGAAGGTCGCGCGCCCATGGTCGTCGCTCCCCATTCCCCAGGCATCGCCGCACTCCAATTCGCCACGCTTCGGCACCCGAACGACGCCAACGTCGAATGCCGCTTGCGGAGCGGTCGGGCCACGGCGGCTCTCCACGCGAGCGGCCAGCACCGTCCCGACCCCGGCACCGGTGAAAATGTCGAAATCCGTTGCGAGTCGCGCCATGGCCCCGAGACCATTCCCCTGGCTCCCGGCTGTGGAGTAGCCGTCGGTCAGCGCCCGGTCGAGGTCCGTGATGCCCGGTCCGGAATCGATGGCGATCAGGTCGACCGCTCGCAGGCCCTGTCCGACGATTGACCGCAACGCGATCTCGCCGCGCGACGCGTGCTTCGTGATGTTCGTGGCAGCTTCGGTCGCGATGAGCGCAAATTTTCCGGCGTCGGTCTCGGTCAGCCCCGCCGCAAGCGCGACCGCAGTGGCCGTGCGGCGCGCCTCGCCGATCTGACTCGAGTCATCGATGGCGACGGTGATCCCGGTCTCGAAGTCCTGCGACATGCGCACTACTTCCAGCGCGTGATCACCACGCGGGTCCCTTCCCCAACTCGGGACGTGATCTCGAATTCGTTCACGAGCCGCTTCGCTCCGCCGAGCCCGAGGCCCAGACCCTTCCCAGTGGTGTAGTGATCCTGCATGGCCTTCTCGATGTTGGGAATACCGGGCCCCTGATCCTCGAACGTGACACGCAGTCCACGCCGAATGCCGTCGTTCATGAGCTCGAGGCGCACCGTCCCGCCCCCGCCGTAGTCGACCGTGTTGCGTGCGAGCTCGCTCGCGGCAGTGACTATCTTGGTCTGGTCAACCAGCGAGAACCCTGCCTCGATCGACCAGGTGCGAACGATCTGGCGGACGGAGACGACATCGGAGGAGGACCGAAGGTCCACCATCTCAGTGCGTACCGTCGGCATCCCGCTCCATCTTGGTCGGTGCGCGCCCAGCTTCCGACCCAAGGAGCATCATGCCCTTGTCGACGTTCAGTGCGGTGCGAACGCCCGGGAGCGTCAGTCCGAGCTCCACGAGCGTGATCGCGACGGCCGGTTGCATGCCGACGACGACGGTTTGCGCGTCGAGCACGCGTGCCATTGCGGCGATGTTCGCGATCATCCGTCCGATGAACGAGTCGACGATGTCGAGCGACGAGATGTCGATGAGAACGCCGCGCGCACCGGTCTCGCTGATCCGCGCGGTCAATTCATCCTGCAGCTGCATCGCGAGCCGGTCATGCATGTCCACCTGGATCGTGACCAGCAGGAGGTCGCGCAGCCTGAGAATCGGGATACGGTCCACGCTCGAGCCTCCCGTCAGGCTCGTGGCGCGGTGACGGTGGCGCGCTGACCCGTCATTTCCAGCGCGCGTCGGAACGCATCGGCGAGGGTGGCCTTCGTGGTAACCGCGCCGAGGTCGACGCCCAGGTGAACGATGGTCTGCGCGATCTGCGGGCGAATGCCGCTGATGATGCAGTCGGCACCCATGAGGCGCGCGGCCGTGACGGTCTTGAGCAGGTGCTGCGCGGTCAGCGTGTCGACGGTGGGTACGCCGGTGATGTCGATGATCGCCACCGCCGCGCCGGTCTCCACGATGCGCTGCAGCAGAGATTCCATGACGACCTGCGTGCGCGCGCTATCGAGCGTGCCGATCATCGGCAACGCGAGAATGCCGTCCCAGAGCTTGACGACCGGTGTTGACAGCTCCAGCAGCTCCTCCTGCTGGCGCGCGATGACCTGATCGCGGGTCTTCTGATAGACCTCCATCGTATACAGTCCGAGCTTGTCCAGCAGCTCGGTGGCAGCCCACGTGACGGTGGCGAGCCCTTCCGCATCGCGGTCCATCTCCTTCTGGAGCCACGAGAACAGCGGGCGCTTGAGCGAGAACACGAATGCCGCCGTTTCGGACGGGGAGAATCCCGAAATGGACCGCGTGCGCGAGAGGTCGCTGAGCATGTCGCGCACGCGGGAGAAGTCCGCACTGTTGATGTCGGTGGCGCCACCTTCCGTGGCGACCTGAAGCAGGTTCAGAAACTCGGATGTCTGGTGCCGCAGGTCGGCTTCCTTGACCTTAGACGTCGAGCGCGAGAACACACTCATCTGCTCACGCATCCACTCCGCGATGAGATCGCTTTCATGTGACTTGAGAACGCGCGGGATGACCGCGTTGGTGGAAGCGCTCACGATAGGTCTCCTCGATACATGTGCTCCGACAACGTGCTTCGCCGGTCGGACGTGCGGCGGATGCGCGAATGCGGCGTTGCGGGATTTGGCGCGGCCGGGCCGCGCCGAGACACAGAAGCCAGGCTCGGCGGCGCCGGACGTTTGGTTTAGGGCAAGCGCGCTTACCAGGGCAATTGTCGGACCTGCCATGACGCGCCGTTGCGAAGCCGGAACCTTTGCGCTCCGTTTGGGACTCATAAGGTTGCAGTCATCCCGTCGTACCAGCTTCGTCCTGTCCATACACGGAATAGGGTTCACTCATGCACCGCCTCGCCGTTCCTGGCGCGCTCGCGCTCGTTGTCGCCTCATCGTTCGCTGCCCTGTCTCACCGGTCTTCGACCCCCGGAGTGACAGTGCCTGCGCCAGTCACCGTCAGCCGTCCTTCGGCCGGCCTCCAAACGCTCGTGCTTGCCGGAGGCTGCTTCTGGGGGATTGAAGCGGTCTACGAACACGTGAAGGGTGTCAAGGACGCGGTCTCGGGCTACGCCGGCGGCACGAAGGCGCAGGCCGACTACGAGACCGTGAGCACGGGCGCGACGGGCCACGCGGAGTCGGTTCGCGTCACGTTCGATCCCTCCCAGGTGTCGCTCGAGACGCTGTTGCAGGTGTTCTTCTCGGTTGCCCACGACCCGACGCAACTGAACCGTCAGGGCCCGGATGTTGGCCCGCAGTATAGATCTGCAATTTTCTTCGCCGATGAGGAACAAGCGAAGGCCGCTCGTGCGTATATCGACCAGCTCACGAAGGCGAAGGTCTATCCGCGGCCGATCGTCACGCAGGTGGTGAAGCTGGACGCGTTCTATCCGGCGGAGGAGTACCATCAGGATTTCGCCGAGAAGAACCCGACGTACCCGTACATCGTCTACCACGACAAGCCGAAGGTAGAAAATCTCAAAGCCCGGTTTCCGGAGCTGTACCGAGACTGACGGGAGACGGGAGACGGGAGACGGGAACTGAGGCTGCGAGCTGCCGCTGCGTGCTCGGCTCGTTGCGGCTGGTGGCAGCAGCCAGCA
>Ga0068857_100001115_pt1 | contig 20893 bp, 16 predicted proteins | sample KBSCornC72_FD_66591 | JGI IMG/M metagenome (GOLD analysis project Ga0068857, IMG submission 66591) | Corn rhizosphere microbial communities from Kellogg Biological Station, Michigan, USA - KBS Corn C7-2 | ecosystem: Host-associated > Plants > Roots > Rhizosphere > Soil ...
CGAGCGCAAACGAAGCAATTTCCTGTGCCAGGCGCGTTGGAGGGATCTCCCACTTGGGCAGAACTCTGCCTCCGATGACTCCCGCTTTGGGTCGGGTAATGAAGGCCGCAATCGCATTGGTGACAAAAGTTGGTGCGGGAATATTATCGTCATCAAGGAAGCACAATATCTCTCCTCTTGCATCGGTCGCCGCTCTTGCCCGAGCGTAGGACAACCCAGGGCGCGGCTCTCGAATGACACGTCCGCTACCCGGCAAAAGCCCGCTCAGGATCTTATCGGCCACGGCCCCTGTTCCGTCCGTGCTTGCGTTGTCAACGACAAGAATTTCCCAATTGTCACGGACTGCATTCTGAAGGGCAACGGCTTCTATTACGCTACGAATTCGGTCGGCCCCGTTATAGCTACAGATGCAGACACTGGCCTTGAGCGGACGATCATCCACTTCCGCGCGTCGTGAAGCGACCTTGGTCATTTCGAAACTTGACTGCTTGCTCCAGTTGTCCTGCGAAGTCGGCGGGTAAATTTCCACCAAAACGCCTTCAACGGGAGAGTTAGATACCAACCAATGCGTTCTGAGCCTCTCGCAACCTGGCTCGCGATTTCTTGACGAAACGTGCTAGTAGAAGGAATGGCATTGGAACCAAACATCTCCGGGTGAATGACACGTGCGATTCTTGGCTCCTTGCCCGCCATCTGTTCATCGCGAACTGCAACGAACATATTCTGACGATACCACGGTTCGATGCGCTGATCGTCCCAAATTCTCCATCGCACAGAATCTTCACAGCGATAGCCTTCGCGATTGAATCTCTCCTGCCAATAAGTTGGCCACTGGCAATTCACGTGATGTTGACCTTCCTGGCCAGGACACGCAGCGCTGAAGTAGATTCGATCACCATGTTCCGCGAGTGAACGAATTAGCGCAGTCGAAGCTCCGGGGTCCAAGTGTTCGGCAACCTCAAGACAGAAGACGAAGTCGAACTTACGGCGAAGGCGCCAGGGTTGCTCAAGATTCACTTGTTTGAAATTATCTTTCGAAACAAGAAATTCACCCTGAGAAACATCCACTCCGTCCACACCAAGAAATTCTATATTGCCTAGTTCTTGGGCAGCTCTTAGCCACACGCCCGGACCACAACCTACATCCAACAGACTCTTTGGGTTTTGATCCTGGAACATCCGGCTTAGAGCAGCCCGGGCTCCCGCGAGTGAATGTTGGTTCAGCTTAAAGTTATAATCAACGGATTCCACAAGTGCCAACACCTAGCTCGAGCAATAGCCGTATCCGAGCTTGGACCTGACCAAAGTCCAGGCATCAATACCAAGGAGCTTTTGCAGGGCTCGAAATGAGACGACAGAGCTCGACACGGCAAGAGTGAGACCAAAAAGCATTCCCAAACCTGTCTGGTCAAAACGCGTCACAACAAAGGCAAATCCCACTGTCACAAACGAGAAGACCACGGCTTTGCAGCATCTGCGAGAAAACCTGAAGCCGGAGAGTTGACGTCCCACGTACCAAAGATAGAAAGTATAAGACAAGCTGGCGCCAGCTGCCGCAATGCCGATTCCTTCAAAATGCCAAAGATGCAAGGCGAGAACAAGGTAACCCAAACCCAAACTGGCAGAGGTGATTTCAGAGATAACGAACAGCTTTCCTTTAGCCTTGGCCAATTGAATATATCCCAATGGCCAACTCAACACCTGCAACACTACGCCGATGAGTTGCCATCGAATGATTTCTGCCCCACCGACGAAAGCTCCCGAGTAGAACAGCTGCAGCACCAAGGGCGAGAGTGCCATAACGCCCAGAACGCCAGGCACTGCAAGCAATAATCCCATCTCGATTTGCTCATTCACCAATCGATTCATCATTTCATGATCGTTGGCGGCGACGGTAAGACGAGGATAGAAGTCAGTTCCCATGGCTTTAAGAACTATGTTCACGTAATAGCTCGAGAGGGTCCAAGTAGCTGTATAGACACCCACAGCCTCAATTCCCAACCCGCTAATAATCAGGACACGGCTCAAATACGCTCCCAAACCCAGCAACAGATTTTGCAGGACAAAAGCCACGCCAAAACTAAGCAGTCCTTTCGCCTCCGAGAGCGTTTCACCCAGGTTCAAGCGAACCTTTATCACATTGACCTTCCGGGCGTACCAATACGAAAAAACGATAACAAGTGCCGCATTGGCAACCAGGAATAGGGCGATTCCCTTTTCTCTCAGGAAATAAACCAGCACGACGCTGCCAATTGCGCCAAAAAATGCGCCGGCGACTTGTGACTTGGCCAGGTCTCGAAGACGTCGCAACCCTTGCAGCATCGCAAGCTGTCCAGCCGAGATGCCGCCAAAAAGCAAAGTTATCGACATTAGTGCAAGAGCACCTGCGTGGGTGTCGTTGCCAAACGTAACACGACTAAGGGGAACACTGAGTGCAAGCACAATGATCATTCCCAACGTACCGGAAAGCATGGAAGTCCTGCGAAGTGTAAGAATTGTTTTCGCAATTTTTGCTTGATCGTCCATGCCTGCAGCCTCGGCAATTTGTCGCACGCCACTATTGCCAAGACCGAGACCCGTCACACCTCCAACAAAACCAGCAACGGTTAGATACGCCCCTGCCAAGCCCATGCCCGCGGGCCCGAGCAGCACTGCGAGGGCTTTGGTGCGTAAAATACCTATGATTATGTTTGCAGCCTGCGTGGCACCAATGAGTGCGGTGCTTTTAAAAATTTGACGGTAACTGGACATCCGATCGCTATAAAACCAGCTTCACTCAGCGGGACAATGGGCACCGACCACAATTGTTTGCGGTTTGCGGTCATGGTTAGTGCGCCAGTCAGTATGATACTCAAACCGTCCCTTGAGTTTGAGGATTCGACTCTCAAAGAGAATCCAACTAAGCCATGCCACAAGGACTGTCGTTGCCAGTACCAAACCAAAGTCCACGAGGTTGGCCAGTAACTCGTGTCCTCTAAGCGGGCTCCAGGACGGGCGTGCGCCGATTCGCCAGAGCCAACCACATATCCACGGATGAAAGACATACATCGCATAGCTGATCTTGCCGATGAATCGCAGCGATGACGCACGAAATATCCGAGGTAGAAAGGCTTCGGGATTCGTGTCCAATGCCAGGACGACCAGTCCGCCAGAAAAGACTGCAAAGATAGCATATTTGAAGGCTTGCTGTACCGGATTAGCTGAGCCCGAAAGCATGAAGAATGCAGGCAATCCCAGCGCGAACACGGGCCAGAAAACTCGTTTTGTCCAATTGGAGACTGCAGTCCATGACCTCGTTTCGCGGAATGAAACGGCGAGAAGTGCGCCGAGCGCGAGCGCATCCATGCGACAGAAAGTAAATGTGAAAACGTCGTAACCCGCCGACAGCAGGAGTACCCGAAAAAGTCCTGCGGCAAATATGAGGGCGATCGCAAAAACTGCGAGGCTTCGCCTCGCCAATGCCATCACCACAAATGGCCAAAACAAGTAGAAATGCTCCTCAACCGCCAATGACCAGAAATGTCCCGGACCTGACACCGTCCCAGGCCAAAACGTTCCCGCCACATTTTGAAGATAAAGCAAATACCACCAACTCTTCCCAAAGGCATAGTTCGGCATCGACCAAATCCACCCACAAAGGAGACACGCGAAGACAACCGCAAAGTAAAGTGGGAAGATCCGCAATGCCCGGCGCAGATAAAAAGTGAGGAGGTAACCTGGCGAGCCTTTCGTACGCAGGAGGATGCCAGTGATTAGAAAACCCGAAAGCACAAAGAACAGGTCCACCCCTTTTTGCCCAAGCGTGAGGAGACGCAAGACTTGCTCCACTGGCCGCGGAAATTGCAGTCCGTGCATTCCTTGAGAGAAGTGAAAAATCAAAACGGCAAGAATGGCTAGCCCGCGAACGCCATCAAGTGCGGGCAGATAGTTCGTACTGACCGGATCATTACTGCGAAGGCTCGCAATTGTCGCAACCTCAGGCACTTTTATCGTTCGATGTTTGGTACAATGCGGTCAGATTGACCGTTTCAGTACTTGATTTGGTAATAGACGGACTTAATTACCTCATTCTGGAAGGCGATCAGGCCTTGTTCACGCCTCCACCAATTAGTTATCGAATATTCCTTGGGCGTGATGGCGTGGAGTTCGACCTTCGTTCCAATTCCATTCAATTGCCTTCTGAAAAGCCAACGCACCCGACGTGTATGCGAAAGGTCTGTTGGGATAATGAGTGATTTTGCGTGGTTCGTTTCCGCCCAGGCACGCACCGCCACCGATTCATCAAAAGTGCTGGTGACACCATCACCGATCGCCGTCATTGCCGTTTCCGGGACGCCCTGGCTCAACAGCACTTTATGCGTCACCTCGCGCTCCGATTGTGTGATATGCAGTTCGGCGGCAGGATCGAGTTTTACATCCATGTAGAGTATCTGCGTGGCCAGTCCTTGATGAAACAGCTGTGCTGCCTCAAACGGCCTTAAATCCGGACGTCCGCCCAGAACCACAATCGCATCCGCCTTCGTCAACGGTTCGTCCACCACCCAGGCATGCGCAAGGCCAGTCAGAAGTGAGGAACGGAACAGATAACAGAGCACCAATACCAGACATACGGTCCCCACAATGCATACAAGGGGACGAACGAAGCATTTTTTACGATCCACAATCAGCCTCAACCCATCAAACACTTCGTGCCGGTCAATTCGCAGGGCCTTGTCCCTTCGGCCCCGAATCTACTCACGTCTTTCCTGTTATTCTCAATCACAGGTTTTGGAGTGAGTCAGCTTGCCAACAGACTCTCAGTTCAACCCGGAAACAACGGCTACAAACCAACGAACCTCAAAAATTCCTCGGATTAACCCTCTGCATTCTCTGCCACCGCTAACCTGCAGGCCGAATGATATTCCGCGTACTTGTAGTAGTGATACGAATGGTCTTTTACATCGACTCGATTCAAGACCACTCCCAATACATTCGCCTGCCTCTGATACAAAAGTGTCAGTGCCTCGCGCACGGCACTCGCTCGTGAAAAGCGATTGCGCACAACAAACAATGTCCCATCCACCTTATGCGCCAAAGTCGTTGCATCATCTGCCGCAAAAATCGGACTGCTATCGATCAACACGTAATCAAATCGTTGTCGGAGCTGGTCCAGTATCCGGTCCAACTCCGGGCTGAGGAACAGATCTCCCGGGCTATGCACAAGGCCGCCCCGAGAAAGAAAATGCAAATTCGGTTGTCCGTTTTTCTGAATTGCCGCGTCCAAACTCCCCGGCTGGCGCAGCACATCCGAAAGCCCCGGCCCACTCTCCAAGCCCAAAACCGTATGCAAATGTCCCTTCCGAAGATCGCCATCCACCAGCACGACTCGAGCGCCGCCAATCGCAAGTGTCCGAGCCAAATTCGCTGCGATAGTGGATTTGCCTTCGTCCGGGACAGCGCTGGTAATCAACATCAATTTCGGACGCTCCTCCTCCAGTGGGAGGAAAAGCAAAGCCGAGCGAAGACTCCGATAAGATTCGGCATAAGCATGCCGCTCGTCCTCGTCCTGCAACAGTGCAACCGGATTCGCTCCCGGCAATTTTGCCAGGTCCGGAACGCGCCCAACGATGTTGTCACCCACCTTCTCATGGACCTCGACCATCGAAATGAACCGGTCATCCCGAACCGACAGCAGAAACACGATTGCCAATCCAAGCGCGACGCCGCCAAAACCAGCTTGGGCTACCGTCGTAATTTCTTGAGCCCGTGATCGCAGCGCTGGCGACGCCGGCTCCAAAATCGCCAAAGTCGCCCGATCGATATTTCGGCTGATATCAACATTTTGCAGGAGAGCATTCAAGCGATCCACCAGGCTTTGAGTTCGACTGACCGCCAGCTTCAACCGCTCGGCCTCCGCTATGCGGCTATTCGCCACAACCACTTTTTGCTCCCATTCCCTGATGGACGCTTGAACGCTCTCAACTTTCAACTTCAGCGTCTGCCGCGTGCTTGCCAGCTGCTCTTGGGTTTGCTTCTGCGACATTTCGATCACCTTTTGACTCTTCTCAATGTCGCCGTCCAGCTTGACAATTTTCGGATGCTTCGGCCGCATGTACTTGCTCAATTTCTCCCGTTGCATCTTCAAAATCGCCAGGTCTCTGACTGCACTCTGTACTTCCGCATTTCCTGATTCTATCCGTGAATCACTCCCAACCGAATTCGTCCTCGATGCAATTACATTCGTGCTCGCTCCAGCTGCCTCGCTCGCATTTGTTGCCAACGACATTCTTTCCGCGGCAGTCGATTCCAAAATTCGCGCCTCCAACGAATAATCCGAAAGCTGAGTCTTCAGCTTGGCCAAATATCCGCCGGAAACCGTCCCTTCCTCTTGCAATACCGCCAGATTGTTTGTCCGTTCAAACGCATTTAAGTCCTCTTGCGCTGCTTTCAATTCTCTTTCCTGCTTCAACACTTGCTCAGAAATCGATCCTAGCGTGTCGCCAGAGACTACTTTCCGGACGTTCTTGCGATAATCCAGGTATTCGTTCAACAGTGCATCCAGATAAGCCCTCGTATACACAAGGTTTGCGCTGCTCGCCTCCACGGCAAAGACTGAACTCTTCGGCGCCTGCGTTACCCGAAGTTGCACCGGTAAGGGTTGTCCAGTTTTGTCGCGCGGCACCGAATTCGTGCCGAGTGCCTCCAGATGGGCCAGGGTCATTTGCCGCAACTTCTCGCTTCGAATCAACTCTGTTTGCGTTCCCAAATAGCTTTGAGGGTCCTCACTGAAAAGCGCGCCGTCGGGCAGTCGAAGTTTTTCGGTTTCCCACATTCGCGCGTTCGATACGAACGTTGGCGCCTTCAATAATATATAACCACCTGCCGAGGTGAAGCTGACCACTAACGTCACAACTGGCACCCACCAAAATTGTCGCAACGAGTTGAGAAATTTGTGAACGCGCAGTTTGGATGGCGTCGCCGCACGCTCCTCCATCGGACCCATCATCTGGTAATCCGGATCTGGCGTTGTTGGGGCAAGGCTATCCATCTGATTTCTAACTCCTTTAAAACCGAATCACGCGCTCCGGGATCAAAATCAGGTCGCCCGGAGCGAGAGAGAGGTCGCTCTCTGTCTTGCCCTTATCCAACACCTGCGCCACGTCCACAACAAAGGTCTGCTGGTCGCCCCCCGGCCGTTGCCTCGTGATTTTTACATTATGTTTGTCGGCGAAATCGGTCAGTCCGCCTGCGCGCAAAATCGCTTTGCCCAAGGTCAAAGTCTCATCGCTCGGAATTTCCTGTGGCCCCGGCGCATGAACTGGTCCCACCAAATAAACTTTGCCTCGGCTCCGTGCCATCGAGTTCACTGCAATGATCACGGTGGCCTGGTAATAATATTCTTTCTCCAGCGCCGCCTTCAGTTCCAACGCCAACTGTTTGCAGTTCTTTCCTTCGGCGGCGAATCGCCCAATGTATGGCACTTCCAGATCTCCAGAGTCGGTTACATCTAATTGCTTTGGATCTTCCTGGTCCTCTTCGATGCGAAAGCTCAGCCGGTCGCCAATCGCCAGCACATGCCGATCATCGAGCGTGTTCATGCTGTTCGTGGTGTCAAGCCGAGCTGTATTGGTACTTGTCGCAGTCGGAGTCCAACCGTTTGGAAGGTTACTTGCCTCGGCCACAAGTTCGGGTATGGGCGTAAATTGCGGTTCGGCTGAATATGTCACAGCACTCCCAATCAGAAGCAGCGCCAAGCTCCAGGTCGCTCTCGCGCAGTCCAAATTTGTAATTGTCCGTGCCACCTTCATTTCATCGTGTAGGTTGCCTGCAACCCGACCGAATTCTGAGTGTATTCACGCGATGCCTGGTCCGACGACCGCAACGTCAGCCGGTAATTCAGGTTGAGCGACAGTTTTTTTGTCAGCGAATAACCAACCTTCAATTCGCCTCCGTACCAATCGTAAGTCTCGCCGCTCCCAGGCAATCCGCCGGAAGTCTGTTCGCCGTGCTCGTAAAAGAACGATGTGGAAAAGTCGACCGCCTTAAAAACACTCCAGTTAATTCTCGGCCGGAGGTACCAATCTTCAATGGTGTCCGATTGAATTCCCAATCGCGTTTCATGACCTGCGCTGAGAGTGTAATTTATCCCTTCGCTCACTTGATGTTCCACCGACAGATCAGCGTACCATGTATCCTGATTATGTGCTTTAATCACACGGCTCGACTGCTCGAAATTATAAATGGTATATCCAAAGCGCGGCTTAAGATGAAAATACGTGCCCGGCTGCCAATCTGCGTAAACTCCCCCGCTGTAATTGACGCTATCGTTCAACGTCTTCTGCTCATATTCAGTAAAGGAAACCGTGCCCTCCATTCCAGCCGTCAGGCGCGGATTCAATTTCAATCCCACTCTACCAACGACCATCTCAGACGCATGGTCCGTTTGTTCGAAATTATCTGATGTCGATTTGATGTTCTGATGATCGTATCCGCCGCTCAAGGTGACATCCTGCAAATCCCACGTTGCATTCAATCCAACCGAATTCTGAAATGTCCCATATGTCCCCGAATTCGCGATTGCACCTTCCCGAGCGGAATCCTGCGTGTACCCAAACCTATCATGCAGGTTTATCGAAACGTCCTTGATATACAGGTCGAAAGACAAAGCCGAACCCGATTGAATAAACCAAGTGCTATACGAATGGTGCTGGAGGTACTCGCTGTAACCAAACGAAATGTCAAACTGCAGCAGGTTCCGCTGAGTCAAAGGATAACTTAATTGCAAACCCAGCGATGGCCGGATAATAAAATCATCCAATCGATTCTCTTTGGTGAGATTGATATTATCATTGTATTCGGCCCCAATCGATGGCGAGACGAGCACTCTCAAATCTCCTGCCTTTACCGTAAATGGGAGATTTTCCGGATCGATCCGATGGCTCTCAGCCGCGGCATCTCCCGCTATAGAATTTCGAATCGCTTCCTGCGCCAACGCAGCCCGCTCGATTGGAAAAATCGCAGCAACAAGCCAAACACTGCAAACCGCATTCCGGTTTCTCACAGATGGCCCAAAAAAACTCATTCCATTTTCATTAATTATGTAATAGGTCACAAACCACCCATTGAAGGCGCCCGCTGAAATTCCATTTCTTGAGAGACCACAGGAAGAGGTATTACCGACGGCATGGTGTATGCCGCCGAATGCTTCCTATTTACCACGCCATTTGTGGCTGATTGGAAAGCATTTTCGATGATCTCACCCATTGAAGTGGGCGCTGCGTGATTGCTTTGCCCCTCGGCCGCCGCCATCAATTTTCGCCATTGCCCGGGGCTGCTCCCGAAACGCCTCTTGAAGCAAGTATTAAAAAGACCTAAATGATTAAACCCGCACTGCTCGGCTACGTTAATCACTTTGGCATCCGGATCGCGTAGCAAGGACGCCGCCTTCAACAAGCGCATTTCCATGCGAAATGCCGCTACCGAATATCCGAAATGTTGTTGGAACAGTCGGTTCAGATGCCGCCTACTGCAATTGAATCTCTCAGCTAGTTCCGGCACTGACAGACTTATCAGATGGTCGAATGTCAAATTTTCGAACACCTGCAGCATTCGTTCTTCGGTCCGCGAATGACCCAGACGATATTGTGAAATTGAATCGAACTCCGCCGTCAGCACGGAACCAGCAACACGCAATAGCTGGATGCGGTGGTTGAGGTTGAACTCGCCAGGGACCTCCCTCACCAGACGATGGCATTCTTTCGCGAGTGGCGTTGCCGCAGAATACAATCGCAAGCTCTTGAACCTTTCTGTGACGTTCTGCAGAGCGCTTATTTCACCAGCAGCGAACAACGGAAACAGGTGCTCAAAACAAATGCTGAACGACGAAAACGCCAGATCGTCGCTTTCAGAGGCTCTTATTTTCGCCCCGGCAGAGCTGTTGAAGACAAACAGATCCCCGGACGCTACATTCTGGCTGGTTTTTCCCGATTGGTACCGCCCCATACCAACCTGGAGAAAAACAAACGAAATTCCCTGGTCGCCATTTCTCCATTCCGCTCCGGCTTTGAGGCGAACGGATTTTAAGGCTAGATAATCTCGGCTAAGCATTTAGATACTCCTTTCTTGGGTCATCACACCAGTCCACCTGAACGGAAGCCGCTGTTGCTGACAACGAATGTCTTCATGCTTGAGCTCGGATCCAATGGATTGGTTGTAACACACCTCTCTACTTTGGGAATCGGGGCAACAGTCGGATCGTTTGATAGGAATTTTTCCTAGATTGTCTGGTAAAAGACCCGACAAAGTCTTATCGTAGGATCCTTCAAACTCTTCAAAGTTGATATTCGCGCTCATGGGCTTTTCTGGGTTTCAACATCCGCCGAATCACACGGATGGTCATTGGTTGACTTAAATACACATTTCCTGCCAAGACCGTGCGTATGGCCCCTAATAGTTCCTCCGTTGGAACGCCTTTCATCACATATCCCCTTGCTCCGGCCCGCAACGCACCCTCCGCAAAAACCACTTCATCGCACGATGTCCAAACCAGAATTGGAGACTTCCCCGTCTCGAGCGCAAGGTCGCTTATTGATGCGACAGATTCGGTATCTTCGAATTTCAATTCGCTCAGAATGATGTCCGGATTGGAATCCCTCAGAAGTTCCCGCGCTGCGTCAACGCTATCCGCCACGCCACAGCAACACATGTCATGCTGCGCTTCGATCAATTCCGCCAGCTCCTCTCGAACAAGCACATTTTCGTCGCACAAGAAAACTCGGCGGCGCAACCCGTTTTCTAGCGAAAGCTTCGACGGCGTGGTCCGTGATCTTTCTAATATTCCATCTTCCATTTGCATGACGCTATTGAGTGGCTCATCCGCTACTTCTAAAGCTCATCAACCCCTCATGCGGAAGATTCAAATTGCCGCGAATGAAGGATTTTAGAATCCCGATCGGGACGCTGAATTCCGAGTTTTTCTATCAGCTCGTACATGGTCGGGCGACTAATCCCCAATTCGACTGCGGCGGGAGCAATTTTCCCCCCACTGCGTGCAAGAGCCCGAATTACCATCTCACGCTCCAACGCTTCTCTTGCCTCTCGGAGGTTCGTCGGCGCTTGATCTTCGGGCGAAGGTGCAAGTTCCAGGTCACCAGCGGTGAGCCGTTTGCCATCGGCCATGATAACGGCGCGTTTGATGCGATTTTCCAGTTCTCGAATGTTGCCCGGCCAGGAATGTTTCTTCAAAGCCCGTAGAGCATCGTCGCCAAAAATCAGCCCTTCTTTGCCGCACGTCGGTCTCGCACGCCTAAGGATTTCCTGCGCGACAAGATGGATGTCATCTGCGCGCTCCCGCAACGCAGGCACGTTGATAACAACCACAGCCAGGCGATGGAACAGGTCTTCCCGGAATTTAGCTTCAGCAATGGCGTTCTTGATGTCGATATTCGTGGCGGCCACGATGCGAGTGTCCACTCGTATTTCCTGGCGTCCCCCAACGCGTTCAATCGTCCCTTCCTGCAGAAAGCGGAGCAATTTGACCTGCAGCAATGCTGGCAATTCCCCTATTTCATCGAGGAAAAGAGTGCCACCCGCCGCGGTTTCAACACGGCCCTTGCGCTGGATGTGCGCGCCGGTAAACGAACCTTTTTCATGACCAAAAAGCTCGCTTTCGAGCAGTGTTTCCGGAATGGCGCTGCAATTAATTGCAACAAATGGCCCGTCTTTTCTCGCGCTGCGCCGGTGAACCGCCAGCGCCACCATTTCTTTGCCGGTTCCGCTTTCGCCGAGAACAAGGACCGGAGCATCGGATATGGCGACCTTGCGAATTGTGTTAAAAACCAACTGCATCTGTGGACTTGTGCCAAGCATTCCTTCAAATGAGTCCGCGTGCAGTTGTTGCTGCAATTCGCGGTGATCGCGTTCGAGGCTCGCGACATAAATCGTTCGTTTCAACGTGACCTTCAATTCCTCAACATTGACGGGCTCGGTAAGAAAGTCATAAGCGCCGGCGGCGATTGCCTTCAATGCGACATCTTTTTCCCCCTGTCTGCTAACGACGATAATCTTTGCGAAGCGCTGCCGGGCAAGCATGTCCGAAAGCGTTGCAAATCCTTCCTCCGGAGTGTTGAGACCGGGCGGCAGACCCAAATCGAGCAAAACCACCAGTGGTCGCTGCTCACCAAAAATGGCCAGTGCACTCCCCCGATCTTTCGCAAGCAGGATTTCATAATCCTTATCGAGTGCCTGCTTCCTTTCGGCACAACTTTCGCCGTCGCCATCGACGATTAAAATCTTCGGATTCATTTGGTCTCAGCGGGTAACGGTGTCGAAACTCTTCGCAGTTTTTCCCCGGGGTTATCCAGGAGAATTCATGTTCGCTTGGCGGATGGCACGCAGCATTATCCGGGCACTTTGCCTGGCCCGTCAGATTCCATCGCCTTCATGCTCGGCTTCAGAACTCGTTGAACCAATCGCGCGCTCATCGCCGGGCTCAAATACACACGCCCGCGCAACACGGTCCGAATTGCGCTTAACAATTCGTCCGCCGCTTCGGCCTTCATAACGTATCCTCGAGCGCCTGCCTGCAACGCCCTCTCGGCGTAGAGAATTTCCTCGCACCGCGAGAGCACCAATATCGCGGGCCTCAACGGAGTCAGTGTTAAAGAGTTTATTAGATCAAATGCCTCACCATCCTTGAATCGAACATCCATCAGGATCAAATCCGGCTTGCACCTCGTAACCTTAGCCGGCGTCGAATTAAGACTGTCCGCCTCTCCGCAACACGATAAATCCGGCTGCGAATCGATCAGATTGACAACGCTTTCCCGAACAAATGCATTATCTTCAACCACCAGAATCCGAGACTTGCGCACCTCCTGACGTTTTGTTGGCGAATCAGTTTGTCTCACCTCATTTGCGATCAAGGAAATGTCAGCCAACTTTACTCCTGATGGTATTTCTGTCGGTTGGGAGCCCGCAAGTGAATGCACAGGCTGATTCTGCAGAAGAAAATCCAACCCACAATCGGGGCAGAAGACTGATTGTGGCTTAGGAAATTATCCTAGCTTCCCGCGAGCAATAAAATTGCTCAAACGGGCCATCACGAATTTCTTTTATTCAAGACCGCATGACGAGGCACACAGAATGAAGCTGATAGGGTCGGACAAGTGAATCAATAAACACAGAACCAAGTTTGATTTGACTATGCCATCGGCGCTCGTCCGATTGAGCCATTGCCAGCGCAATACAGCGCGTCTAAATTAGAGGGATTGGCCTGTGAAATGAGCCCTCTACGCGAATCGAGTTCCGGCGCGCCCGCCTTCGCGAGCCTGAAGCGACCCTATGTACTCAGATTCATGTTGCTCGCCGGCCTGCTCACCGGTCTCCCTCTGTGGGCGCTGGGTGAAATGCCAGTCAGTTTCAATGGACAAATCCAGCCGCTGTTGAATAAGCAGTGCGTCAAATGTCATGGCGGCGTCAAAGAAGCGGGTGGAATGAACCTGTTATTCCGCGAGTCCGCGCTCAAAGGCGGCAAATCCGGTCTCCCAGCAATTATTCCCGGCAAGCCGGAGGAGAGTGAAATGATGAAGCGGTTGACCACGACCGACGAGGATGATCGGATGCCCAAAAAAGCTGACCCGCTGAAGCCAGAACAAATCGCGTTGGTAAAGCGCTGGATTGCTGAAGGCGCCAAATGGGAAGAACATTGGGCGTACGTACCGCCGAACAAAAGTGGACGGAGCATTGACGAGATCGTCAAGGCGCGGCTGGCGAAAGAGAATCTATCACTTTCGCCCGAGGCGGATCGCTGGACGCTGGCGCGGCGCACGGCGCTGGACTTGACAGGGTTGCCGCCCTTACCCGAGGAAGTGGAGCTTTTTGTGAAAGACAAGTCGCCCGATGCTTACGCGCGTTGGGTGGCTCGATTGCTTGCTTCACACGGCTACGGCGAACGTTGGGCGACGGTTTGGCTCGACGTGGCGCGCTACGCCGACAGCAAAGGTTACGAGAAAGACGGCTTTCGAGACATGTGGCGGTATCGAGATTGGGTGGTTGATGCATTGAATAGCGATATGCCTTACGATGAATTTTTGACCGAACAACTCGCGGGGGATTTGCTGCCCAGCCCAACGGACGAACAGATCATTGCGACGGCGTTCCACCGGAATACTCAATCCAATGACGAGGGAGGCACAGATGACGAGGAGTTTCGCACCTATGCTGTAATTGATCGCTTGAATACAACATTTGAGGCGGTCCAGGGGACGACTATTGGCTGCGTGCAATGCCATGGGCACCCTTACGACCCCTTCGTTCACAAGGAATTCTACCAACTGCTGGCCTTCTTTGATAACACGGCTGATGCTGACCGTGAGGATGAACAACCGACACGCCGATTTTACGCGAGAGCGAACGTCGCAAAAGCTTCACTGTTGGAGCAGCGCATCGCGGCAATGCAGCGGCAACTTGACGGTGAACTGAAGCGAACGCCGAACCGCGAAGCTTTCGAATCCTGGTTTAAAGAAGTGCGACCGCCGGAAAATTTTCTCCCCCTTACCAACCAAACTGTGACCAGTACCAAGGGCCAATATCGAGTGCAGAAAGATGACCGCGTGCGCCTCGAAGGAGAGGCGCCTACGGAAGCGACCATCACGATCGAAGGAACACCCGCATCGGGCCAATGCCAGGCGCTTGTTTTGGCAATGTTGCCGGACGACTCGCTGCCACAGCGTGGACCAGGTGCCGCGAACACAGGCAATTTCATTCTGACGTACATTCGTGCTTCGCTGATAAACGCGGTAGGGGAGCCTGAAACACAATTGGAATTCACTAATGCCCGCGCGACGTTCGAACAATCAGGTTGGCCAGTGATTGAGGCTTTAAGAAAAGGTCGGGATGATAAGGCCGAAAGCGAGGGCGGGTGGGCGATTGGAGGGGGAATTGGCAAGGCGCAATCAGCGACATTTGTTTTGAAAAATTCAATTGAAGTCTCTGCGGGCGCGAAGCTCCGTGTCACTTTGGAGTGCGAAAACGAAAAGTGGCCCAAACACGTGCTGGGTTCGTTCAAACTGGCGACGAGTCGTGGGATGTCCTCAGAGAAGTTTGCGGCGCTGCCAAAGGAGATTCGCAATTTTCTGGAAAAGGACATGACCGACTGGACCTCGGAGGAACGCGCCAAAGCAGAACGTCATTTCTTCTCAAACCAAAACGACGAGTTGGCGGCATTGTATCGCGCGCTGGACAAGGATAAGGCGGCTCTCTCCGCCCTGCCTGTTTGCAATCTACCGATCATGAGGGAATTGGCCGGCAAGGAGGCGCGGACAACGCGTGTGTTCCATCGGGGCAACTGGCTGGACAAAGAAGAACCGGTTTCACCGGCGACACCAAAGGCTCTCAATGCCTGGCATGAGGATTACCCTCGCAATCGGCTTGGTTTTGCCAAATGGTTGACGAACGGAGAGAACCCACTAACGGCGCGTGTACAGGTGAACCGCGTCTGGGAGCAATTGTTCGGTGCCGGTCTCGTTGAAACGCTCGAAGATTTCGGATCGCAAGGGGACAAGCCAGTGTATGAGGATTTATTGGACGAGTTGGCAGCGCGTTTTCAATCAGAAATGAAATGGAGTCAAAAGACGTTGCTGCGAGAGATCGTTCTGAGCCAGGTTTATCGCCAATCTGCCAAAGCGTCGCCGGCGTTGATCGAGCGCGACCCACAAAACCGTTTGCTGGCGCGCGGCCCCCGGTTTCGGCTGACAAGCGAAGAGCTTCGCGACCAGGCGCTTACGGTGAGCGGTCTGCTCAGCACGGAAATGTTTGGGCCGCCCGTCATGCCTTATCAACCACCAGGTATGTGGCTCACCCCTTACGAAGGGCGCGACTGGGTCACAGCAACCAATACCGAAGGCCACCGCCGCGCGCTATATACGTTCATTCGGCGCAGTGCCACGTATCCGAGTTTTATCACATTCGATTCACCGAGCCGCGAATTCTGCACGGTGCGCCGCGTTCGCTCGAACACGCCGCTGCAGTCGTTGGACTTGCTCAACAGTCCAGTATTTTTCGAAGCGGCCGAAGCTTTGGCGAAACGAATGAAAGCCGAATGCGGCCCCGATCTGGATAGACAACTCAGGAGAGGTCTTTTACTCACAACGCTCCGACCGCCGGACAGCGAACAAATTGCCGTGCTCAAAAAGCTCTACGGACAAGTTGACGGGAACATGACACTTGTCGCCAACGCGATTTTGAATCTGGACGAGGTCTTGAATAAGAATTGATGATATGAATCCGCAGGAAATTCTTCGCCGCTCGGCGGTCGAGCTTCAGACGCGCCGCTTTTTTCTAAAGACCAGCATGGCCTGCGTCGGCGGCATCGCCTTTAACGCATTGTTGAGTCGCGGGATTGCAGAAACAGCAGCGGCGAAAGGTCCGCGCACACATTTTCCTGCGAAGGCCAAGCGCGTCATTTACATCCATCTCGCAGGCGCGCCTTCACACCTCGAGACGTTCGACTACAAGCCCGAATTGGCGAAGCTCGACGGCGAGCCTTGCCCCGATTCATTCCTGAAAGGAAAACGGTTCGCGTTCATCAAAGGCGTGCCGAACATGCTTGGTCCACAATGCCAGTTTTCGCAGCACGGCGAAAGCGGCGCGTGGGTGTCGAATGATTTGTCGAATCTTGCGGCCACGATTGATGACCTTTGCCTGATCAAGAGCATGTGGACGGAGCAGTTTAATCACGCGCCGGCGCAACTCATGCTTCAGACCGGCAGCCAACTCAAAGGCAGACCATGCTTCGGTTCGTGGGTGTTCTACGGTCTCGGCACCGAAAATCAGGATTTGCCCGGATTCATCGTTCTAACCAGCGGAGGGAAAAATCCTGATGCAGGCAAAACGGTTTGGCACAGCGGTTTTCTGCCGGGCATTTATCAAGGCGTTCAATGCCAAACTCACGGCGAGCCGATCCTTTTTGCGCGTGACCCGGACAGCGTCACGCGGGAGCAGCGGCGGGCGACCATCGATGCGATCAACGAAATTAACGGGAAAACCGCCCGCGAATTTGGGGACCCCGAAACGCTCACACGCATCAGCCAGTACGAGTTGGCTTTTCGAATGCAAATGAGCGTGCCAGAGGCTACGAATATTTCCGGTGAATCATCACAGGTCCATGCCGCATATGGAACTGAACCAGGCAAAAATAGTTTCGCAAACAATTGTCTCCTGGCGCGTCGGCTCTGCGAACGCGGCGTCCGTTTCATCCAACTCTACGATTGGGGCTGGGACGCCCACGGCGATATGGAAAGCACTTCGCTCAAAGGCGGGCACCAGCGCAAACTCAAGATGATGGACAAAGCCGTGTCTACGCTGCTGGCGGACCTCAAAGAGCGCGGGATGTTTAACGACACGCTGTTAATCTGTGGCGCAGAATTCGGTCGCACGCCCATGAAAGAAAATCGCGAGGGGAAGGACAATCCTTTTGCTGGCCGCGATCATAGTCCGAGCGGATTCACCGTGTGGCTTGCGGGTGGCGGCGTCAAACGAGGATTCACATACGGCGCGACCGATGATTTCGGCTACGAGGCCGTGAAAGACAAAGTCCACGTGCATGACTTCAACGCGACGCTGCTGCACCTGCTCGGCTTCGATCACGAGAAACTGACCTATTTCTTCCAGGGCCGGAACTATCGGCTGACTGACGTGCGCGGGCAAGTCGTCAAAGCAGTTTTGAGCTGAAGTGGCTCAACCGGGTCATGGCAACCCTGGCCGCTTCGCCGGCGGCACATAATCCAGGTGCCAGATCAATTGCCAAAGATCGTCGAGCTTCACCTTCTCGACGTGCGCATCGGTAAAACTGACATCGACCGAGCCGGGCATTGGCTTGTTTCGTGGCCACGCCCGAGGGGCGTCCCCCGCGCAGCGGGAACCATGTCGCGCAATCGTTGATCGGCATATGTACCCATTGCCTATGTACTGCGCGCCATCAAACAAGTCCGTTGAGGGCAGGTCGTCAGCATGAACCCATATATCCGGCCAAACAGCATCAATGAAGAGCGGAGTTCTTGAACTGTGGTGAATGTCTGTATCCTTCTTGAAATATTTTTCCGGTTCCGGGACCCACACAGCGGCTCCTTTAATTGTGTAAAGCCAGCCATTCATTGCGTAACTTCCAGTCCAGTTTGTTGTCGCCGAATTCCAGTACCATGCATTCGCCGCTGTGCCTATCGTTTGCAAAGGTTTCGACGGTTGAGCGGCTGAAGGACAAAGCCGCACTGCATTCGCCTGCGCATAATGCTGGATCAGTGTCTCCATCCACAGGTAGTCAACGTTGCCGTAATTGATCGCCGAACCCGAGTCCTGTTGATACATGAAGGCGGCCGTGGAAAGTTGCCTGAGATTATTGATGCAGCCCGTCTGGCGAGCTTTGCACTTGGCCCGCGCCAATGCTGGCAGCAACATACTCGCCAGGATCGCAATAATCGCAATCACGACGAGCAACTCGATTAATGTGAAGGCGACGGACCGCTCCCGCAAAAGTCTTCCTAAAGCTTGCGACTTAAGAGGTCTGTCAGGGCCACGACGGACTACCGAGGTCGATAATGCTGCTATCGAGTGCGGATGCATTTAGACTTTAGCACACAGGCGCGCGCGCCTGTGAATGTGCTTTTCGTCAGCCTAGCTGAGCCCAAGACAAATTGCGATAGCTCAATCGGACTATAAGTCAATTGTTTTCCAAGCGATCACTCTCTGATAACCTGCTGGCTGTGAATCGGGATCGGAAATCATCCTTCGGCCCCAGTCCGCACAAATGGATTTTGGCGTGCCTCTTCGCTGCCGTTGCGTCCTCGAATGCCGATCCAAACACCGACCAGAACACGGCGCAAAAATCACCCCTGCCTGCTCTCCAAACCGCAGAGCAGGTTCACCGATTGAGCCGAACGGAAGCGGCTGACGCGTATCCAGTCAGGCTGCGCGGTGTAGTAACATGCTCGTGGCGTGACCTCAAGGCTGTCGTGATCCAGGATTCAACCCGGGGCATATTTGTTGACAGGATCGACCCAATCATTAGCGAACTATTGCATATTGGCGATCTGCTTGAGATTGAAGGGGTCACAGATCCTGGGGCTTTCGCGCCGTGCGTTCTGGCGCGGAAAACGATTCGGCTGGGAATGGGCACGTTGCCACAACCAATTCGACCCACCTGGGACCAATTGATCAACGGAAGCCTCGACACCCAATATGTCGAGATTCACGGAATCGTCACCTCCGCTAGCGAGGCCAGTCTCACCTTGCTCACCCACGGTGGGAAAATAAACATCCTATTGCCTGGTACGATGCTGGATGCGTTGAAGCCATATATAGATTCGCTTGTACGGGTACGGGCTTGTTTGTTCGCTTCATGGGACGCCCCTACACATCAGGTCAGAGTCGGAGAAGTTCGAATGTTCTCTCCGTCCATTGTAATTGATGAGCCGGCGCCTCTGGATGCGTTCGCGCTCCCCCTGAAGCGGGTTTCGGAATTGCTCCTGTTCGATCTTCAGGCCAGCGCATTACGACGTGTAAAAGTCTCCGGTCAAATCGTTCACAAGCAGGACGGTGAATACTTTATGACCGACGGGGTGAATGGCCTGCGATTCATTCCGAAAGATCCTGCAGATCTCAGTGTGGGAGATTTGGTCGAGGTGGTCGGGTTTCCAAGCTTGCCAGGTCCATCGACGGTATTGCGCGAAGCCCACGCCCGAAAAACAGGTGCGGCGGCCCTCCCACCAGCAAAATCGCTGACAGCCGAAGATCTGTTCCAGGCCAGGCATGATGCACTGCGCGTGAGACTGGAGGCTGTGCTGCTGAATTTAAGCGCAGATCGACAAACCCTCGAGGCGCAGGCTGGCTTGCGGCGATTCGAAGCTCGCTTGAATGCCGGCAATGCCCAAATCAAACAATTGCCGCTGGGCAGTCGGCTCGAACTGACGGGTGTCTATGCCGGCCGCGGCGGCAACCGAACGACTGGCACAGAAAATGACTCGTTTGAATTGTTGCTCAATGCGCCAACGGACATTCGGGTGCTCACGCTCCCTCCTTTTTGGACGCTGCGACGGTTGTTGGTTCTGGTGGGAGCGTTGCTGGCGGTACTCGCAGCCGCGCTGGTCTGGATTCGGCTGCTCCATCGCACAGTTCAAGAACGCACCGCACAACTTCAATACGAAGTCCGCGAGCGCGAGCACGCGGAATATCTGCGCGTGCGGGCACACGAACGGACACGCATCGCGCGCGACCTGCACGATGACCTGGGGAGCAGCCTCACCGAGATCGCCATGCTTGCCTCCGCTGCGCCGGGCCTCGAGTTGCCTCCTGAGGAGGCTTCTGAACGCCTCCTCACCATCGCCGGAAAGTCCCGAACGATGGTGCATGCATTAGATGAAATCGTTTGGGCCGTGGACCCGCAGCGCGATACGCTGGCTTCGGTTGCCCGCTATTTGGCCAGCTACGTCGAAGAATACCTTTCGGGGTTGAACGTTGCATGCAGAGTTCAGATACCGAATTCATTTCCCGAACAGATGGTTCCAGGCGAGGTTCGCCATCATCTGTTCCTTGCCATCAAGGAAGCTCTCAACAATGGTGTACGTCATGGAGCAGCCACTGAAATCGAATTTCGCGTGCGACTATTCGACAATAGGATGGACATTTCAATCACTGACAATGGCAGTGGCTTCGACCTCTCGGAGCGCCGCGATGGGTACGGTCTTTTCAATCTCCGCAATCGGCTGGAACATGTGAGTGGTCGCTGCGAGATCAACTCCTCACCCGGCGCCGGCACAAGTGTTTGCCTTCAACTGCCGTTGCCTGTAAACGAACGCTAATCCAACGGAAAGTCTCAGGTCTTTTCCCCTATAGTCCGATTGAGTTATAGCCAGATATCCTT
>Ga0068857_100001123_pt1 | contig 20831 bp, 24 predicted proteins | sample KBSCornC72_FD_66591 | JGI IMG/M metagenome (GOLD analysis project Ga0068857, IMG submission 66591) | Corn rhizosphere microbial communities from Kellogg Biological Station, Michigan, USA - KBS Corn C7-2 | ecosystem: Host-associated > Plants > Roots > Rhizosphere > Soil ...
CGAATCGGCTCTTTGTTTTTGCTGGCTTGATTTTACACTATTCCATATCGTTACCAGACCAACTGCCATGCCTGTTAGTCCTGCAAGAAGAGGAATGAGAACCACCGGATCTAATGTAAGAAAGTCAGTCATTTTTAAAAACCCTGGATTCTAACCTCTTTATTTTCTCGTTTGCCTGTTCAAGTTTTGACCTCAATTCATTGGCTATTATTTCTAGTTTATATTTTTGTGATATTGTTTCCTCTATTTCTTTCCTGTGCTGGTCGCCAATCTCCCTTAGTTTGAAAAATATGCTAGCGATACCTACTATGATACCGACTATTAATGATATTGTGATAATGGGATAGTTTATGTCGGAGGACAATTATTTTCACTCAGTTTTTTTGTTCTTCCTTTTGTCGCTCAACGTTCTCGGCTGTTTGTTTATCCTGTTCCTCCTGTGTTTGCTCGTAGAACATTCCTGTTCCTGGCTCGTCTTTATGTAATTGGGTTGCTTCCTCTCCCATGATATATGGTGGGGTACTTTTAGCGTCTATTCCAAAGGCTAGAGTTTGAAGTATTTCCATATCTCTTTTGGTGTCTTTTTTGAACTCTTCAAAGTCTTTTCTGAGGTATCCTATTTTTTCTTCTCTGAATTCCATCTGCGAATATATTTTTTGAATTGCCAGTGTTGTTTTTGCTTCGTTTTTCTCTAACATATTCTCTACTGTTGATACACCCCTTTTCCAAACGTCATCGGCTACCTGTTTTCTCTTATCTTCTAGTTTGTCGGCTAGGTCAAGAACAGCGGTTTTTCTTTCATTACTTTTGAATAACCATGCTATGAAACCACCTGCTACCGAAGCGATTAAAGCAACAAAAATAGTAATAACAGTCCCTTCAAAATCCACTTTTTCTATTTCTCCCTTTTAGGGAAAATAAAATATGAACTAACTAGTTTATGATACCGTATCTTTGCTTTAAAATTTTATTCAAAAGACCGGAAACGGACATCTTCTTTTCTTCGGCTTCGGAGTCGAGTAGGTCTTTGACTCTCTCGTCTAACGAGAAATTAAAACCACTGTGTTTACTGGCCGGATTTTTTAATTTGGCCGGCAATCTGTTTCTTTATTCCTTCTGGTGAAAGGGTTCCAAATTTACCCAGTGTTACCAAGTTATCATAACTTTCTTCGCAAAACTGGTCTCGATTAAAGCCGCCGTAGGTTCTGCCACCATCCTTAACCATAAAGCCGCAGATGTCGTCTAACTCAAAACCCTCTTGGTTAAGCCATCCGTCTACAATGTTAGATGTCCATGGGAATTCGTAAACCGTTGTGAAACCTTGAATCTCGGTAGCGCGTGGAGTGTTTGTTTTTGGGTCTATATGAGTGATAAACTCGGGGTCTTCATACTTGCCTACGGTTCTTGAATGGTCAATATAGTTATTCATAAAGTCTCTTGATTGGAGGGTTTCCTGATAGTAAACGTGTTCCTCTCCTCTTATGCGGGTACGGACTACCTTGATAATCTTATGGATAACGGGTTTCTTTGCTATCTTTATCTTTGCGAAAAAGTTTTCTTCGTTGTTTGAGTTGGCGACCTCGTTTGGAGGCATATCAAAATTAGCCTCTTCATACTTTTGTTTGACTATAGGATGCAATACCTAAAACATAGTTGCTAATAATATAGGAAGTAAAAGTAAGGAAAGTTATTTCTTATACGTGCTTACTACTTTCTCTGCTTCTTTCTTTGTTTTGGTATCTGGTGCGAACTCTGCTACGGTCTTAGCATCGGCCAGTGCTTTCTTTTCTTCTGGAGTTGGTGCTTTTGCTGCTGCCTCTATCTCCGCATGTGTGTCTTTTACCGCAGATACTTTAACTCTATCAACAGTGACGGTATAGGTTGTATTATTGTATCTTGCTGTTGCTATTGGAGTATCAGCGTCTTTGAATTCTATTGTCCATTTGAACGGTACTACTTTACCATCCTTGTCGAACTCATCTTCTGGTCTTGCTGATAGGACTTGGTCGGCTGAACCTATTAGACCGTTTTGTAGACTTGTCATCTAGGCTGTCACACCAGTTAAATCGCGTGCTCTTCCTGCTATGAGTAGATCCGCTCTGTTAAAGTCAAAGACTCTGAAGGCATCTACATCTTCCATATCCATTCTTACAACTGCAGTTCTTATTGGTCCTTGGAACTTTACTGCTGCCCTCTTATCATATAGGGTGAATAGTGTCGAGGTCTTGGAGTTATCGATATACCATGTTACGCCTGGCAGGTTTGGAGGATTCTGTATTACTTTAGCGGTTGATAGGTTAACGTTTTGTTGTCCACCCTGGATATAGTTGTGAGTGTTCTGGTTGCTCATATATTCTCTAAAGACTTTATCATGAGTTGCTACTGTGTCAGGTGTTCCGTTGTTACTGTAAATAGTATCTGCTATTGTACCTATCTTATCCAGTGGGAAGTATGTCCACAATCCAGATGAATAAGCACCAAAGTCTTCACCTGTGACATCTGTTGCTGTCTCTAGCATGGTCGCTATTGTTGCTGCCTTTATCCTTCTAAGGTCGGAGACGAGATTATCGATATGAGTTCTCATAAGGTCGTGGCTTGCTCTTGTCTGTGCTTCGAATGTTAGTCCTACTCCGCCGCCGTCTTTTGGCAGGTCATAGGTCGTCCTGGCTACACTTCCCAGTTTGAGAATTGGTGGTACTCCTTCTCCTATATTCTTCTGTGCTGTGAATCTCGTGTATGTATCGATTGATATGGTCAATTGTGGTACTGCAATTTCTGTCACTGCTTGCTCTAGTGAAAAGGCTCTTAGTTCTGTATTGATAAGTTCGTTAGCGACATTGACCACGTCTATAGCCGAGAAGTCGCCTGTTAATCCGATACCTGCAGACTTTAGCGAACTCTTGGAACCTGATTTGATAGCACTCTGTACTAGTTCGTCGTACTCATGGGCAATGTTAGACCATTTACCGATATAAGGATCGCTTCTTATCTTCTGTCTGTCTATTGAACCGCTCTTGATTGCAGCCATTCCTTCGCGGTAAATGTTCATGTCAAATACTGGTTCTTCCCATGTTGGTTTTCCGTTACTTGTACCAAAGTATATTGTCTGTGGCCTTACATACTGTCCATCGTCTGAGAGTTCCCATGACTTGGCGGGATTAATCCAGCAATCCTTTGCCTTCTTATTTTCAAAGGCTTTAATTTCTTCTTGCGTTGTTAAAGTTGACATTTTAACGGATCCCCGCTAATAAGATACGGCCTGTATCCCCGTCTACCGCATCAGTTGGAATTGTTGAACCGTCGCCCTCGTTCTCATGGCCTAAATAGATACCAACGACTCTAAGGAAGTCGGCTGCTGCTGTAATATTCTGTGTTCCTGTTGGTGTAGTAGTATTCTGAGCACTTGCGGTATATGCTGCTACTGCTCCGGCTGTGGTTCCCGAAGTTGCTACAAGACCGTTTACCGTAACTGCTCCCTCTATCTGTACATAAACAATACCCTGAACTATTCCTTGAAAAGTGGTTGCTGCTGTAGTCGCTGCTTTAGTGGCTACAATGAAAGGTCCAATAAGGTTAGCCGTTGCCGCTGCCTTGTTAAATTTGCCAGTTGTGACAGTACAAACGTTACCCTTTACGATAGCCGCTGATGTTCCTTTTGATGCTTGGATTACTATAGCGCCTTGTGGCTCATAGTCGCCGGCGAAGTTTGCTGCAGTAACCATTAACTAGTCACTCCTACAATTGCCTCGTTTACTCTAGCCCAGTATGGCATATCGTTACCATTGCTGTCTTCGGTTGACGATGCACTCTTTACCGGCAGTTTAGTTTCATTCTCATGACTGACTGAGGCTTTCTTTAACGGGCTTGTTACCCTTTCTATTTCCTCATATGTCATTCCTGATTTAGTGAAAGTCTCAATGTTCTGTGCTCGCTCTTCATCTGTCTTATAGAAAACGTTCGACAGCAAAGAAGCAACCTTGTCCTTCCTGTACTCCCCTTTAAGGGAATCAAGTGAGGCGCTTACAGTCTTATTTTCTTCTTGAAGTTTGTTGTTTACTCCTTCTAGACTGGCGACTTTTGCTTTTAGTTCGTCACGCTCTAGACGGATCTTCTCAAATTCATCTGGTGAAATCTGAGGAGTAGCGGTATTCGGATCGGTCAATATAGGTTTAGTTTCGGTTTTTTGGAATAGAGAACTAACGCTTGAAGATTTATAGTTACTAATTGCTTTGTTAATACAATTGCATTTTGTTTTCTCTATACTAGCACGTTTTAGTTGTGCTAGACAGGTGATAGGACTACCTGAGCACTGACCTTCAACCCTAGCCTTCATAATACCAAACGCCGGTTCTTTTACTATCGCTAGATGAGTTCCTCTCCATGTTTTGGTAGCGGTATCAGGTTCTCTGCCTACGGCGTCATGGAATAGTTGAGGACTAACGTAGAGAGGAAGGTCTCCTTTCTTGAATGCTTCCTTTGCTGTGTTATCTGTTACCTCTATGATAGCGGAATAGATAGAGTCCTTGTTTACGATATCAACAATATTGCCTATCCTGAATTTGTCTTGATAGGCCATGTGGTGATCATAATTAGAATCTCCCGAATCTGGATGCTGAAAATCGTCCTGTAAAACGAGGGGTTTACCGATATAGGTATTGATATTCTGGTCTAGGGTTGATGGGTCTACTCCCCAAGCGTTTTGATTAACTGAACTGTCTAGAAGGAACGCTTTAAGAAAAAACTTGCCGTTATCTTCGATTATCTCTGTAGTATCAGCGCTACCGCCATGCATCTTTTTCTCCATCGCACCGCAGACAGCGCCGGCTTTATCTCCATACTTTCCTTTCATAGCGTTAACACATTCGTTAAAAGTTGCGTAAGGGCCAACAGGCATTGAATTAATAGATAAATAAAACTAAAGTGAGAACTAAATTTATGAGGCTAGCCGTTGGTTGTAGTTATTTCGTCACTACTGCTAACCAATTTCAAGAGTTATTACGTATGCTTGATTCGGTTTATGAACACGTTTACAAAATCTATCTGGTCAACGGTAGGTACAAAGAGTTTAATCATGACTGGGACTATTCGCCTAAGTGGACTACCCTTATCCTTAAGGACAAGTATCCTAACGTGGAGGTGGTAAACTGTTGTGCTACTCAACTGGTAAAGCGGCAGATATATCTGGAGATGGCTGGTGGGGATAACTGCGATTATTTATTAGTTTTAGATAGCGATGACTACGTACACCCCGACTTTAGGGATTGGGATTCGTTCTATAAGGAACTGGAGCAGGTCTTTGACGAGGAAGAACTGCTTTATTTCTTATGGTTTTGGGTCGATAAAACGTGGAAGTGTTCGGCTAATCCTGTAGTGATGGAGACATGGCAGAAGTATATCCGTATTCATAAACGACCTGGAGATCAGAAGTATCACATGAATCACTACACTTGGCGGCTTAAGGAGGATAATAGCGTTAATCTTAATTCGTTGTTAGCAAAGAAAACTTTAGGAGGAATAAAGTTAACCTGTGACTCGCTGTATAGGGATGAGGACTTTTTGAAAAGGAAAAGTGATTGGGAGCAAGCGGACTATCTACAGGAGCAGTCTAGGATATGGGCGTGTCTTAATAAGTTGGAGGAATTAAGTCATGTTGTTTTTCCTAAGCAGTAAATTCTTCCGCTTCTAATTCCGGTTCCTCAAACTCAATATCTGATTCACTAGCGGGGACTATATCCAAATAACACCTACAATTATCATGAGTGTCATCTGGTGGCTCTTTTAGATCTGGGTCATCAATAGCCCATTGTTCACCGTCTAGGTCTTCACAAATAGGACATACTAGTTCGTCCTGTTGGGTATTCCATACATAAACGTCCTCTGCTTGTGCTTGTTTTATCTTTATAGATTTATGTGCTGATTGTAGTTGTTCTAGTTCTGATACTGTGCCTCTGCTTATTGCTCTAGTAATAAGAGAGATAGCGACTGATGTTATAGCGTAATTGGTGCTTAGTTCGCTACGGGGTTCAAAGTCGTATTTCTGCATGAGAACGTCGTTCCTATGGATGATCTGGTTTAGTCTAAGCCATATCCTCGGATAATAATAATCGGTTACTGCTCGCATGTTTTGAAGGTCTATTGTGGTAGGAAAATAGGCCATTCTCTTTTTAGAAGCGGCGTATTCTGCTCCTATCACGTACGCGCGATATGAATAGTGTCTTAGGATTTCCTTTACTTGATCGCCATAAATACCCTGTGCGGTGCTGATGTTGGTGATTCCTTGGTTCCTGATGTTGTCGATAATGTTAGAGAGTTGGTATTGGAGTTGGTATTCTAGTTGATCTCTTTGTTGCTGTCTTTCTACCTTATTCATTTACTTATTCCCTCCTGTTTTCTTTTGGCCTATGACGTTCCTTCTGGTACGGTGATAAACTCCAGCATCGTTCAAGTCCCATTCCCATCTTGTTAAAGGAACTCCTCCCGCTCCGCCTGTATCCTCAGGCTTATATGATTTCACTTTTGAGACCTCGTCTGATACGTCTACGGTTTCGTCCATATCCCTTTCTTTTATGGACTGTCTTGCTACGCTGTCTATTACCGTTATAGTTTCGGTTAATGCCATATCTCTTACTGAGCCTTGAGCCAGACTATCGGTTATACTGATAGATTGTGTTATGTCCTTAACAATTGTTTTAGGAAATGATAATGTATCGCCTACTGTTAGAGTATCGGTAAGACTTCTAGCCATGATTAAGGCACGGGCTAATGATTCTGATATTGCTATTGTATCTGATTGAGTCCTAACCTTTGTTCTAACTCTTGTTAGGGCTTCTGATATTCCTATTGTCTCTGCTAACGCTCTAGCCTTGGGTATTGCCTTCGTTAAAGCCTCGGACACTCCTATCGTTTCCGCTAGATCTTTGGCTTTTGTTATCGCTTTAGTTAGTGCTTCTGATATGGTGATAGTATCAGTGGTTGTCCTAGCCTTAACGCGCATCTCTACGGTAGGAGTGCCTGTATTGGTTACTGTCTGGGCTATTGCTCTTGCTTTGTTCCTTACCATAGTAATAGCATCAGAAGACATAGAGATAGTTTCGGCTAATGCTTTCTCTATTCTACCACCCAGACCCAGATCATCACTTATGGTTATCGTGTTTGTTATTGTTCTTGCCTTAGTTAGTAGTCTTGCTAATGCTTCGGAGATTGTTACAGTCTGAGTGAATGCTTTTACTGAGATTTTGATTCTGTTTAATGTGGTTGCTGCTGGGATTGTTGCCAGTTTAGCCATGAACGAAGCCAGATAAGTTGGTAGACTATCGTAGGGATTAGGGAGTATGTCATCTGTTACCCAATAATATCCGATATAGGGCGTAATGGTAGAATCGATATAAGCAGTGTCTAGTGAGGATTGATTGTAGATTATGGAACAGAATTTCTCTCTAGGATATACACCGTTGAAGGTTCTAGTGTTCATTGTTGCGCTGTTTGGCCTACTACTGTTATCTGCCTCGACTATAACGAGAGTGTCAACAGTTGGTACATAACCTGCGATTGTACTAGTGCCAGGGTTTCCCCATGTGATACCAGCCCAGTTCTTGCTTTTGGCGTAATTGCTTCTTGCTAGATAAAACGCCTCGCTTCCGGTGATGTTATTCATTTCATCAAAGAAAATACCGTCTATTTGAGTACCATAGAAGGAAAACCATCTATCGGTGTCCAGGTCTATCTGTGCTGCGCTTCTTGTACCGTTGTTGTAAAGAGTAGAATTATAGCCTATTATCTTCAGGTCTGCGCCTGATGCTGTAGCAGCGTTCCTGAGGTCAACAAGGCCATGTAATGAATAATCGGTATTGACTGCAGTATCTGGACCTGAGTTTATGTTTATAGCGACTACAAACTTGACCGTTGGATTGTTTGTTATAGCGTTTATCAAAGGAGTCCAGTTGTAAGGGCTTCCAATCCACCAGTTAGGGTAAACGAAAAGTGGAACGTAGCAGGCTACTCCTTTTTCTACTGTTATAGTGTCAGATAGTGTCCTTGCCTTTAGAGTAGGCCTTGCTAATGCTTCTGATGATGTTACAGTTTCGGCGGCTGCTCTTGGTACAATTCGCTGTCTTGCTATCGCTTCGCTAACTGTGATAGTATCAGTTAAAGCCCTAGCCTTGATAGATTGTTTTGCTAATGCTTCAGAGATTGTAATTCCTTCCGCTAACACTCTAGCCTTAATTGATACTCTTGTTAATGCTTCTGATATTGTAACAGTTTCGGCGAGTTGGGTTTGTTTAAAGACCTGTAAGCCTAATGCTTCGTTGATAGTTATAGTCTCGATTGACTCCCTTACCTGAAATTTGTTGTAAAGAAGGGACTCGGTTACTGTTATGAATTCAGAAAGTCCTTTAGAAACGAGATGGACAAGAAACGGGATTACGTCGTGAGTATGACTTGGGAAATTAAAGCCTATGAATGGCATAGGCCTTTACTAACTTAAGGTAATTGTCCAGGTTACGGCTAATTGATCGCCAGATATGAGAGTACCTGATCCGGTTCCAAAGTTAGCCTCATGTCCCATAGTTCCAGAACTTGAAGCGGTGAATAGTGCGGATGCTAGAACACTGGTGAAAGAGCCAGAAGCGGTGAATGTTTTAGCGACTACGCTAGTATTCGCTGCCGGCGTATGAGTCAAAGTGGTTGCTGCGGCTCTTGATAATCCGTTGGTGGCTATCTCAGAACTTAGGGTTGTATCAGTTACGCCAGGCGTTATTGTTGCTTCTGTCAGGGCAATGAAATTGAAGCCTACTGCAGTAACAGCGGTTGCGGTAACATCGATATAGCCATAATTGTGAAGTAAATCTTTACCAGCGTTGGTAAGGAGGTTCGGTACTGCGTCTGCTATTGTCTTCCAATCGTCATAAATATTAGTTATTTTACTAGAGGAATCTCTCTTTGTATCAACTAGGTGTCTGACCTCTGCAGTTAGATAACCCTTTTGCATCAGCCTGTAATCTCCTTTTTACAATCGTCGCATACCGGTTTCTTGCCGTTAGGAACTAACTTGTCTTGAGGTATGTTAACTGCTTTATCACAAACAGCACAGGGAGCAGTTCCATAATAACCATGAGTTAAAAGATGTTCATTATGTTTTTTTAGATCATTAGTAATATGTGGTGGATGTGAGGGATCTGTACATTCGTAAGGACCTTTACCTTCGACCATGGAAACTTCTGGCATGAATAGTTTAAAGTTAGGAAAATTGGAATAGAGAACTAAATTAAGCCTCTAACAAAGCCCAATCATAGGATTTGTTTACGCCTGCTGTTTGCTGCATTGTTATCTTTATCTCTTCGGTTATCCATAAGGGAGCCATGAACTTTATTGGTTCTGATTGTGTACCGGTATAGGTCTCTGTCTTGTAGACTGCTAGAGTACCGCCTCCAACTGCTATATCATAAATAATGACTGTCATAACATCAGCGTCAGCGGTTAGCATTTCGGAAGTATCAATTTTGAATGTGAAGTATTTGTTGTCTGTAACATCGGTTAAGACTTGAACTGTTCCATCTGCTAGTGTTGTATCTGAATCAGTTACGGTAGGCAATGGTTTTCTAACTCTCCTTTAATCAAGAATGAACTAAACTAAATCGGCCTCAAACAGATGTAAGGTATTGGTGCTGATACTGTAGGGGTTGCTGTCAATAACGTTGCACTTCCGGTATATGGATCTGGTAAACTGCCGAAGGTATGAGCGACCGAATAGCCATATGACGCTACCTGATTAAGTCCTGATGGTAAGCCAAGGATTCCCCATAATTGACCAACCCCTGTGAAGGTAAGGATTTGTAGTGTTGCGCCTGCGTCTGTTTCCCACGCTAACCAGTATAGACCTGCTGATAGAACTTGTAGACCTGATGTTATAGTTGTATCTTTTACTGTAGCGGTATCGGTTGCTATTGCTCCCGTATCGAATACTAAAACGCCTGGGTACAGGTTGCCGTTATCCCTGTATATTCCCGCTCTTGCAAATTTACCAACTGCCAACGTAGTTACAAAGAATGAGATAGTATCAAACTTGGTCGTCTTCGATACAAGGAAGGGTAAAGCCCATAGGGTATTTGCTGCCGGTGAGGTTGTACTGGCTGCTGTTGATACTGAGAGTCCTAGAGTTCCCGCTGCATATCTTCTATTATTGGTAGAGTTCTTACAAAATGAGGTTGTGTGTGTTGGTGCGGTTCTCGCTATGGTCTGCCAGTTAGCCCCATCAGATTCTACAACGATACATTCAGCCGGAGCAAGGTATTCGTTTGCTGCTCCTCCGATTGTCTGTGACGAGGTTGTTGCTATCGTTACTATATTGGTAGACGATAATATATCAACTCGTCTAATAGTATAAGTTTTTCCTGCCACTGATGCGGCTGTTGGAAGGGTTGCGGTTATGGCTCCACTTGTAGCATCTAGCCTTATCATGTCATCGGTTGTAAGAATAGAATAAGGAGAATCAGTGTTAACTTTAGAAACGTCTGTGTATTTCATTAACGGCGTGTTTACTGTAGGACTTGTTAGCGTCTTGTTTGTGAATGTATCAGTTGTCGCTTTTCCTACTAATGTATCGGTACTTGTTGGTAGGGTTAGCGTCCCAGTGTTTGATATTGTAGCAATAACAGGTGCGGTTAAGGTTTTGTTTGTAAGAGTTTGAGTATCAGTATCACCTACTATTGCACCACTTGGGGCGGTAACTGCAGTAAACGCGCTAGTACCGTTTCCCTTTACTATTCCAGTCAGAGTTCCTGCACCAGAGCCTCCATTGGCTACCGTTAAAGGAGCGCTTAATGTTGGCGTGCTTATCGTTGGAGATGTTAGGGTTTTGTTGGTTAATGTTTGTGTATTTGCTTCACCAACGACTATTGTATTAGCATCGTTAAACGTAATTGTTCTTTGAGCAGTTAAGCCGGTATCGGATAACAGGATACGGCGATTAGTAGATCCTAATTCAACAGTACCGTTATTTAACAGTGTTAGACCGTTAATTGCAGAACCGGCATTCTTTACCCAGAATTCTAACTTGGCTGATTCAGCCGCTGCGGTATTGGCTACAATCTCACTTATTATATATGAATACGGTGTTTGTGCACTACTTGCGTTTTTATGATCAAATCTGATTGCTGCCCTTCCGCCGCTACCTACAGTATTAACAGGCCTATATGGTATTAGTAAATCCTGAGTATCTTTGCTTATGTATTGTGGTTCTGTAAATACATTGGCAATTGTCCTAGATGGTTGATCTTGATAAATGAAAGTAGCAGTACCAAGATTAGTGAATGCCTGTGTAGACATCGTTTTTGTGACTCCGGTATAGGTCGCTGTTGACTTGATGTTGGTTGACGGTGTACTGGTTGTTGTTGCACCGGCGTTGATATCCCATAAAACACAGTTAGGGAACTCGTTACCCTCTCCGTCTACGTCTACAATACCAGCGGTGGTGTGAGAGGTGACTTGCATATCAAAGTTTCTAAATGTGTTATAATCGGTAGCGCCTAACGTCTTGGTGAATTTAATAAAGTTTACACAGTCATACATACGTACAGTATCAGAAACATTCCCATTTGTGAATGCTGTTGCATTTGTTGTAGTAACATGAATACCAATACCAGCACCCCATACAACTGAATATCTAGCACCAGAACGGCAAACGTTACCGCCTGCTACTGTGCCCGTAATTAGCAGCCAAGTCCATAGCCTATCTACTGAGCCTCCACCTGTGAAAAAGCCGCCTTCTATAGTAGTATAATTACATCCTTGTGATACTCCTGGTTGAGTTAATTTAAAGACAAAACTAGTGTATCCGCTTGGGATCGTCACTACAGCGTTTGGATCGAAAAGTAGGTTGGTATAAGATGACGTAATAGTCCAGCCTGCAAAACTAGAATGAAGGGTATATACTCCTTGAGCAATGTATGTAGTTCCTGAGCCTAATGATATGGCATAAGCGATAGCCTCTTCTGGTTTTCCTGATGTTGCAGTAAATGCCACCGCTCCTGTAGTATTGCTAATGTATTTGGCTAATCCATCAGTTGAATCTACCAATACGATTCCTGTAATCTGTCTGCCTAGGAGAAAGTCAGCATCACTACTGATTGCAGGATTTTTTATAGTTAGTGTCGCTGTATTCGCTGGGTTCCTCAGTTTAAAGCGTTGGTCACTAAATGTTTTAGCACCCGTAATATTCTGAGTATCACTATCTCCTAGTATTGCTCCTGTTGGTGCTGCTACTGCTGTCATTGCGGAAGTTCCTGAGGCTTTAACTATACCTGTAAGGGTAGCAGCCCCAGTTCCTCCTCCGGCTACAGGTAATGTTCCATAATCTAAATCGGTGCCTCCTGAATTAACTTTAAGGGGTTGATTGGCTGACCCTCTCGCCAGTCTGACGAACTTTGTACCGTTATTTTTTAAGATATCACCTGCTGCTTGCGAGGTTGCTGTAAGGGTGTTATCGGTAGTATTGTAAGTTTTGTTTGTAACTACCTGCGTATCGGTTGTGCCTACGAACTCACCGGATAGGCCTACAACGTTCCTTAATGCGTCTTTAGATACGCCGATATCTGGCATTGTTACAGAGCCGTACTCCCTGCTGCATTATCACCACTGTTGCCACCGCCTAAGTTTTCCGTCTTATCGTTTGGTACTCCTGGCTTCTTACCGAATCCTTTATTCATGGGGTTGAACTGTCCTCCAGTTGGTACGAATCCCTGTTGAGTTAATGTTTTCTTTAGTTCCTTGTACTTCTCCGCCAACTCGGGTTGTCCAATTTTATCTAAAAAGTCCTGTACTGAGATGTATCCTGATTGGACTAGTGGTAGCCATGCATCTACGTTCTCAGAGAAGGTATCAAAGTTATAGTCTATGAACTCGGCTGTCAGTTTAGCGTCAAGGTCGTATACCTCGTCCTCTTCCATGCCTAAGGCTTGAGCCCATAGCGGGACTATCCACTGGGCTTGTACTATATCCTTAAGCCACATTCGCTCCTGATCTACAAAACTTTCTTTCCATGCGTGGAGTACGAATTGAGCAGTAGCACGGTTAGCATCAGTTTCAAAGCCTAGTGCAAAGGAAGGAACACCTAAAGCCCTGAGCATTCCTTTCTCCAGTTGTACTGATAGGTCGCTTAGTTCGGCAATCTTTGAGGATATTTCTAAAGGAGTTGCTATTATTTCTGAAGAGATAGCCATTGGTGCGCCTGGATGCCAGTCGTTAAGAAGGTTCTGAATCTCTCCCTCGTTGTGTATGTCAGGTACTGAGAAAAGCATGATACCAGCCCACTGACTAAAGGCCATTTCCTTAAAGTCCTCTTCGTGAATAATACGGTTAGTCTCGCTCATGTCCTTAACGGGTTCTACTTCTGATAAACCATAGCCTAGTGTATTTGGTGAGATGTGGTAGTCGATATTGGTAAAGTAAATCAGGTCTTCAGGCTCGTAGAATACTTTTGAATTGTAACCTGTTGAGTCGTTGGTATTGTACTCGATGTAGGCTATCTGGTGGCTCTTCTTATCGCAATAAACGTTACCCATCAACTTAGGGTTCATGATGTATAAGGAAGTCGGAGCGTAGGTAGGCCACGTATCAGAAGGGTTGACATACTCCTTCAGTAGTCCTGAACGGCCGTAGACCTTACAGTTTAGATAAGCGCCTCGGAGATAGTGGCGGAAGTTAATCTTTCGGTTTATCTTGTCTACTACCTTCTTAGCGTCGGTATATTCCTTTTTGGTGATAATACCAGTAATGGCTTCCTGTTTCTTCTGGAAGTCGGCAAAGTCGTCGTCCATCGTGTCAAGGACGGTCTTTATCCCTTTCGCAAACACGAAATCGGCTTTTCGTAAGAGAGCGCGGCGAACTATACCGTCTGCTCTAAACCCTTCCTCAAACTGTATCTTATTGCTGGTAGTGTAAGGGTCTTTGTTAACGTAAAAATCATCCTTGTTAACGGTATCGACCGATGCTCCCTTTAACGTTTGGAGATGAATGGCTAGGTTGTCGAGGGCTTCTGTTGGGTCATACTTTTCCTTGTTTAAAGGACTGGTAGCACTTTGTTTATGTCTGTTTAGAAACTGGATTAGTTTAGATTTATCAGTAAGGGACTGCAACTACAAAGGTAAAAGATATTAAAAACTAAAGAGAGAACTAAATAACGTGCATAGGTAGTCCAATCGTTATGAGAAGGCGCTAATTATGACGCTGGGTAACGACAGAGGTCATAAACCTATGTACGCTTATCTTCTTACTACATGCTTAGTGGGTTGTTTAGGGTTCAAGTCCTCTGTTGTATGATAGTATTCTATTGTTCTGCCGGCTACTATATCCTGCATGATGTCAGGGTCGTTTTTATTAATCTGGTGGCCTGACTTATCGTAATATTGTTTTTCTCTATAGGAACGGTTGTGTCCTGATGCTATCTGCTTTCCTTTTGTGACAGCGAACCTTGACGTTATCTTGGTATCAGATGCTACCTCTGTTGGTGGAATAGGACCACAACCCAAGGGACATTGAAACCAGCCTTCCTCTTCTGGATAGGGGATAAGTCTAGCGCCTAGGTGAACGGGGCAATGTAGATATTTAACGTTAGAGGGTTTAGAGAGTCCCAGGATAAACGGTGTTTTCTTTTCTCTCATGGTAAAAACTTATTTATTCAAGAAGTGAGAATTAATACTAGATTGGTGCGATACGACCTGACAAGAAGGGAGTAACACCTTAACCATGCTAGCGTCTTGTCCCCTGGCATGGTCGCTCCTATCTCCTTGGCATATTAAACATTTTAAGCGCCAACCTGAAAGCGTCGAAGACATCATAGGTAGAGTTGGCTGTTTCTTCTTTGTCAAGGTTGCCGTTCTCCTTTGCTCTAGCCATTCGCATCTGTGTTACCAGTTCCTTATGAGTAATGGGAGATACTGCGAACCAGCCCTTGCTAACAACGTTCTGTGCTCTCCCTAGGAGTTCTTTACCATACTCGTTGAAGTTGATAGGAACGACTTTCATTCTATATTCTATGTCTACCTTGTCATGCGTTGCCTGTGCTATGATCCTATCGTAATCGCTAGGTTCGCGTACCTGTACCTTTAAGGATTTGATAAAGTCGGGTTTGGCTCCGTCTACATAGATTTTTTGTGGTTTGTACTGTCCTCTTAATTGCACTGCAAGGCTTAGCATGTCCTCATAACTAGGACGCTCAAACTCTTTCGCGTAGACTACCTTAATGATATCGTCTTCTAACATGAGGATACAGAAGCCGAACTTGGATGAACCGAAGCCTGGGTCGATTCCCATAGCGATAGGACAGGCATGGTTGATGTGTGTTGGGTCGTATTTGATAGCGCAGGCTGCTTCTATTTCATGGTGGAGGAATATGTTACCAAGGCCGTAACCGTATATACCTTCATACTCTCTACCAAAGAAACCAGGGTCTTTTATCTTCTGGTCCTCTAAAAAGTGGTCGTCAAATATCTTACCTCTTCCCTTGTCTACTAGCATATAGTGTTTGTAGAAATCAGAATTGGGATCGTTCTCTATCTGTTCGAACAACCCTCCTGCCTCTCCGGCCGTAGATACCATGATTATTTTCCCTTTGCTTTTCTCCTCGTAGGATTTGATAACGTACTTGATATCACGCTGTTCCTTCGGGTTGAAATAGTCGGCTTCGTCTATGAATAGGTAAGCAACGTCAACATAGCCCCTCATGTCCTTCAGGTTCTTTGATGGGAACACTTTGAACTTTGTCTTCTTGATGTAGGTCTCTGTATATTTAGAATCGTGTAGCACTGCCTTGTATTCTTCTGGGAATAAGGCCTCCATTCTTTCCTTTATCTCGTTTGCGAACTCTTCCCTAGTGCCTGCTATTATGAATACTGATTTGTTGTCTAGGGAAGTGGTACATAGGGCTAGATAGGCTAAATAGCGAATAATAAACTCTGTAGCGCCTATGCCTCTTGCTTTCTTACACCATAGGTGTTGGTTGGTTTCTATCAGTCTCTTGAGTTCGTCTTCATAATCATAAATTGGATGAGTGATACCGTTCTTTACTGGTAATGAGATTTTATGATTAAAACAACAGTTGTCTCTTGTTAGTTTCTCAGTATCTCCACAATAGAACGGTAGGTCTTTGAACTGTTGGTAATCTATCTGTTCTTCTTGTTTATGTTCATCTTCCTCAAATAGATGGTTTTGGAATGGATTTTTGTATTGCTGACTCATTGTTGTTATTGGCTATCACCTGTAAATTTCTGGTTGGTCCACGTTCTAATAACTGCATTATATAGACTTGATTTTGTACTACTGAACTGGTGGCCTGTATCCTTGCTCTGTCATCTGTTGAATGTAACGCTATCTCTGTGTTTACCTTTATCGCCATGTTAAGTGACTTTAGAATCCTTAATGCTTGGCTCTCTATGCCCTGCATCCTGACTTTATCCCAAACTTTTTTATCCTCTTCTAACATTCTGGCTTTATAACGGTAGAATGTGATTCGGTTTATTCCAAGTTCGTTGATAATCTCTACGTCTGATTTATCGTAATTATCAGGGTTTTCTATAACTCTACGTAGCCTATTGACTTCTGCGTGTACCTGTTGGTACGGCTTTCTACCCATTTAGTATCATAAAGTATCAATTGTATATTCTTAGTAACTATCTTTCTTATCTAGGTTCGTTTGCTCCAAAACTAGTCTCTGATAGGTTAGGACTTTCTCTATTCCTTCTGTCAGCGTTATATGGTGCGTGAAACTCCTTATCCCACAAATTAGCGACTCCAATCCACCATGCATTGTACTCCATTCCCTCTCCAAATTGGTACATCCAATCCAGGTATTTTTCTTTGATGTCGCCTACCCTTTCCCTTGTTAACGGTCGTGGCTTTATTGTTCCCTGTTTTGGGTCTCCGCATTTTGGTACTATTTTAGACATAACGGCTGCTGCGTGCTTTCCGTAATGTCCTTCTATGATGATAGTTTTGAACCAATGCCACATATTTTGCGCGTACTTGTCATCTGTGAATGAGGCTAGCATCCTACACTCTGATTCTAGGGTTTGTAATTTACCTCTGATGAATCTGGCTGTTGTTTTGTCTTCCTCTGTTATGGGTGAGCCTGCGGGAGTTGCTGGATATTTTTCTAACTTTTGGGCTAGTTTTAACCAGTAGTCATCATACTTTTCCTCTGTTAACTTATTATAAATGTCAACTGCTGCGTAATAGGATTCACACTTATTAGAAAGGGGTGCAATGGTAGATATGGTTTCTTTCTTTTCTTCTTTTGGTAAATCAACATCTAGACCAAGTCTTTTTGCTCGCTCATAAGCATAGTCGGCTTCTAATTCTAAATGGCTTTTATCATTCTTTTCTCTGTCTTTAATTATCTGTCTTGCCTTGAAATTCTGTTCTAGATAATCCTGAAATTCCTCCTTAGTTTTGTAATGGTCTATATCTTTTTGAGTTTTTGATAATATTTCTTCTAAATCGGTTGAGATTTCCCCACCGTTTGGATTTCTTGCTAGAGAATCGCGTTTGAATTCCTTCGGTAAAACTTCATTAACATAATGTAATTCATTCTTATTGAAACCTAAATCATCCATTTCAACTCTGATTTTGGTACAGATCCAATCTCTTTCTATGTCTAAAAGACCGGTTGAAATCATACCATCCAAAGCCTCAGCCCATTTCAAAATGCTTGCTTTTTTCCTTACTCGCCATTCTTTTACAATAGGATGATTTAATTCCTCATTCCTTATCTGTAAGAGTTCGTATTGTGCTTCTTTGATTTTATACTCGAACTGCCCGCTTTCACTTATGCTACTATTATGAACTAACCCCACAGGTTCGGTTTCTGTTAAAATCATATTGAGAACTAATGGTTTATGCTGGTTCGAATACGATCTCCGACGGTCTTTGTCCAACAAGTGTGACGGGAATCGCACTGTCTTTTAAGTGTAGCATCCTTACCCGTAGGTCTACATACTGCTTTATTCCCTCCTTTGCTAGGTCGTGGGATAATAGAGCGTCTACACAGCAGCCGCAATCGTGACGGAATGGTATCTTTTCTACTACCTCTCTCTTTAGAAATGTTAACATCGTTCCTTGATGCGAGACTTCTAGTATTGGATCGTTCACAAACATCGCTTCTAACGTATTTATTTCAACAAATTCGTAATCCTCTATTGTACCGCCGCTAGGAGGGTATGGTGGCATAATGAAGGATACGTCACTATACTCAGCCCAGGGACCATAAAGCCAGTTGTTACCCCAGCCTGATATAACGTCGTAGTTTTCGCACTCTTCTTTTAAGGTTTGATAGTCCTTTGGAGTTACGATTAAATCGTCAGTTATGAGTACAAAATGAGTATATTCTTTTCTTTTTAGGAATTCAATACGTGCTAATGGGTAGGCTATGTGCTGAGGATAGTAGTTTATGTTTAGTTTATCACCTTCTATCTTTTTTATAGCGTCCTCAAACCTCTTTATGTTGCGAGGTCTGAATATGACCAGTAAGGGATTCATTTTGATTTTCTTACAGCATCTTTAATTTGTTCAAATTCTTCTTTATCATGAAAGGCTGCTAGTAACTTGAATAAAACGGGTTTAGGATATCTTATCCATACTCTAGCAGCGTGTTTACCAAACTCAAATTCCAGATATGTTTTTAGTAATTTATCTGCTGGTTTATACCTCAAAATAATTTCTTTCCTTCTGGTACACATAAAACATTTCTGCCTGATTCTTTTCTGGTTTCCTTTTCTAACTCTAGAAAGGAGATTGGTATTGATATCTTGGGAATAAGACGGATGCTATAGTCTAATGTCTTTAGAAAGTGGTATTCTTCCTCTGGTGATGCTCCGTACTCTTCGATAGAGGGAGGATGGAATTCCATTATCATAGTTGGGTGGTATGATTCTAATGTTGCTTTCATTCCTTTTAGTGCTCCTAGTTCTGAGCCTTCGATATCCATCTTGATGAAATCTGGCTGGAATTCGTAAATATCTATGCGTATTGATTGTACTTTGATACTATTATTACACCATTTAGAAGGATAAAGTCTATGCATTCCACTATTTGAACTACAGATGTATAATTCTTCATTAGAATAATTGAATTCGCCTACCGCCTTTTGATAGGTTAAAACGTTCTCTAGATTATTGAGTTTGATATTGCGCCTTAGTAACTCCATATTGTTTGGATCTGGTTCAAAGGCATCTACAAACCCGCAATGTTTAGCCATCAATATAGTGAAATAGCCTATATGGGCTCCTATATCAAGCGCTACATCTGTTGCTTTTAACAGGAACTTGATTAACGCTGTTTCTACTGGCTCATAGACTCCGTTCTTTTTGAGTCCTAGTGAGTCCTGTTTGTCAAGTTGTAGTGGTTGCGTCTACCATCGCCCTCCAGTTGCATTTCTCACAAACTTCGTTATCTGTTTTTGTTTTTCTTTTGCAGTATTTACATAGCATTATTTGACATTGATGTGTTTGAATTGGATTCCTTCGTTAGTTACGTTGAACAGTGTAAAGCCGTTGTACTGCTTACCTGAGAGTCCTTGCCCGCAGCCGTCGTCCATTGTTTTACCTAGTGGATAAGCGTCTTTGCCTCCTGTTCCGTCTGTGATTGCTATTATCTTTGGATTAGTTGGTTTACAGACAAGATAGTTATGATTATGCCCTGCTATTGCTATTTGGAATTTAGGGTATTGTTGTTTCCAGATAACGAATTGTTCCCTGTATCCTTTGGCTTCTGTCTCTTTATGATGTTCCTGTGGTCCTGTTATTGCTGGCTTATGCTGTGCTATAACTATAGAATCGATAGAAGAGTTGTTCTGGAATGATTTTAGTATTACATCGGCTTTAGTTTTCTGTTTGCTTATTGAATCTTCAGTATTAAGGATTAGGAATCCTATGTTCTTATGAGAAAAGCCTATAGGATAGCCGCTGAACTTCATACCGTCGTATTTTAAAACCTTTTTACAATCGTCGTGATTTCCACAAGCGTCTAGGTTTGTAACCCCTGTTTCTAAAAAGGCAGGTAGGACGGTTTTCTCTTTACCGTAGTAGTCGCCTAGCAGGATATGAACCTCGGCGGCTGTTGCTTTCATTTTAGTGGCTACGTTCTTATCGGTTACGTCTCCTACTGCTGCGAACATCCATGATTGTGCTGTCATAATAGTTAGGGGAATAAAGAAAAATCCTAAACAAACGATAATGATAAACAAGTTCATTTCTTATAGCCTTTGATTCGTCTCGAATAGGAGTACGACACCTTATCGACTTTGTTAAAATTATTGTTCTTCTCTGAATCTCCAACAGTCTTGAAGTAGAAAATAAGACTGTTTTCTTTACGTCGGTGGATTACCATTAGTTTAGCGGGTTTGTCTCTACCTTTTACGTCTACAAGAAAGTCAATGTTGTTAAGCATCATGCCAAGCATGTCTTTTATGCCTATCCTTTTGATAACGTTGTCTACCTTACCTATTATTCCCCAGAGGTCTTTACCTTCAAAGATTCGTTTTTGTACTAGTATCGGTTGATGTTCAACCATGTAGCAGTACATTTTCTAAATGGATAGGAGAACTATCATAAATTGTAGCAGATTGTTTGTACTAAGGTAACAGTTTAGGACGCTTTGGTTCTACTGCTATTAGACCAAACCATGAATCTATTTCTTCCCGTTGTTGTATCCACTCTTTGATTAGTAGTTCTTTGGCTACCTTCATATCGTTCTCGTCTATTAGGTCGGTTGAGTTGCCGACTGGGAGTTTAATCTCTACCTTGATATGCCGGTAGTCATTGAAGCGTTTGATTCTGCTCATA
>Ga0068857_100001127_pt1 | contig 20820 bp, 12 predicted proteins | sample KBSCornC72_FD_66591 | JGI IMG/M metagenome (GOLD analysis project Ga0068857, IMG submission 66591) | Corn rhizosphere microbial communities from Kellogg Biological Station, Michigan, USA - KBS Corn C7-2 | ecosystem: Host-associated > Plants > Roots > Rhizosphere > Soil ...
TTGTGATCGAACACATTGAAACTTTCCGTGCCGTCTTCGGTGACGATGCCGGCGCCGTGGGTGTTGTAGACGACGTTATTTTCGATCAGGCCGTAGTGGCTGTTGTGCACGGTGACGCCCCACTTGGGAGCACTGTCGACGGCGTTGCCCACCAGCGTGAATTGGTAGCCGTTGGCGGGCGTTTGCCGGGGGCCGAAGTCGTGATGGAAGTGAATGGCGTAGCGGCCGATTTGGTTGCTGCCGAGCTTGGTGAGCTTGCCGTCGTTATCGAACTCCGTGTTGTCGAGCACGCCCAACTTGGTGCGGCCCATCTCACGCACCTCGACGTAGCGCAGATCGATGTCGGCGCGCGACATGAAAATCATGTGGCCGCGGGTGCCGGCGGGATTTTCGGAGCGCACCACCACGTTGCGGGTGAGGTTGCCGATATGGGGCAGGAATTCTAGTTTGTCGTCGCCGCTGCGCGCGCCTTTGTGGTCGAACTTGAGCGGTGTGGCCAGTGTGATCTGGTTGCCGTTGATGACGGTGATTTCTAGCTTCTCGTCTTGCGACTGGTAGTTCTCGCCGCGCTGATTGTCGCGCAACTGGCGGGTGTCGGGGATCACGATGCGGTCGCCGGGTTTCCAGGACGCGACCGGCTGCTCAACCGTGAGCGTGGTTTGTCCGGCTAGGGGTTCGGCGGCGAGGCGCACGAAGGTGGGCGTCTTCACGGCGCCGTGCATGGTGATTTTGCCGAGGCTTTCGATGCCGGCGCCTAACTCGGCGGGATCCAGCGTGCGGTTGATTTTCTGGTCCGCAATGACGATTTCAGCGCTCGCCGTGATGGGTTTCGCGACGCTGCCGATTTCGAGATAGCCTTGGTCTTCGACCATCAGGTTGTTGGTCTTCAGGCGCGTGCTGGCGGTGGTTGCGAAACTGAGGTGGCCGCGCACATCGACACACTTCACTTCGCTCGACGCATCGTAGACTACGTTGTGGCCGGCGGCGATGGCCACGCGATCGTTGGCGGCGGGGACTTTCTTCGTCGACCAGGTGATTGCATCGGACCACGGGCCGCTGGCGGCGCTGGTGACGGTCGGGTTCGCGCAGAAATCCGGCACGCCGCCGGGGACGCCGTGAACCATGCGCGCGTGATTATGATCTTGCGCTACAAGCGTGACCGCGAAGAGCAATACGATGCCGTATTTCATACCGGGCTATTTTACACCCCGCGCGAGCGGGGCCGGCATAACGCTACGAATTGGAACGCGAGCAAGTTGGGGCGGAGCTGGCAGACCAGGCGTTCCAGCGGATAAAAGCGGCGGCAATAAAGCTGATAGGGTCGTGAATCCATAATCGAAGAGGAGTTGGCTTGCGGGCCCGTTGGGGAAGAACCGCCGTAGAGACGTTTGATTAAAGGCACGAAAGGACGGAGAATTCCAGGAGTAATTCTGCTTTTTTCAATCTGCAGGCCGCAGTTGGCCAGCAGCTCGCGAAAACTTCTCTGGTTGAAAAAGCGATGTGGGTGCGGTCGAGCGTGCCGGTGTCTTGATAGCGGAAGCGTCCGAACAGCAGTTCCAGCCGCACATTCCAGATGGCAATGTTCGGCAGCGAGATCAGCACGTGGCCGCCGGGCTTCAGCAATTTCAAATGCGAGCTCAACACTTCGACGGGATCGTAAATGTGTTCGAGGATGTCGGAAAAAAGGATGACGTCGAATCCGGCACCCGCTGCGAAGGGATAATCCTGCGGCCGCGTGATATCGGCAACGTGTGCCGCGGCCAGGCGGCTGCTGGCTTTGCGAATAGATTCCTCTGAAAGATCGACTCCGGTGACGCTGTGTTGATGAATCCGTTTCAGCTCGGCACCATGCACTCCGGAACCACAGCCGACATCCAGCACGTCGAGGCCTTGGGGAAGGCCTTGGAGAATCGCCGGGATCTCCAGATTAGCGATCTCGAAGTAAGGGCGCTGATCTTTGGACTCCACGAGATTCATCGGGGCGATTCGCTTTGCTCCGGTCCAACACTCGCGGGCGGAGAGGAGAAGCGCAGCGGGAATAGGCGCAAGATACGGCGGAAGGTCCAGATGGTCGATTCCCATTTCTTCAGGGTGGTGACACCGATCCGGTCATTGTAGGGAATGAACACCTCGCTGATACGGTAGCCCAGCAGCGCTGGTTTCAACAGCAGGTCGACGGGCAGCGCGGGGCCGTTGGGGTCGAAGGTGATTTTTTCAAGCATGGTCCGGCGGTAGGCGCGCATCCCGGAGTGAACGTCGGTGGTTTTGACGCCCAAGAGAATCCAGGATACGAAGGCGAACAGCCAGTTCGCCAGATAATTTGCAAACGGCATGGTGGCGGGCCTCGATTCCAGGCGCGAGGCGTTCACCAGGTCGGTCGAGCCGTCGAGCACCATGCGGGCCAGCTCTGGAATACGGTCCGCCGGATAGGTGTCGTCGCAATCGAGCGTGATTATGACGTCACCGCGGCCTTCCGATAAGGCCCGGCCCATAGCGCACCCGTAGCCTTGTGGGGGGAACTGGCGCACCACGCGGGCTCCGGCGGCGGCGGCGATTTCGGGAGTACGATCCTTGCTGCTATCCACCACCAGGATTTCGGCGTCCAATCCGGCTGTGACGGTTTTGATGTCTTCGATTACTTTGCGGACGGCGTTTTCCTCATTCATCGAGATCATGGCGACGGTGATTGCAGGCATGTGTGGTCTCCTAGGCGCTCGCGTACTGCTGCTGATTCAGGCGGCCGGCGACCTTGATCCCGCGCTCTATGCACTGGTCCATGTTGATGTACTCGAATTCGGCGTTGCGGCCGCATAGGGCGACGCCTTCGCCTTCGAAATAACTTTTGGCTTTGTCGAGATATTTGCGGTACGTGAAATCCTGCACCACGTAGCCGTATTGGGTGCGGATTACCTTCGAATAGCAGATCTCTCTCGACTTTATTAAATCCATGGATTCGAGTCCGGCGATTACACGCCGAAGGATTTCCGAGTCGTCCAGTTCCCAGATGCCGTCGCCTGGGTTCGAGCTGATCTCGGCCTGAATCAAAGACTGGCCTTGGGGGACGTTGTTCGGGCTGAACTGCTCGGGGAAGGACAGGCGATGAAACAGCAGGCTGGGTTCGGGAACGTAGATGGCAGTGTAATCGGGCAAGCGCGCGGTGGAGAGTCCGATAGTCACGGTGAACAGCGAGTTGTAGCGCAACGCCCGCACGCAATCCTTGATTTGCTGGGGGACGCCTTCGAACATGTCGGCCATTTCAACGATGGGGACCGTCGAGACCAGACGCTCGTAGATTTGTTCACGCTGTCCGTCGCTGACCAGCCAGCCGTCTTTGCTACGGCGCACGTTGCGGACCGGGAACTCGGGCGTGATGTGGCGGACGCGCTGCGCCATCCCCGTGGGTATGGATTCGATGCCACCGGTGGATGGGTAGTAAAAAAAGAGCTGGTGCGTGTAGCCTTCCGTTTCCACTCCCACGGCGGCTTTGATGACGTCTTCGAGGGGTGGCTTGGGGACGCGGCCTTCCACCCAATCCAAGCTCATCTCGCTAGCTGAAACGTTCCAGATTTTTTCGTTGTAGGGGAGCAGATATTTCTCGGCCAAGCCGGTGCCGAAGGTGTGATAAATCCACTCCTTGAAATTCGTCGGCACGGGGTAATCGTTCTTGAGGTAGTCGCGCAGGCACTCGAAGCGGTCCTGCGGTTCGAGATCGTACAGGCCGTTTTCAAAGGGATATTTGACGTAACGGCCTTTGAAAAAGATTTTGTTGTTGCGGCGGCCGCGATAGACGTTGTCGCCGAGCAGGGACACCATGAAATCGAGCGTCTGCTGATTGCGGGAAAACATGATGTGAGGGCCGCCGGCGTCGTAGGTGAAGCCGTGTTCACAGACGCTCTGGCAGTGTCCGCCCGCGCGCTCGCCGCTTTCCAGTACTTCGGATTCTTGATCGAGATGCGCCGAGACGGTGAGGCCGGCGAGTCCGCCACCGAGGATGCCGACTCGACCAGCGGCGGGTTTGCGGCTCACCGCGGGAGCTTCGGCGCGGGTGGAGAGAATGTATTGTTCGAAATCGTGGAGGCCTTGCGGAGAACCAATCTCATAAAACCGTTCCGTGGCTTCGAAACCGGCCAGGCGGCCGGCGAGGCTCAGGCGGTTGAGCAGGGGAGCCAGGTCGCTGCGCACGGCAGGCGGGACTTGCTCGATCACGTCGCGGTTCAGGATGGAAATTCCGTAGTCGATGAACTGCATGGCGGGCGGAAGCGGATCGGCAGCCTGCTTATCATAGAGGGCCACTTGGCCATCGCGGTAAATCACGTTGCTACGGTCCCAGCGGCCTTCATTGCGCAGCACGGTCATCAACGCGGGATGGCCGCTTCCTTCAAAACGCCGCCACATCGCAGGTAGCGAAACGCGCAGATAGGAATCGCCGTAGAGAACCGCGAACGCCGCGTCGAGGACGCCTTGATCGAAGGCCAGGCGGAGTGCTCCGGCCGTTCCGAGCAGCCGATCGCCTTCGTCGACAAAGACGGCGCGGATTCCCCAGCGGCTGCCATCGCCCACGTAATCGCGAATAGTGTCTCCGCGATAGCCGATGGAATAAACCACGTCGGTGACGCCTTCGGACGCGAGCCAATCCAATTGATAATGGACGAACGGCTTGCCGGCCGCCGGCAGCATGGATTTGGGAAGCGTCTCGGTGGACGGACGCATGCGGGTGCCCAAGCCTCCCGCCAGCACCAGACACTGTCTGCGTGGAGTCAACTAATCCCTCACCAGCACGGTGGAACCGTCATGATCGAAGCGGAAGCGGAGTTCCGTCAAGCCTTCCCGGCTCATGGCGCGGCGCAAGCGCATGGGATCGTCCGCGTAGAACAACAAATAGCCGCCGCCGCCGGCGCCCACCAGCTTGCCGCCCAGCGCGCCGTTCTGCATGCCGACGGAATGCCAGTGATTGATCTGCTCGTTACTCATGCCTTGCGAGCGCGCGCGTTTGTGTTCCCAATGTTCGCGCATCAATTCGGCATAGCAGTGGGTTTTGCCGGACTCCAGTGCTTCCTTGGAGGAAATGCCGAGCTGCTTTACAAAATGCAGGTTGTCGATCATGCTGGAGTCGCCTTCGAGCGAGCGCTTTTTTTGATCGTCCAGGACCACCACCGCGTTTCGCGAATAGCCGGTAAAGAACATCAGCAGGTTGTGTTCAAGATCAAGCAGCGTGTCGTTCGAAATCGCCAGGGGTTTGGTATCGACCGAGCCGTCGGGACGGAAGTCGAAGGCCGTGAGTCCCCCGAACGCGGCGATGTACTGATCCTGCTTCCCCACGGCTTGCTGAAGAACGTTGATTTCGATGTCGCAGGCTTCTTCCGCCAGATCCGCGGCAGAGCGGTGTTTACGCTTGTAGGCCAGGAGCGCCTTCAGCAGCCCCACGGTAAAGGTACCCGAGGAGCCGAGACCTGTGCCCGCGGGAACGTCCGCGATGCTAGCGATCTCGAGATAACCTTCACCGTTGTAACGGCGCAGGACTTCGCGCAAGATCGGGTGGCGGATTTCTTCCACCGTCTTCACATTTTCCATGCTGGAGTACTTGAGCGTATATCCCTCGGCAAACATACGGTTGACGCTGACAAAAATGTACTGTGATATCGCCGCGGACACCACGAAACCGCCGAACTGTTCATAATATGACGGCAGATCCGTTCCGCCCCCGCCGATGGAGATGCGGAGCGGGGTCCGAGTGATGATCATAAAGGGTTCCCCTTAAAAGACTTCCAGGAGTTTAATCGCCACAATCGGAGGTTTTCTTTAGAAACAAATGCGGTGTTCCCGCAGTCGCCGGGCGGAGCTGGGACTAGAACGCCCATGACTTACATTGTAGGGCGGACGTCCAGGTCCGCGCCGGACCTCCTGATCCGGCTGGCGCTGCGATGCAAGAGGCCGGCGGGGACGCCAGCCGCGGGTCTGGAGACCCGCCCTACTTCGGCCGATGAAACTAGGGGGACACTGCGTCCGCAACATTATGGAAGGTGTCCTGATCAATTTCGTGGAGATCTTCGGGATCATGTTGGTCCTGAAGTATCTCGCGTGTCCCCTACAGCAGTTGAAATTCGGGTGGTGGCATGTGGCTCAGCGGAGGGTCACCTGCATACTTTTGGCGGGGGCCATTCCGGTGCTGCTGCATGTAGCTTTTTATCCGCAGCCGGAGCCCTCGCAGGCTGACGAGTTCGCTTACTTGTTGCAGGCGGATACTTTCTTGCATGGGCGGCTGGCGAATCCCGCGCGTCCGTTGTGGGAGCACTTCGAGCAATTCCATGTGATTTCGCAGCCGGTGTTCGCCGCTAAATATCAACCGCTGCCGGCTGCATTTCTCGCGGTGGGACAAGAAATGGGCAGCCCTTACTACGGAGTGCTGATCAGCGCGGCGATTACGTTTTCGGGTGTTCTGTGGATGCTGTACGGATGGCTACCGCCTAGTTACGCGCTTCTGGGCTGGTTGGTGGCGCTGGTTACATGGGGGCCTTCCACTTATTGGATGAACAGTTATTGGGGCGGTCTGGTTCCCGCGTTGGGCGGAATTCTGGTGACGGGCGCCTGGCCTCGCTTACGAAAAGCCGTGAGGCTGCGGGACTCGATCCTGTTGGGCTTGGGGATCGTGGTTCTAGCCGCCAGCCGGCCGTACGAGGGGCTGGTGTTGTGCGCGCTGGCCTGCGGTTCTTTGTTGTGGGCCAGTCCAGGTGGGTGGCGCTGGATATGGGGAGCTGCGCCGGTGGTGGTGGCCGGCTTGGCGGCCTTGCTGTATTACAACTTCAGAGTCGCCGGCAGCCCTTGGGTGCTTCCCTATTTTGTCCATGACGGGCAATATGCGGCGATCGGGAATTTCATCTTTCAGCATCCCAAAGCTCTCCTGCCGGTCTACCGGCATCCCGAATTTCGAACGCTCTTCGCCGATTGGTTTGTGAGGGACTCGGCCTTATATCGGAATCATCCGTTTACTAAATTCAGTTTTGTGTGGGGCTTCTTTTTCACAAGCTGGCCGCCGATTTTGGCCTTGGTATGCGCGCCATTCGCCTTGAAAAATCTGCGCCTGCGTTGGGCGGCTCTTCTACTGGCGCTGTTCTTCGTAGGGCTAGCCATGCTCACTGGGATCTTGCCGCATTACGCGGCTCCCGGCGTGGGACTACTGCTGGTGTTTCAGGTGGGTGGACTGCATTGGCTGCGCTATTGGAATCCGCACGGCAAACCGTTGGGGAGCTTGCTGGCGCGCGTCGCCATCTTAGCGATGGTTTTGTTGTTCGTGCAGAACGTGATCGAGCGGCCGCCTTCCTACACCTCGGGTCCCGCGGATTTTAAGGCGCTGCGCAAGAATTTGATCGAGCAATTGGATGCGGCTCCGGGGAAGCACCTTGTGCTGGTGCGTTACTCGGCCGAGCACAATCCCTACATGGATTTTGTGGTGAACGGCGCGGATTTCGAACAGGAGCGCATCCTATGGGCGCGCGCCATGGGAGCGGAAGCGGACCGCAGCGTGATCGATTATTTCCACGACCGGCGAATCTGGGTGCTGGAGGGAGATGACCCTCATCCGCAACTCAAGTGTCAGGTCAGATGCGCCGACGTAGGTCGGGCAGCGCTACCCCATGCTATGAACCAGCCTACCAACTATATGCAATCGCGACCGTACCGATGACATCCTGCCGCACGCCACTCAAGTGCGCACCCGGCGCCGGGGCGATGACTTCGTCGGGAGCCTGGCTGAAATAGTCGCGCACTTGCACGCGCAGACGGATGTGTTCCGCCACTTGAATCTTCACACCCACGCCGGCTTCACCCACCGGAAGTACCTCGCGGGTGTGCGTCAGTGCCGCCAGGTTTCCCAGGGGCTGGGTGGCAGATTCGGTGCCGGTGCCTTGCATGATTTCGATGCCTCCGCCAAACGAGATGAATGGACGAATACGCGAGCCACGCGGACGGAAATGCGCCAGAAAATCGCCCATAATTAAATGCGTGTGCGCACCGAAGGATGCGGATTTCCCGGAGCCGTCCAGCTTGAGATCGCCCGCGCGATAGAGGTAGCTGGCCTCGCCGCTCCAGTAGCGGTACATATCCTGGCCCCCGTAAACGCCCACCGCCACACCTGTTTTTACACCGGTGGACGCGCTGGCAGTGCTGTTCGAGACGGTCAGATTGGGCGAATATCCGAAGCCTCCGATGGCCCCGACTTCCCACTGTTGTTCCTGGGCATTGGCGTAAGCTGCCGTCGCGGCGAATATCGCGGCGGCACAAATCAGACCTCTCAGCATGGACTTCCTCCTGATGTTGGTGGGGATCACGGGCTCACCGCCCGGACATTGTAGGTAACGGAAATGGTACCGGCCGTAATCGTCAACGGCGTGCTGGGGGAATTCTGCAAGTTTCCGGGCGCGTTGACGATGATGGCGTACACCCCGATCTGTCCCGGCACCAAAGCGGCCTTGACCACGTTGAGCGGCACGCCGCCGAGTGTCACGGTGGGCGGAACTGTAACCAGCGCCATCGGGTCCGTCGGGGCTGCGGTGCCCAAAGCCGGCAGCGGTGCCGTGAGCCCGAGCCCGGCGACATAGATAATAATGGGCGAATTCGGATGAACCGGGTTCGTGAAATTTACCGGTTCGTTGTTGTCCATACGAAACACTTGAACCAGCCCGCCTACCTGGAAAATAGCGGGCGCCTGCGGCAGAATCGTGAACGAGAAGGGGTCGCTGGTACCGCTGGCATTATGCACCACCAAGCTGGAGGTCCCCGAAATGTAAGGCAACTGCGCCACTAACGACGCTGGAGAGACGCTGAACAGGGGAATCGGGACGTTGTTGACCAGGGCGCACACTTCACCCAATGAGGTAGGCAGCGGTGGCGCACCCGCTGAAACATTTTGGGTGGCGAGCGAAAAGCCGTTGATGCTCACCACGCCGCCCGTGGCCACGAGCGTGCTGCCGTCCGCGGCATTGCTGATGCGGGTGATGACGGGCTTGGCCAGCACAGCGTCAAAATTGGAATTCAGGACCGTCAATCCCGAAGTGGTGATCGCGAAGATGCGGGTTTGATCGGGAGACACCGCTAGCGTACGCGTGAAGGATAGTATGCTCTCGCCGATTTGCCCCACCGGTGGTGTGAGCAGGCTTTGCGCGGTTTGGGGAGCTTCGGCCATCAGTGTGGCGTTAAATTCGTTGTGAGTTGTCAGATTAATGCGTTGGATCACGCCGGGAGCCGCGGCTGCGGTGGCGGTGGTGCGCAAGCCGGCGCCAGAGATCGTCGCCACGCCGGAAGACGTTCCGTCGCTTGCAGGGAAGGGCTTGCCCAGTGGAACCAGAGCGCTATCGAATAAATTCGGCCCCACCAAAAACAGGTTCCCGCCAAACGCCTGGTAGGCGCCGCGGAGGCCGCCCGTAATATCGTTGCGCGAAGCCACCCAGGTTTGTGCGGAATCCGCGTATTCGAGTACGTTGCCGTCCGCCATTGCCAGCAGCAGATAGTCGCTGGCCGGCGAGGAAGTCAACACACCGTCGATGGACGAAAAACCATTCTGGTAAATCGAGCGTGCGGAGCCGGCAGACAGGGTGCAGGGCGTGTCGGCGACGCGATTGTCGAAATCGACATGATCCAGAGTGGCAGTGCCGGTAATGGTGGGCGTACACGTGGGGGGCTGCCCGGCTATGCGGGACAGCGCAAAAATTCCGGTGTTGGCTACACCGATGCTGCGCGGATAATGGCCGCCCGGAAAGATGATGGGGTCAGACTGCAAAAAGGTGTCCAGGTCAAAGACATTCGCGATCTGCGAATTGTCGTTGCCGACGATCAGATACTTGTGGTCCGCGGTCATGGCCATCTGGGTGGGCGTGTTGCCCGTGCGCATCAAGCCGACTAACTTGAGCGTGGTCATGTCGAAGGCTGCTACCAGATTCCCGTCCTGGCGGATCACGTAGAAGCGTGCGCGCCCCTGATCACCCAGGATGTCCACTAGCTTGCCGGGAATATTGAAGATTTGTCCGCGCTGATTGAAGTCGCGCGTGTTGACCAGCAGGTTGACGGCTGGAGGCAGATTCACGGCGCCGTTCGAAGTGATGGTCAGCGGGATGGTGGTAGTGCCTTTGGCGCTTTGAAACACCGTCGGGTCAATGGTCACGACGATCTGCGCCGGGGTGGTGCCGGATTTCGCCGAAAGCGTGACACCGCTGGTGCCATCGGGAAGCGACAGCGTAAAGTCAGTCGGCACCGAGCTCAGGCTGACGATGTTAATAGTCTGCGACAGGGTCACGCGGTTGCAGACGTCGGCGGCAAACAACAGCGCTTCCGTGCTGGCGCCCACCTGTGGCGTATTCGGCAGTTGTCCGAGGGGCAGAATGGTCACGCCGCTCACCGAGGCAGAAACCATGATCTGTCCGTCTGAAGACATTAGCGACTTGCCTGAAAGGTCTTCGGCCATTTGCAGGCGTTCGTACACGGTCAGGTTGTCGGTAGCCATTATGTGCAGCACCGAGGTGTCATCTGGCGTAGGCACTTGGGCGTAGATCAGATTCCGGGTAATGTCCCAGGCATGACTGCCGATGTTGAAGGCGCCGTTGGGTCTGGGGAATTGCGCCAGAAGATATGAATCGCCGTTCGGCAAATAGTGCTGCAGGCCCCAGTCCGTCAGAATGTTCATCCCGTACTGATCGACGGCCACGCTTCTCGGGCCGGGGGGAGGGCTCTGTTCGAATTCTTCGGCGAACGCAGCTTGCGTGAGAACGTTGTAGTGGATCAAGAGCGAAAATTTAGAAGCCGCGCTCGGATCATTGTCCACTGCCGCCAGAATCACGATGGTATTGCCATCGCCCGAAACTCCCGACGTGGCTTGGCCGATTTGCGTCGGAAACTTGGCCAGCGGAGTGGGAAGATCGACGCTTTGCACGGGAATGGATGTAATGGGGATCAGTGTTGGAACGGGAAAAGGCTGTAACTGAAAAAGGTTGGTCAGCGGGCCGGGATTGGCGGGATCGGCGGGAACCGGGATGCGTGTCAGAATGATCGCGTTATTGTCGGCGCCAAAAGCCACGGACAGCACCGGAGCGTTCAAATTCACGTCATAGCGCAGGTTGGCGTCCAAATCGAAGAGCGTGTATCCGCCGCTGCCAGGCGCGAAAGGATTCGTCGAAAGCTCCGCCGGATCCGGCTTCTGGTATTCACCGACGAGCAGGAAGCGGCGATTGGGCGAGATGGCCACCGTGCTCGGCGGCAGGGGAACGATCAGCGGAGTGAGCAGCGATTGAGAAGCGATGCTGACTTGTTCTACGCGGAAAGCACTGAAATTGGCCGCCCAAACCACGTTGCGGCGCTCATCCAACGCGACGTCTGAAACTGTGCCGTTGATCGGCACTACGGTGCCAAAGTTGGCGGCCCAAGCGGGGGCCATAGACGCCCCCGCAAGGGTTAGCCATAGTATATGAGATCTTACGGCCAGCATAATTCCTCCGAACTGCACGTGCCTAAAACCGCTAAAACGACGGGACTGGATTGGAGCTAAATGCTATGATAACCGAAACTTGCCAAAATGTTTCGGCCAAATAGGACCCCCCGCGTCCAACTTAGTACCTAATAGGATTTTGCAATGACCACGCGACGATCGACAGGTTCGCCGGTTACGATACATTTTCCTGGTCCATCGTAGTGGTCCTCTAAGGGAATACATCGGATGGTGGCTTTGAATTCCTTAACCCGGGCGTCGCAGCGGGGGTCGTCTTTCATGTGTGCCATCACAAACTTACCGCCGCCCTTCTCAGCCGTGACGGGGCGCAGGACGTCTTCCACCTCGCTGATCGAATTGGCGAGGACGGTGTTGTCCTGAAGGCGCTTGCGGGCGGCGGCGTAAAGCTCGGTTTGCATTTGCTCCAGGACTGCCGGTACCTTGGCCGCGATCTCCGTCTGGGGGAGGATCTCCTTCGTCCCGGTATCACGGCGTTTTAGTACGATATTGCCGGAGGCCAAGTCGCGGGGGCCGAGTTCGAGAACCAGCGGCACGCCGCGCCGTTCCCAGTGGTAGAACTTCGCTCCGGGCGTTTGACCTTCGCGACTATCCACTTTCGCGCCGATATCCGCGGCGATTTTATGCGCCGCTTCGAGCACGCTGGCGCGCTCTTCATCCTTGCGATAAATCGGCACCAGCACCGATTTGTTGGGCGCTAGTTTGGGCGGCAGGACCAGACCTTTATCGTCGGAGTGAGTCATAATCATGGCGCCGATCAGCCGTGTAGTGACGCCCCAACTGGTCTGCCAAACGTAATCGAGTGTGCCTTCCTTGCTCTGGAATTTCACGTCGAAGGCTTTGCCGAAGTTTTGTCCCAGGTCGTGACTGGTGCCGGCCTGCAGTGCCAGACCGTTCTGCATCATGGCTTCGATGCTGTAAGTGGATACCGCGCCGGCGAATTTTTCAGATTTGGTCTTCAACCCCTTGATGACCGGCATGGCCATCACATTTTCGGTAACGTCGGCGTAGACATCCAGCATGCGCAACACTTCTTCGAGCGCCTCTTCGTGGCTCGCGTGCGCGGTGTGGCCTTCCTGCCACAGGAATTCGGTGGTGCGGAGGAACAGGCGCGTGCGCAACTCCCAGCGGATCACGTTGGCCCACTGGTTCACCAGCATGGGCAGGTCGCGCCAGCTCTGAATCCACTTGGCGAAGAAGTGGCCGATGATGGTTTCCGACGTGGGCCGGATCACATAGGGCTCTTCGAGCGTCTTGCCGCCGGCGACGGTGACCACGGCCAGCTCCGGCGAGAACCCCTCGACGTGTTCCGCTTCTTTCTGCAGGAAACTCTGCGGAATCAGCAGAGGGAAGTACATGTTCTGGTGCCCGGTCTGCTTGAAACGGGTATCCAGCTCGCGTTGCAGGACTTCCCAGACGGCCCAGCCGTTGGCTTTAATGACCATGCAGCCTTTGACGATTTCGGCGGGCTCGGCCATGTCGCCGGCGAGGACGACATCTTGATACCAGGCGGCAAAATCCTGGGCGCGGGCAGTGATGGGAGACTCAGCCATAGTTTAGGGGTGTTTTCCTCGGGTGGTAATTTCCTAGGTTACGACAGATTGGGACCTCTTCGATCTAGCGTCTTGCTGCTGCACGCCCGATATTAAGTTAAAGTGATCCTGTGGAAACTCTTCGTTCGACCCAGGCTTCGGCAACTGGAGATTGGACCTCCACCGAACCAGTGGCCACCCCACTGGCTGGCTTAAGCGCGTTTCCAGCCCACGACGTGCACTTGCTGCTTCCGGAAATGGACGTAGCCGACCCCGAAGTGTCGATCGTTATTCCCGCACTGAATGAGGAATTGACTATCGCGGAATTTGTCGCCTGGTGCCAAGACGGATTGGCCAAGGCTCAAGTTCGCGGGGAAATCCTGATTGTCGACAGTTCCACGGACTCGACAGCGGAAAAAGCGCGAGCGGGCGGGGCGCGCGTTCTGGTCACTCCAAAGAGAGGACTCGGCCGCGCCTATATCGATGCGATACCCTTTATCCGCGGAAAGTACGTGCTGCTCGGCGACGCCGATCTGACGTACGATTTTCGCGAGACTGCGCCTTTCGTCGAGAAGTTCCGGCTAGGCTTTGAATTCATTATGGGGTCGCGTTTTAAGGGCCACATTGAAGACGGCGCGATGCCAGGCTTGCATCGTTATTTCGGTACGCCTCTTACCAATTGGATTCTTAATCTGCTTTATTCCGCCGATTTTTCCGATATCCACTGCGGCATGCGCGGCATCACACGCGAAGCCTTGGTCGCCATGGATATCCAATCGCAATCCTGGGAATACGCCTCGGAGATGGTGCTGAAATCCGTTCAGATGGAATTGAGCCGCGCCGAAGTTCCCGTGCGATTCCTGAAGGATCGCGAGGGGAGGTTGAGCCATCACAAGCGCGCCGGGTGGCTGTCGCCCTGGATGGCGGGTTGGATTAATCTGCGCAGCATGCTAATTCACGGGGCTGAGTTCTTCGCGCTGCGGCCGGGTCTCTGGTTGTTGGGCGTAGGTTTGGTGCTGACGCTAGCCTTGAGCCAGGGCCCACTTACGGTTGGTGGATATACGTTCTCGCTGTATTGGATGCTGCTCGGCATGGCCCTGAGCATTGCGGGCTTGCAGAGCTTTTACCTGGGGTGCCTTTCCCAACTGTTTCATGATTACACCGGCCGGGCACGCGCCCGCTGGCTGCGCGTGTTCCGCTACAATCGCTCGGTGTTGACCAGCGTGTGCTTGGCTCTTGTGGGCCTGGGATGTCTGATCCCTCTGGTGAGCGAGTACTTCCGCTATGGCTTTACGCTGTCAGGCATGCCTAACCGGCCGGAACATCTGGCAATTCTCGGCCTATTCCTACTGATCACGAGCTTTGCGAACTTTGTTTTCACTCTGGTGCTTCACGGAGCCATATTCTCCATAAAGCAACTTACGAGACGCGGCACGAGGTAGGTTCTCGAGTGACGACTCCGAACACAGAGTTAGCCGCGGCGGGCGCTAAACCAGAGACGAGGCATTTTTGGATCCCTTTGGTTCGCGGGTACCAATGGCTGGCACGCCGTGAAATGCTGGCGTGCGTTTTCATCTTGGTGCTTACCCTTGGTCTCCGGGCCGCGTTGTTTCCGTGGTTGCCCATCCCGCAACCCATGATCCACGATGAATTCAGTTACTTGTTGGCGGCGGACACTTATGCCCACGGCCGGCTGACAAATCCGCCGCATCCCTTCTGGGAACACTTCGAGACGTTTCAGGTGTTGCAGCAACCCACTTACGCTTCGAAGTACCAACCCTTACAAGGACTGGTGCTGGCTTTCGGCCAAAAGTTTTTTGGAGTGCCCTGGATTGGTATTTACCTGACCACGGGTTTGATGTGCGCTGCGATCTGCTGGATGCTGCAAGGCTGGATCGCGCCCCAGTGGGCTCTGCTCGGCGCACTCTTTTTCGCGCTGCGTGTGGGAGTGCTCAGCTATTGGATGAATTCGTATTTTCCCGGAGCCGTTGCGGGTCTCGGAGGGGCGTTGACGCTGGGGGCGCTAATCCGCATCTGGAAGAGGAAACAATTCGGCCACTCCCTTACCTGGGCCCTGGGGCTGACGATGATTGCGCTCTCGCGCCCTTTTGACGCCGCAGTGCTGGTTTGCACCACGGCGGGGATTCTTCTCGTTTGGCTAGTCGGAAAATCCAACACACCGGTTAAAGTTCTATGCCTTCGAGTGGGCTTGCCCTCCGCCGCTCTTTTGGGGCTCTGCGCCGTCGGTATCGCGTATAACAACTATCAGATTACCGGCCGCGCGTTGACTCTCCCCGATCAAGTTTACGAAGGGCGATACACCATTGTCCCGATGGGGATTTTCAGCCTATTCCCGCTTAACCCCGAGCCCCCGTTTCGTCACGCCGTCATGCGTGAAGTGGCTCGCGGCAGCGTGACGCAATGGGCGTATGCCCGCGGACACCCGCTGGTGTTTCTATTGATCAAGCTGTACTTGCTGGACAGTTTCTTTTTCCCGTTCTGGCCCGTGTTAATTCCAGTGTTGCTGTGCCCCTATGATTTGCACACACCGGAGGAGCACGCGACCGTCTTCCTTATGGTGGCCGCCGTGGCCATGACTGCGCCGCTCATCTTATCTCAGCCTCATTACGTTGCGGTATTTGCGGGGATGTTTTACTTGCGGCTCCTGCATACACTGACACGGTTGCGGTCGTGGCGTCCGTGGGATAAGCCAGTAGGCCCAGCGCTCGGCGTCTCGCTGGTGGTTTTGCTGGCGAGCGGATTGTGTATCAATGTCTTCTCACTTATACACAGCGGCGCGGGTCGCGATTTTTCCAGCCAGCTTTTGCTGAACCAGGGTTCTTCTTTCGCTTCGGCTCGCAAAACCGTGCTCCAGGAGTTAGAAGGACAACCGGGTCGTCAACTGGTTATGGTCCGCTACACCCAGGAGCACAGTCCCCACCAGGAATGGGTTTACAACCGAGCCGATATCGATGCCTCTCCGATCGTATGGGCTCGGGAGATGGGATCTGAACAGGATCGTCCCTTTCTCGAATATTTTCACGATCGCCGAGTTTGGCTGCTGGAACCGGATCGTTCGCCTCCCCAGCTCAGCCCATACCCAAACCAGGTGTCACAGTGACCACGCAGTACACGGAAAGGACCCGGGCCAGCGATCCGGCGTGGGTGAAGCGCCTTTGGGCGCGACTGGGTCGGGCCTACCAATGGCTGGCAAAGCGGGAATTGTTGGCGTGCCTGTTTATACTCTTTTTAACGCTCGGCCTGCGTGCGGCCTTACTTCCGTGGCTGCCCGTCCCTCACCCTGCCGTGCACGATGAATTCAGTTATCTGTTAGCCGCGGACACCTATGCGCATGGCCGGCTGGCAAATCCACCCCATCCGTTCTGGCAACACTTTGAGTCCTTTCAAATATTGCAGCAGCCCACGTACGCTTCGAAGTATCAACCCCTGCAAGGACTAGTCCTGGGTTTCGCACAGAGAGTGTTCGGAGAGCCTTGGATCGGCGTCTATCTGAGCATGGGTTTGATGTGCGCCGCGATCTGCTGGATGCTGCAAGGATGGATCGCGCCGCAGTGGGCGTTGCTGGGCGCTATTTTGTGCATGCTGCGTGTTGGCGTACTTAGCTACTGGATGAATACGTATCTCGCCGGAGCCCTTCCGGGAATCGGCGGCGCGCTGGCGTTGGGGGCGCTGGTTCGCATCTGGCGCCGCAGACAATTCGGCCACTCGGTGACGTGGGCCGTGGGACTCGCCATTCTGGCGCTCTCCCGCCCGTATGACGCGGCAGTCCTCGGCTGCGTCACGGCGCCGATGCTCCTATGGTTCTTGCGGAGGTCGCAGACCCCGCTCCGCACCCTATGCTTGAGCGTGGCTGTGCCGGCGCTTCTGGTGTTGGCGGTATGCGGCGCTTTCATTGCGTACAATAACTTTCGCGTCACGGGAGACGCCTTGACTCTCCCCTATCAGGCTCACGACCGGCAATACGCCATGGCTCCGATGTTTGCCATCCTGCCGCTCCGTCCCGAGCCCGTTTATCACCATGCCATCATGCGTACATTTTGGGCGGAATGGAACGTCGGACAATGGATCGGGGCGCGGACCGATCCGGGCATCACTACATTGGTTAAGCTGTATCCTTTTGATTCCTTCTTCTTTCCATTCTGGGCTTTAATGATCCCGCTATTATTGTGCCCGTATTATCTTGTCACTTCCGAGGAGCGGGCTACGGTGATCCTGCTAGTGGTGCTCCTTTTAATGGTCGCCCCGCTGATTGCAGCGCAGCCCCACTATGTCGCGGCGTTTGCCGGAGCGGTCTATCTACGATTCCTGCACAGCCTTACTCGCTTATGGTCCTGGCGAAAGTGGGGCAAGCCGGTGGGCAGGATGTTGGCGTCGGCACTGCTCGTCTTGATGTTCGGCGAGCTGTTTAGTGATTTGTCTGGAATCCCGGTTACCGGCAAAAAAGGCGCCTATCCTTCCGGGCACGATGTGTATAGCCGCGGACTCGCCATCCGGACTTCCGGCTTTGCGGCCGAGCGTTTTTCCATGCTGCGAAGGTTGGAGCAACAGCCGGGCCGTCAACTCGTACTGGTTCGCTACGGACCGGAGCATGATCCGCAAAATGACTGGGTGTACAACCGCGCCGATATCGACGCTTCCAAAGTCGTCTGGGCTCGCGAGATGGGCCCCGAACAAGACCGGGCCTTCCTCGAATATTTTCACGACCGCAAGGTTTGGCTGCTGGAGCCGGATCAGGCGCCGCCGAAGCTTAGCCCGTATCCGCTGGAAGGGTTTTCGCGGTGACAACGGGAGCAGAAGGTACCAGCGTCGTTGCCCGGACGCGTGTGTTGCATCCGCTGGCCCGGTTGCTTCACGGTTATCAATGGCTGGCACAGCGCGAACTGCTGGCGTGTGCCGTAGTCTTGGTCCTTACTCTGGGTCTCCGCGCCGCCCTGCTGCCGTGGCTGCCGATTCCGCTGCCTAGGGTCACCGATGAATTCAGCCATCTGCTGGCGGCGGACACTTACGCTCACGGCCGGCTGACGAATCCAACTCATCCCTTATGGCAGCACTTCGAAACCTTTCACGAATTAATGCAGCCCACGTATCAATCGAAGTACCAGCCTCTGCAGGGACTGGTTCTGGCGTTCGGTCAAAAATTCTTCGGCGAGCCTTGGATCGGCCAGTATCTCAGTGCGGGGCTGCTGTGCGCCGCACTTTGTTGGATGTTGCAGGGATGGGTTTCACCCGGCTGGGCGTTGCTGGGCGCGCTGCTGTTCGTCTGTCGAGTGGGAGTCCTCAGCTATTGGATGAATTCTTACATGGGGACAGCGGTACCGGGAATTGGCGGAGCGCTGGCGTTGGGTGCGATGGCTCGCATTCTATGGAGAGGAAAGTTCGGCCACTCGATCACGTGGGCCCTGGGGCTCGCTATTCTGGCGCTCTCGCGGCCTTACGACGCGGCGGTACTCGGTTGCGCCACTACTGCGATGCTCCTATGGTTCTTGCTCAAGTCTCACGCGCCGTTGAAGACCATAGGCGTGAAGTTGGCGGCTCCTGCGCTGTTGGTTTTGACGATCTGCGTCGCTGCTGTTGCTTATAACGACTATCGGGTTACCGGCAACGCTTTGACTCTCCCCTATAAGGCTTATGACCGGCAATATGTTATCGCTACGATGTTTACCTTGACTCCGATTAGCGCTGAGCGATCGTATCGTCACGTCGTTCTTCGTCAAGCGGCTGAGATGGAGGCCGGCCGATGGGCCAGCGCACGAACCCACCCGTTGGCGGTTCTCCTTGAAAAGCTTTTTGACTTTGAGTATTTCTTTTTCCTGTTTCCAGTGTTGTTGATTCCAGTATTGCTCTGCCCTTATGATCTGCATACCTCACAAGAGCGAGCGACGGTTTTCCTAGTAGTGGTTTTCGTGTTGATGATCGCGCCGTTGTTCGGTGTCCTACCACACTATGCGGCGGCATTTGCCGGACTGCTTTACGTCCGGCTTGTACATAGTTTTAAACGGCTCGGCTCATGGCGCCCTTGGAGAAAGCCCGTGGGGCCTACTCTGGTGGTTTTGTTTATCGGTTTCTCTGTGGGCGCGTTTGGCGATAGCGTGTTTGGACTAATTCGGAACGGAACAAGCGCGGCTGCACTAGCGCGCGATGTGCACAGCCACGGAGTCGCCATCAGGACTGCGGGCATCGGGCTGGCGCGTCATTCAATAACACAGGTCTTGGAACAGCAGCCTGGCCGTCACCTAGTCCTCGTTCGTTATGGGCCGCAGCACAATCTCCTAGATGATTGGGTCTACAATCTCTCCGACATCGATGCCTCCCAGATTGTTTGGGCACGGGAGATGGGGCCGGAGCAGGACCGATCCCTTCTCGAATATTTTCATGATCGCCGTGTGTGGCTGCTAGAGCCAGACTACTCGCCGCCGAAGCTCAGCCCCTATCCGCGCGAGGCGGTTGTCCCATAATGCCGCTGCGTGCGAAGACGGTTGAACGAAGCAACATGCGTCCCGGCCAGCGGTTGGTTCGCGGATATCGGTGGGTCGCGGATCGCGAACTGCTGGCCTGCGGTGTAATCCTGGTCCTCACTCTAGGTCTCCGCGCTGCGCTGCTGCCTTGGCTGCCTATTCCACAAGCTACGGTCACCGATGAGTTCAGCAACCTGCTGGCTGCGGACACGTATGCCCACGGCCGATTGACGAATCCGACGCCGCCGTTCTGGGAGCATTTCGAGACGTTTCACGTGCTGATGCAGCCCACTTACCAATCGAAGTACCAGCCTCTCCAAGGGCTGGTTCTAGCGTTCGGGCAAAAGCTCTTTCAGCGGCCTTGGATCGGCGTGTATCTGAGTGCGGGCCTGATGTGCGCCGCGGTGTGCTGGATGCTACAGGGATGGATTCCGCCGGGTTGGGCGTTGCTGGGGGCACTGCTGTTTATGTGCCGGGTGGGGATCGTCAGCTACTGGATGAATTCGTACCTGGGCGCCGCGGTACCGGCGATCGGCGGTGCGCTCGCGTTGGGTGCGGCAGCCCGCATTGTATGGAGAGTACAATTCGGTCACTCGATCACCTGGGCCCTGGGACTCGCCATACTGGTGCTCTCGCGTCCCTATGACGCTGCCGTGTTAGGGTGCGCCACGGCCGCAATGGTTCTGTGGTTTCTACTCAAATCCGGCACAACCTTAAGGATCGTTTGCCGGCGGGTGGCCGTGCCTCTGCTCCTGGTCTTGACAGTGTGTCTTGGCGTGGCTGGCTTCAACAACTATCGAGTAACCGGGGACGCGTTGACTCTCCCCTATCAGATCTATGCGCGGCAATACGAAATGGCTTCGATCTTCATGTTCATGCCGCTGAATCCTGAGCCAGCTTATCGTCATGCCGTGCTACGCCGCATGTGGGCCGATACCATCGCCGCACAATGGAGGGGTGCGCGAGCCCGCCCTATCGCGCTTCTGTTCGGCAAACTATACGTTTTTGACAACTTCTTTTTCCCTTTGTGGGCGTTGTGGATTCCAGTGTTGCTTTGGCCCTATGATTTGGATACCTCACAGGAGCGTGCAACCGTCTTCCTACTGCTGGTGTTCTTGCTCATGATTGCGCCACTGATCGCGGTCCTGCCACACTATGCGGGGGCGTTTTCTGGAATATTTTACGTGCGGTTGGTGCATAGCCTCACACGGCTTCGAGGGTGGCGCCCGTGGGGCAAGCCCGTGGGCCAGGCGCTCGGGTTCTTGCTGATCGGCTTGTTGGTGGTGACGTTCTGTAACGCCGTCTCCGGGTTGATGCGCAACGG